>Ga0187833_10002343_pt1 | contig 20477 bp, 21 predicted proteins | sample ETNtaG_37_FD_167968 | JGI IMG/M metagenome (GOLD analysis project Ga0187833, IMG submission 167968) | Marine microbial and viral communities from oxygen minimum zone, Eastern Pacific Ocean - ETNP2014_SV_400_PacBio MetaG (Illumina Assembly) | ecosystem: Environmental > Aquatic > Marine > Hypoxic...
AGTGCTTCAGGCATCTTATTACTACCAGGGATGTCCTTAAGCATGAGATTTGGAATTATTTTAACGATAGATACGGTGATATAGATGTCCTCTCGAGGAATCCGGTAATTGCCAAGGGTTTTACCCGATTATCCGGTGCATTTCACGCTTATGGCATTGACGGCCCCCAATTTCAGAAAATAAGAAGTATTTATCAGCCATTAATGGAATATTATGTCGCTGATTACGGCTATGCAAATATATTCTTTATTGAAAGGGATGGAAGCGTAATATTTTCAGCGCTGAGAGAAGATTTCAGCGGGACAGATTTGTTTATAGGAGAATTTAAGGACTACCATATTGCCCATATATTTAAACTGGCGTTGGAAGACGTGAGTTTTGAAGACTATAGCTGGAATGACAAGGTAAATGATTTTACTGCTTACTTTGCTGCTCCGGTCTTTGAAGCTGAAAGTTTATTAGGTGTGATAGCAATAGAACTTCCTTTCTCTCATCTGGACGACATATTGACACATAAAGCAGGCCTGGGAAAAACCGGCGAAATGTACCTGGTCGGTGATGATGGTCTTATGCGATCGAATTCAAGATTTTCTGTTAAACCTACAATGCTTCTGAAAGAGGTGGATACAGTAGCAACAAGAGAGGCATTTGAAGGATATGTTGGCACAAGGATTTGCCCCGATTATCGGGGTGTCCCCGTATTAAGTGCTTATACACCACTTAATCTTAATTTTATTAACTGGGCCCTTCTGGTTGATATGGAAGTGGCAGAAGCATTTGCCTCGATAATAGAAGTAGAAAGTTTACTTAAAATAATTGCATCTATAATTGGTACAATAACAATTGGATACATCTATTTTACTCGAAGATCGTATAAAAGAGCAGAAGAAGAACATGATATTTTAGAACCTGAAGAGCAATCCGAAGAACAATCCGAAGAGCAATCTGAAGAGCAATCCGAAGCATAGTTCCGAACAGGTTAAGATTTTTCGGCAAGCCCCAAAATACATTCCATCAAGATAACTTAAGACTGAAGCCTCTCCTACTCATTAATAATATTTTTCATCCCGGTAATATTATTTCTAGACACAAGATTGTTTTATTGCTGTAAAAGTTAACCTGAATACTGAAAGGATAAATTATTATGGCCGTAGTACGTGAAGTCAAAGCTGTGAAGATGTTCATGGGAAAGCTTGAATGCGGAGCAGATTTATTAGAAGAAATTACCAGAATTTGTGTTGATAGGGATATACATCTGGGTTGGGTTGAAGCATTGGGCGCTGTGAAAAAAGCCAGATTAGGGTATTACAATCAAAAAGAACGTGAATATCATTTCTATGAACTTGATCAAACGCTTGAGATTACAAATTTAGTTGGAAATGTTTCGATTAAGGATGGTGTGCCCATTGTTCACGCTCATGTAACATTTTCAGATAAGGACGGCCATGCTTATGGAGGTCATCTCGCACCGGGAACGATAGTTTTTGCTTGTGAGATAGTTATTCAGGTCTTAGATGGCCCAAAGTTTGAGAGAGTGTTTGATCAGGAAACAGGATTACCATTATGGAACATGAATGAATAAAATAATACTATTATTCGTGATAATCTTTTCGAGTCTGAATTTGCCTTTATTGTTTCGCTCTATGCCTTTCGATGATTTCGTTTAAGTGTTGTACATAGTTCTTGGATCCGCCTTTCAGGTATCCGGTCATGGCGACAGGTTCTTCATGCGGACCGAGAATGATAATAGTTGGGTAACCTTGAATCCCGTACTTCGTCGCTAAGTCCCTGTTTTGCTGTTTCTGTTCTCCGGTCTGCTTCTTGTTTCGTGGAAAATCTACTAATACACAAACAAGGTTTTTCTCCGCAAAATCCTTGAAGGCGTCTTGAGAGAATACTTCCTTTTCCAGTTTTATACACCATCCGCACCAGTCTGATCCACTAAAGTCAAGCATAATGTATTTACCGGAAGTCTTGGCGGTTGATGATGCTTTCTTGAAATCTGTTTCCCATTCTAAGGCTTCAACCCTGGTACAGTACAGCATTGCGATAGCAATCAATATATATATGGTAAGATTTTTTCTCATAATTTCTCCTCTATTTAGTCGTATACTGTTTTAGGGTCTTAATATGTAATCTTTTCGTCTCTCACTGCTTTTTAACCGCCTTTTTGTAGGCCTCATCAGTCCAGCATAACCTGAAATGTAAGCATAACTGGCACTCCTTGAGCAAACCTCTCCTTTCCATAAGTTTTTTCCCGGAAAGAGACCTTTCGTCTTCTTCACGTTTCATAAGCAGGCACAAAGGTTCCTCTGTCAAACAACCATGCTGGTTGTAACAATTTATACATATATTTTCTTTTCCCGGTTTTTTCCTTGTCATAATTTTTTAGAAAATGAATCTTTAGGCGCTTCACATGGTTAAGCTGTCTGTGTCCATCTTAATGTTTCGTACTATTCTGTCATACTTTATTTGTTCCTGTTTGTCAATTGTCCTGAAAGTAAAAAAGGCTTGTACTTAACTAAGTACAAGCCTTTTCAATATTTGACCCCAAGGGGATTTGAACCCCTGTTGCCGGGATGAAAACCCGGTGTCCTAGGCCAGGCTAGACGATGGGGCCGGAACAATTTACTACCGCAGTATTCATATGAGGGCAGAAGGACTCGAACCTTCGACAATCGCCTTAAAAGGGCGGTGCTCTACCAGCTGAGCTATGCCCCCAATATTTGTTATATTTTTAAAATTTCCTCAGATTTTTGTTTTAGAAGTTCATTCAGTTTTGTTTCATTGTCATGTGTAAGTTTTTGTATTTGCTCCTTTGCCCTTTTTGCCTCATCCTCAGTCAATTCAGAATCCTTTTCCTCTTTATCAATGTGTTTGTTTGCTTCGCGTCTTATATTCCTGATAGATATCTTGTTTTCTTCTGTCAATTCTTTAATTTGTGTAACTATTTTTTCTCTTCTATCACCGCTCAATGGTGGTATGGGAATGCGAATGACCTTTCCATCACTATTGGTTGTTAACCCCAGCTCTGATTGTAAAATAGCTTTTTCTATGTCCTTGAGAATGGAAGGATCGTAAGGGCTTATGATGATTAATTGTGCTTCCGGAGCAGCTATGTTTGCAAGTTGTTTTAATGGCGTGAGAGAACCATAGCAACTGATTTTAAGATTTTCAACAAGACCCGGTGTTGCTCTACCCGTCCTTATACTCTTTAATTCATCTTTCATGATTTCAAGAGTTTTTTCCATCTTTCTCTTTGTCTCAGTTTGTATTTCTGTCGAGCTCATTTACCGCTTCCTATGTACGTGCCGATTTTATTACCTGTTATGGCTTTCTTTATATTGCCTTTTTTGCTGAAGTTGAACACAATTATTGGAAGTTTGTTTTCCATACTTAGAGATATGGCAGTTGAGTCCATTACACCAAGATTTTTTGTCAGTACATCCATATATTCTAATTTAATGTACTTTTTTGCCCTTGGGTTGGCTACCGGGTCATCAGAATATACACCGTCAACTTTTGTCCCTTTAAGAAAAACATCAGCGCCTATTTCTATTGCTCTTAATGCGGCAGCAGTGTCAGTTGTAAAATAAGGATTTCCTGTCCCACCTGCAATAATAACGACATAATCCTTTTCCAGCAAGCTCAGGCATTTTTGTACTGTATAAGATTCTACGATGTTCTGTATCTGTATTGCACTTAAAACACTTGTTGGTATTTTCAGTTTTTTAAGTGAATCCTGAAGGATGATTGCATTGATGTTTGTGGCAATCATGCCTAACTGATCAGCCCGAGCGCGATCTACGCCTGATTTACTTAATTCCGCTCCCCTTATTATATTGCCGCCACCCACGACTATGGCAATTTCAACTCCAGCTTTTCTTGCACTGCTGATTTCTCTTGCTATAAGGTTGCACTTTGAATTATCTATTACTGATGATTTCTCTGAGCAGAATCCCTCGCCGCTAATTTTTAAAAGAACGCGTTTGTGCCTTTTGATTACAATGGTACTATTCTCCGATAGCGAATCTTGCAAAACGGTTAATCCTGATGTTTTCGCCCAGTTTTGCAATTGCTTTTTTTAATAAATCTTCTATTGTCAGATCGTTGTCTTTTACAAAAGGCTGATTAATAAGGCAGACTTCTTTATAAAAGCTTTCCATTTTGCCGTCAATTATTTTTTCCCTTACATTGTCAGGTTTATCTTTGAATTCTTCGCTATATGCCTTTCTTTCTTTGTCAATGATGTCTTGAGGAACAGTTTCTCTGCTTACGGCCGTCGGGTCGGTTGCTGTCACTTGCATGCAGAGGTCCTTTATCAGGTCAGCGAATACGTCATTTTTGGCCACAAAATCAGTTTCACAATTTACCTCGATCAAAACTCCTATTTTACCGTTAGTGTGTATGTACGAGCCTACTCTACCCTCTGGAGTTCCACGTGAGCCCTTTTTGATGGCTTTGGCCAGCCCTTTCTTTCTTAGAATTTCACCTGCTTTCTCAAAGTCACCATTTGCTTCTTCGAGTGCTTTCTTACAGTCTAAGAAACCTGCACTCGTACGATCTCTTAATTCTCTTACGCTGGATGCATCAATAGTCATAGAAATTTAACTCCATATATATTTTAAATTTTATTGATAATAAAGATCTTGTTTTGAGGAGTGATATTAACTGTTACAAGATGTTATTTCGCGAGGATAAGATAAAAACATTTAAACACTTTCTTGTTCTTGCAAGACCTTGTTCTCTTCTTCTGTTTTTACTGAAGGTCGTTCCTCTAATACTGCATCTGCTGTTTTACTTAAGAAGAGTCTTATTGCCCTGATAGCATCATCGTTTCCCGGTACACATATATCTATAAGATCCGGGTCGCAATCTGAGTCTGCCAGGCATATTGTTGGTATCCCCATCTTAATGGCTTCTTTAATTGCTATGTGTTCTTTCTTGGGGTCTACGATAACTAGAACAGAAGGAAGTTTGTTCATATTCTTTATACCTTCAAGGTTCTTTGTAATTTTATTTCTCTCGCGAGTGAGCGAAGAAATCATCTTCTTGCTGTAATTATGAATTGAACCATTATTCTCCATTTCCTCAAGTTCTTCCAGTCTTTTCAATCGTTTGCGTATTGTTTCAAAGTTTGTTAATGTGCCACCAAGCCATCGTTCACAAACGTAATGCATATTGGAGCGTTTTGCTTCAGCGACAATGGCATCCTTTGCCTGCCATTTTGTACCTACAAAAAGGATTTCTTCTCTGTTGCTGGAAACCTTATTGAGAAATTTACAAGCCGTAATCAAACCTCTTACGGTTTCCTTTAAGTTGATTATGTGAATTAAATTACGTTTCCCAAAAATATAAGGTTTCATTTTTGGGTTCCAGCGGCTGGTCCTATGTCCGAAATGGAAACCAGCATCAACTAATTCCTGAAGACTCACTATTGGCAAATTCTACTCCTTTTTGTTTACTCGATTTAAAAAGCGAAAGACAACATTTATATCAAATAGACTGTATTTGTGTCAAGAATAATTATTGTAAAACCCTTTTCTGGGTAGTTTGTTAACAGTTAACATTCGCTAATTTTAAGTTTTTATCAATTTCTTCATTTATGATTGCAGCAGCTTTTATGGCATTAATCCCATCTTCACCGGAAACAACCGGCTGTTTACCGTTTTTTACACAGTCTATAAATGATTCCAGTTCCTTTCTCAGTGGTTCCTGGTTGTTCATTTTTATTCGTTCGATTTTTAACATATCTCCAAATGAAAAGTTTTTGAGATCTGTAATGGTTGAAAGGCCTTTACTTTCAGTATCAATAGATTTTAGGGTTAACTGTGGAGATTTCTTGTAAATAAGAGCTTCTTGTTTTTGATAATCAAGCGATATATATGAATTTTCAGAGAAAAGACGAATCCTTCTCATCGGTTCGAAAGAAACCCTGCTTGCCGTGATGTTTGCTACGCAACCATTTTCAAATTGGATGCGAGCATTTGCAATATCTTCTTTGTCAGATATTACACCTACACCAACAGCATCTATCTTTTTTACTTTAGACTTGGAAAGGTCCAGTATAATGTCTATATCATGAATCATCAAGTCTAAGACTACGCCTATATCGGCAGAGCGGAACGTAAATGGACTTAACCTGTGGCATTCTATGAATTTTACAGTAATATCAAGTTTCTGGATTGCCTCTATAGCAGGATTAAATCTTTCTATGTAACCCGGTTGCAATATTGTAGAGGTTTCTTTACTTAATTTTATTAAATCTTCTGCCTCAGATACTGTTCCGGTCATAGGTTTTTCTACTAGTACATGAATACCGTTTTTAAGCAGTTCTTTGGTGATTTCATAATGAGACTTGGTAGGAACAGCGACACTGGCGGCATCAACCTTGTTTAAGATGTCTTTGAATGAACTATAATATTTGGTATTACAGCGCTGTGCAACTGCTTCACCCGTATTCTTGTCAATGTCTACAACCCCGACAAGGCTTACTTCCGGTATCTCAGAATAGATTCGCGCATGTTCTTTACCGAGATGGCCTGTTCCTATAACTGCGATCTTTAATTTTTCCAAAGCCTTGTATCTCTTATGATATATTTGTTAATGTTGACCGTAAAGACTCTCTGTATCTACCAAATTTTCCTTTATCAACGTTCCTGAAGAAATCTATTAATACCTTTATTTCTGGCATCAAATTTCCCTGATTTTCTAACTCAGAAATTATCTGACTTCTGTTCAATTGTTCTGTACGAAAAAGCTGCTTAAATGCCCCCTTTATGGCATTTATACTATCCTGTGAAAAACCGGCTCTCTCCAAACCTATTGTATTAACCTTTCGTACCTTGGCAGGGTTTCCTTCTACTATCATGTAGGGTGGTACATCCTGGACAATTCTTGTGAGCCCGCCCACATATGAGTGTTGGCCAATGGTAGCAAAAGGTTGTATACCTGCAAGGCCCATTAACTTTGCATGTTTTTCTATCTTTATATGTCCACCTACAAGCACACCATTAGCGATAAGGACGCCGTCTTCAATGATACAATCATGTGCTATGTGTGAACATGACATAAAAAGGTTGTCGTTGCCAATAAGTGTTTCGCCTCCTCCTATTTCTGTGCCGGTATTGATTGTGACACATTCCCGAATGACATTGTTGCTGCCAATTATGAGTTTTGATTGTTCACCATAATACTTTAAGTCCTGTGGCTCAGAACCTACCACGGCGTTGTGGAATATTACATTGTTGCTGGCCAGAGTGGTATTGCCGGTGATAGTGACATTGTTTTTAATGATGTTTCCGTCACCAATCCTCACGTTTTTGTCTATAACAGACAGGGGGCCGATTTCAACGTCTTTACCGATTATGGCTTTCGGGTGAATTATGGCGGTCGGATGTATTTTCATTTGTTTTGCGTTTATTGGATTAGTAATAGAATTAATGCAAAGAAAACATTATTCCAAACGAAGATTGTAATGAGCCCTGGCGTCAGTTAATTGGATTGTACAATAAATTAATTAATTAATGTGGTGTGCTTTGGCTTAACTATGTACTTGTTTTTTAGAACTTTCAAAAATTTTCTCTGCCATACATGTGTTTAAATAGTGTCCTGATTTAGTTGCAACTATACGAGCGTGTAATGTGAGATTAGTCAGATAAAGATCGCCTATAATGTCCAGTATCTTATGCCTGACACATTCATCTGGAAACCGCAAGTTAGCAGGAGTCATAGACAAGGGTTTTGTTATTGTGCCGTCCTCATTCAAGATAAGACTGTTTTCGTCAGTTACTCCTTTCCCCCATCCTCGCTTTCTGTATTCTTCAATAATTGTGCTAAGCCCGAATGTCCTTGCAGGTGCAATTTCCGTGCTAAAATTATCTTCTGTCATTTCAATTTCAAAACATTGTCTATTCAGGAAAGACCCGTTGAAATCAAGGATATAAGAAAGGGATAGTCCTTTGTCATATGGTACAGCTAGTATACTTGAGTCGCCGTCACTTACCTTTAATTCCTCCTGTAGGCAGAAAATATTTTTTGGTTCTTCAAGAGTTTTAATTCCAGTACCTTTTAACAGTTGTGTAAATACAAGAGAACTGCCGTCTCCTGCTGGTACTTCATTGCCATTGATTTCAATTTCTATATTATCAATACCAAGTCCGGCTAAAGCAGCCATTACATGTTCTACACTTTTTACGCCAACTCCCTCTTCTCCTAATGATACCATCCGATTCGAGCCAGAGAGTGTTTCAACGTTTGCCAACACCTCTGGCTGGCTTGCAATGTCTGTGCGTATGAATTTTATGCCAGTGTTTGCTGGAGCAGGTTTAAAGCGAAGTTTAACTCCCTCGCCGGTAAAAAGTCCTATTCCAGAATACTCTACTATCCTTGAGATTGTTCTTTGCTGGTTGTTCAAATTTTATTTCTTCTCTTTTTCTTTGGAATATTCAGAATTTAAATGTTCAATTACGCTTGACGTAATGTCAACGGCTTTTGAATGGTATAATACAGTCCTGATTCCTATCTTAAATTGAAGATCAGAAATTTGTCCGCTGTTCAGCTCTGGTTCCTCTTTCTTGATAATAAGATCATAGCCCTCGCTATCCCCGATTTCTTCAACCATTTTTACTACTTCACCGTAGATTTGCTCGAAGAAAGTTTTGTATCTTTTAAGCAGTTGTCTTTCTGCAAATTTTGCATAACCTTCCAATTCTACATTTTTTCTTTCCAACATATCTTCATTATTCCTTCTGGTTTCACTGCCTAAATCCAGTAGCTGAGTCTCTTCGTTCAGATCTATCATTTCCTTCCTTTTCTTGTTTATTTCATCTTGAAGTTCTTTTTCTAAATCTTTCAGGCCCTGGTCTAAATCGGTTCTTTTTTCGTACTTTTCAAATACCCCACTTATATCAACTATGCCGATCTTAAACCCTTCTGCATTCGCGTTCACGGGGTTCAAATTCATTGTGGTGATACTTGCAAGCAAAACAAAAACTAAGCACATAATTGGCGTTCTTATAAATAAATTTTTCATAATAATAAATTCCTTTCCTTTCCTGATTTCTAAAAAAATATATAATAAAGGGTTTTCCTTACATCCCACTTCCACCAAAATTAAATGTTATAGTTTGTTCATCATCAGAGTCTTTGTCTACAATTGGGAAACCAAAGTCAATTGCGACCACTGAGTTTCCTAAAAAAGGTACACGTGCCCTGAAGCCGAAACCCAGTGAAGCACGCATGTTGTTGAAATTTATGTCATTTACATCAGTATCAACCTTTCCTACATCAACAAAGAATGCGCCTCTGAGCATATCACTGTAAACAGGCATGGTGTATTCAGTTGTTCCAGTTATTAATACTTTGCCGCCGATTTGTTCTTTACTTGCAGAGTCGATCGGCCCAACACCTCTGAAGCTAAAACCCCGTATGGAATTAGTACCCCCTGCAAATAGTCGTTCAAAGATCGGTACGCCTTCATCTGTGGTTGATTCTACTATACCAAAGGTCCCACCGTATGAGAGGACATGTTTGCCCCATTTAGGAGAATCGAAAATAGTATGATATTTTTTTCCCCTTGTTACAAATTTCACTATGTCAACATCAAGGACTGAGCCTTCTAAAGATGAAGTTATTTCATAACCTTTGGTAGTAAAGAAACGGTTATTCCGCCTGTCTAACTTTGCGCTTAGTTCCAGGCTTAATTTTTGGTTGCTTCCTTCTATATCTCTTACAGTTTGAGGTGCATTGTCGTCAACGTCTTGTACTCCTATTACTTCGTAGTTTGGGGTAAGTCCTAATCTTAATCCCTTGAACCAGTTTACCTGCTTGCCAACACTTAATTTCCCTCCCTTTCTTTCCTCAATATAATCTTCCCTCTCACGTAAGAAAACATTACCGCTAAGACCAAGACTATAACCTGAGTCGTAAACAGAGGGGTTTGAAAAAGATAACATTCCTTCTGTTCTTTGAAATCCCGGGCTAAATCTTAAAGTTATTATGTGTCCTGCACCACGAAATGCATTGCCAGAAGTAAAGTCTTTCCAGTCTTTAGGCAGGTCAAATATATCGAAGTTATTGTTATTATACGAAATATCTGCAAAGAGGCCTGCATTGGCGCCAAAGCCTCCGCCAAATCTTAACATTCCGGTCTTTCCCTCTTTTACATTTACGATTACATTTTTAGTATTAGGTTTTGTGCCAGGCTCGTAGCTGATTGAAGTTGGTGTGCCGGATTCTTGATCGAAATACCCTGTACCTGTTAACCTTTGTTCGCTAATATGGACTTTTTCAGTATCAAGCCTTTCTCCGGGAAAAAAGAGTAATTCCCTGCGTATTACAGTGTCTTTTGTCTTGTCATTACCGGAAACTATAATTTTTTCTATAAAAAACCTTTCATTCTCTCGGATATCATAGGTTATATCTATTTTGGGTTCGACCTGTTTATAGGTATAGTCGGTTTTCACACTTGCATTAATATAACCTTGTTTGCCATAAGCTTTCCGTATCATTTGAGTATCTTTTTGAAGAGATTCCGGCAGAAAGGCGTTTCCTTTCTTTAATTCGAGCATGTTGCCAATTTCAGTGTTTGTGAAAAGTGTATTTCCTTTTATTTTTATAATATCAACATGATACCTTTCCCCTTCATCTATTAAAATGTTAAGGTACATTTTTTCTTTATCAGGACTGTATTGTTCTTTCCATTTTACGTCGGCATCTAACCAGCCTCCGCTTCCATAAAATCCCTTTATATTTTCAATATCTTCATTAAATTTATTTTTATCGAATTTGCCTTTGTAGAGTAAGCGAGGAAACTTCCTCTTTTTCGTTTTCATGAATTTAGAAAGCCTTTTATCAGAAAATGTCTTGTTTCCTTCAAAGCTTATCTCTTTTATGTAGACCTTAAATTCTTCATGAATATTGTATGTTATATCAACATAACCATCTGTTCTTTTCTCTTCACTCTTGACATTGATGAAATGAAATCCTTTTGCCTTGTAAATCTCCCGGATCTTATCTTCGCCTAGTTTAAGTAGATATTGTTTTAAATAATCACCCTCTTTTAATTCTACGGCTTCCCTGAGTTTTTTTGTCTTAACATTAGCGTTGCCTACAAAATTTATGTTTTTTACAACAGGGCGTTCTAATACAAGGAAGATTATTTTGACTCCATCTTGATACGGTTCTACTTCAATTTCTATATTGTCAAAGAAACCCAGCAGCCAGATAGCATCAACATCCTGGCTTATTGCTTGCGGGTCGTATAAATCACCCTCATTAGTTTTTATGGCAGCTCTTATTGTGTTGCCGCTTATTCTGTGATTACCTTTATATTCAATCTTCCTTATGATGGCCTGCGGTGCTTCGTTTTCCTGAGCATTTATCAGGCGAGAATTCCCTAGCGGAAGAAGGATAATAAAAGCAACAGCTAAAATTATATATTTACAAGACATAAGTTTAGTTCTCATCTGACGAAAAATTAGGGTGGTAATCCTCAAATCTTAGGATATTCCGTAGGAAAGTAAGTGTTATTTTACCGGTCGGCCCATTTCTCTGTTTTGCTATGTTCAGATCAACTTCACCCGGCCTTTTAGTTGGGTCGTAATAGTCTTCTCTATGTAATAATATAATCACATCAGCATCTTGTTCAATAGATCCGGATTCTCGCAGGTCAGACATTCTTGGTGTGTGTCCTTCTCGTGTTTCTACTGAGCGGTTCAATTGGGAGACGGCAATCACCGGTACCTCTAACTCCCTTGCCAATGCCTTCAGGCCTCTTGAGATGCCGGATATTTCCTGCTGCCTGTTTTCTTCTTTTCTCCCCTCCATTAATTGTAAATAATCAACAATAATCATCTGAATATTATGTTGTAATTTAAGGCGCCTGGCCTTGGCGCGTAGTTCAAGGAGGCCAAGCCCCGGGGTGTCGTCGATGTATATTTCCGACTCTGATAAATCGCCCATAGCTAAGGAGAGGTTTGAAAATTGGCTGTCGTCAAGTTTACCTGTACGCAGAAGATGTGCATCTATCTTTGCTTTTGAACACAACATATTTTGTGCTACCTGCTGGGCCGACATTTCCATCGAGAAAATTAATGTTGGTTTTTTCTCTTTTGTGCCGGAGTGTTCCGCAATATTCAAGACTAGACTTGATTTTCCCATACTTGGCCTTGCCGCTATAACTATTAACTCAGAATTTTGAAGGCCTGAAGTCAAGTTGTCCAGGTCGTTGTAACCGGTAGATACTCCGGTTAATCTACCCTCTCTATCGTGCAAATTGCTGATGTGGTCGAATGTATCATGAAGTATGTTGAATAGTTTTGTTGTTGGGGAGGAAAATTTGCGTTGTGTTATGTCAAATATTTCTTTTTCGGCTACATCTAAAAGTTCGTCGGATTCCAGAGAATCATTATATGCTTCCTGCTGAATCTTTGCAGTTGCAGTAATCAAATCTCTTTTTATTGTCTTTTCTCGAACAATCTTCGCGTAATATTCTACATTTGAGGCCAGCGGGACTGATTCTTCCAGTTCCATCAAATACTCTGCACCGCCTACCTTTTCAAGTAAAGATTGCTTTTTGAGTTCATCTTTCAAAATAACTAGATCAACTGCGTTGCTCTTATTATATAAATTTACGATAGTATCAAAAATATGCTGATGAGAGGTTTTGTAGAAGTTGTCTGTTCTTAATATCTCTGTAACAAGATTAATTGCTTCATTATCCAGTAACATAGAGCCGAGAACACTTATTTCAGCTTCTATATTGAAGGGTTGAGTCTTTTGCTGTATTAGTCCGGTTGTCATTGTTTTGTAGTTTTAAGAAGTGTAACCAAAACAGGATATAAAATTAGTAGTTAATTTTCGTCTGTTTCCTGGTTGTTCTCAGAAGGAGATTTAGATGGTTCTATCTGGGGGTCTGCTGATTTTTCAGATTCACTTACAATCCATACTCTGCATTGCGCTTTTACCTCAGGATGCAACATCACAGTTACATTGTATAGGTCGCATTTTTTGATCGGTGTTTCAAGGACTACCATGTTCTCATCAATTTGATACCCTTTTTCAGATAGTGCTTCTGCAATATGATTCGCAGTTACAGAACCAAAAAGCTTTCCTTCTTTGTTTGTTTTGACAGTGATGGTGCATGATACTTTTGAAATTTCATCTGCTAATACCTGGAGGTTCTTAGTTTCTTCTTTTTGCTTTTCCTCATTTTTTATTCTTTGAAACTTGATCTGTTCAATGTTCCCCCGGGTTACAGTTGTCGCAAATTTCTTAGGCAATAGATAATTTCTTGCATAGCCATTTGCTACATTAACTACCTCACCAATCTTACCTAATTTCTGTATATCTTTTTTTAGTAATATTTTCATGTGTATAAGGTCCTATATCTTGTGTGTCAAACAAGCCGATTTAACCGTAATAAATAGACTGTAGAAAAATACTTTTATCCCTCGTTTCTAAGTGAAACCTCTTCAGCTTAAGAAAGCAATGCCATGTGCCTGGCTCTTTTCAGGGCAGTTTTGACAGAACGCTGGTGTTTCGTGCAGTTCCCTGAACGCTTCTTTGGGAGCAGTTTTCCCTGACTTCCTACCAGCTTCTGCAGATAATGCATGTCTTTATAATCGATCGTGTCTACCTTCGCTCTGCAAAAGCGGCATTTTGTAGTAAATTCCTGGTATTTCTTTTTCTTGTGTGTTGTTTCGAATGTTTTCTTTTTTTGAAATTTTCTTCGTTTCATTAATGCAGTTCTTTTTAAAGTTGTTATAAATGCTATTTTCTAAAATGGTATTTCTTCGTCGTTAATGTCAGTTGGTGCCTGTGACTGTTTGTTGTTGAACCCGGTTTCATCAGGGCTATCAGCCCCTTCACCTTTTTTTGTTTTACCGCCTATAAATTGAAAATCCTCGGCTACTACACGCAAGGTGTTACGCTTTTGACCGTCTTTTGTTTCCCACTGGTTAAATTGCAGGCGTCCTTCGATAAATATTGGATTGCCTTTACTAAAGTACTCATTTATAACTTCGGCGCGCCTGCCAAACATATTTATATCTACAAAACATACTTCTTCTTTCTTTTCTCCATCTTGTCCTTTCCAGTTCCTGTTAGTAGCAATTCCAAAACTGGCAATTGCTGTACCGCTTGGTGTATATCTCAGTTCCGGGTCTCTAGTGAGATTTCCAATTAGAAAGACTTTGTTAAGGTTAGCCATATTTCTTCTCTTACGACCTTTTTATTTATACTCTAGTATACTGAAGACCACACTACTATTCAGATGCTACCGGTGCAGGGCTTGTGTCCTTACTTTCAGTAGCAACAGGTTTTTCTTCAGGTTTTTCAGTGTCTACAGGCTTCGGTTCTCTAATTTTATCTGTCTTGACAATCAGGGTTCTTAAAACATTATCTGAAAGCTGCAAATCCCTTTTCATATGTATTATAGAGTCTTCAGGCGCATTAAAATATATTAGTAAGTAAGTGCCCCGTTTGTGTCCTTTAAGCTTATATGCAAATTTTCTTTCATCCCATTTTTGAGTGTCAAGGATTTCAGCACCTCTGTTTTTCAAAAGATCCTGGATATGATTGACAGCTCCTTCCCAATCTGCGCCTGCAATAGTATCGCTAATTATGAACATACCTTCGTATAATCTCAAGATTCTCTTCCCTCCTAGTTAATCATACTCATACAATTATTAATGTCTGTTGTAATCCAATATCTTATTGCATTACATGCCTTATCTAAAACGTCTTCTATCACATCTTTTTCTTCTTTTGTAAAACGCGATAGGACAAAATCCTTTGTATCCTCTGAGGATATGTTTCCTATGCCGATCCTTAACTTGGGGAAATCTGTGGTTTTCAAATGATCTGAGATTGATTTCAAACCATTATGTCCGCCACTGCTTCCTTTGTCCCTTATCCTGACTTTTCCCAAAGGGAGATTAATATCATCCAGAACTACAAGAATTTCGTTCAGGTTGCAATTATTTTTTTCTGCGATTCTTTTTGTAGGGATACCGCTTAGATTCATAAATAATTGAGGCTTTACAAAAAGTATTTCTTCCCCTTCAATAAGACATTTGTTTACGATAGAATCACGATATTTCTTTGTAAAACTTACTTTACAACCCTTGAGAAACTTGTCAATTACCATGAAGCCAATGTTGTGCCTGGTCTTTGTATATTTTGTCCCCGGATTTCCAAGTCCAATAACAATTTTCATTAATCCTTATTTTCTGACTCTTCCTCTTTTTCCGGTTTCCGGGCACTAATTATTTCTGGTTCGGACGATTCTTCTTCTTCAGGCGTTTCTTTTTCTTCTGTAGCGAAATGCACAGATACAACAATAGAGTCAGGATTTCCTAAGATTTTAGCATTCGCAGGAAGCTCTAGGTCGCTTATATGTATAGTATTTCCGATGGCCAGTTCTGAAATATTGATACGAATATTTTTTGGGATTTCTGTCGGAAGACACTCTATCTCAATTTCTTTCAGTGCATGGTCTAAGATGCCTCCCTCTTTGACTCCTTGTGAAGTCCCGTATAACACAACAGGTATATGAGTCGTAACCTTTTCTGTTAAGGCAATTCTGACAAAGTCAACATGTAATATTTTCTTACCAAATGTGTCAAATTGCACATCTTTAATAAGCGCTATCTCCTCCGAACCATTCCACTTCAAATTAACCATTTTGGCCTCGGTGTTGAGTGCTGTGGAAAATTCCTTTTCGTTTAGCAGGAACATCATGCTTTCCTGTTTGTGTCCGTACAGGATTGCGGGGATTAAGCCTGATTTTCTGTTTTTTCGCGCTTTCAGAGTACCTGTGTCGTTTTTTATTTTTACCTGTAGTTGTTGCGTTTCCATTTGATCTTTCTTAAATATCTTGAAAAATTATAGTTTACTGTTCGGTAAACATTGAACTAATTGACGTATTAGTATGAATTCTCTTTATCGCTTCACCCAAAAGGTTTGATACAGTTAAGACCTTAATCCTTGAGCCTAAACCTTTTGCATCTTCGCTTAAAGGAATAGTATCCGTTACTGCTATTTTTTTGATTGGGGCTTCTTTCAGCTTTTCAACAGCAGCACCGCACAGTACCGGGTGAGTTGCCGCCACGTAAATGTCCTTGGCTCCCTTTTCCTTCAACACCCTTGCCGCCTGACATATAGAGCCTCCGGTAGCAATCAGGTCATCGATTATGATTGCATTTCTACCTTCTACGTCACCAATGACAAAGCCAACTTCTATCTCTTCCGGCCCCATCCTCCTCTTATCTACTACAGCCAACCTCATGTGCAGGTGGTTTGAATATAACCTTGCTATTTTAATTCCACCCACATCAGGCGACACTACCACAAAATCAGATAAATCATTTTCCCTAAAGTAATCTGAAATGACAGGAAATGCAAGAAGATGGTCTACCGGTATATCGAAAAATCCCTGTATCTGGGCCGCATGCAGGTCCATTGTAAGTAATCTGTCTGCGCCCGCCTTAGTAATAAGGTTTGCAACCAGTTTTGCCGTAATTGGTACCCGGCCTTCATCTTTTCTATCTTTTCTTGCATATCCATAGTAAGGCAAAACAGCCGTTATCCTGGCTGAAGATGCCCTTTTGAAACAGTCTATCAAGATTAATAATTCCGCAAGGCTGTCGTTAACCGGCGGACATGTAGGTTGAATAATAAATATATCTGCCCCACGCACGTCTTCATCAACCTTAACATCTATTTCACCATCCGGAAATCTCCCCACAGTGGCTTTGCCAAGTGGAATTGAAAGATAATCACAAACTCTCTCTACAAGTGCCCGATTAGAGTTTCCAGTGAAGATTTTTATGTCATTAAGCGTATCTATACGGTTTTTTTCGTCCATCCTGATTGAGATCTGGTATATTTCCTATTTACACCCGTCTGATAAAACCTTTTGCATGTACGGCTTCATATAAGTGCTCATACATGCTGCCAATATAACAGCCATAGTTTTTATTGATGTTTTTCCATGTTCCAGCCATAAGATTATATGTAACTGTTTATCTTAAATACAGTTAACATTCTTCTGTCTTGGAATTGGCATAGAGGAAGAATGTTACCAAAAAAAGGTATTTAATGCAAGAAAAAACCAATTATTCCAAAAAATCACTATATATTATTACAAAATGTGCATAATTTGCGTTATTATAGCTACTAATATACTTTTTTTCACATTTTTTATAGGAAAGAGGGGTAAAATATATCCAATTTTGGTGATATTTTAATGTTTGATATTTGTACTGTATTTGGAAAGTTGTTTATAGCGGCGATCCTTGGTGGATTTATTGGATGGGAGAGAGAGAAACGGGGGCGGCCAGCAGGTTTGAGAACACATCTCTTGTTATGTGTAGGCGTTGCTCTCATGATGCTGGTCTCAGAACATATTTTTGTTAATTATCAGGTTTACAAAAGCGATTCAGTCCTTAGAATAGATCCTGCCAGGATTGCCGCTCAGGTTGTAACAGGCGTAGGTTTTCTGGGTGCAGGCACTATTATGAGATTTCGGGCTAGTGTCAGGGGACTGACTACTGCGGCGTCTCTGTGGATAGTTTCAGGTATTGGCCTGGCGGTTGGCAGCGGATTCATCCTGCCCGCTGTCTTTGCAACCATTATTGTAATTACGACCTTAATCTTACTTCCCAAAGCTGAAGGAGAAATGAAGAGGGACAAGTATATGACGATAAAAATGTTAATTGCCAGTCAGGAACATTTTCTGGACAATATAAAAAGTATTCTTGAGAAAAATTCTGTAAAATTACAAAATTACAGGTTTGAAAAGGATATCCAGAAAAATGAGATTGTGTATGACATAAACGTTAAATACGAAGATGAAAAAATGCTGGTACTTGCCTCGGACGATATGACAAAGGAAATTAAAGGGATAAAGAGATTGGGTTGGGAATAATTATTAAATAAAAAAGGGGGTAGTAGATTGCCATGAAAAGAATTCTTATATTTCTCATACTTTGTTTTACGCCTTCATTCTTTCTGCTGGGAGCTTCGGACCCACAACCGGTTCTCGAGAAGCTGGATTCCCTGGAAAAAGTAATTTCTGATTTATCATTCAGAATCCTTGCTTTAGAAAAGAGGATTATCTCACTTGAAGAAAAAATCTTTCTGGAGGCAACCAGGCGGGATAAGCAACCCGGAATGATTCCTGAAAGTTTTGAACCGTCTGCTGATAATTTTTCCATAGGAAGCGTTACCTGCGAAACTCACTATAATGATACGATCTTTAAAGGTGATATCACAAATAATTCAAATAAGGATTTCAGATACACACTTTTTAAGATTACTGTCTACAGTAAGAGTGGTTCTGTCGTATCAAGCAACGATTTCTATATATTGAATATGGACAGGGGAACAACAAGAACATTTGAAGCAACAATACATGGCTTTAAGAAGAAAGAGTTTGAGAGATACGAAATTACATTTACCAAAGGTTCTTGATGGTGGGCTTTTGATTTGATTCTGTTATTTTATGTTTGTTTTAATTTCTAGGAGGGGATTGATGAAGTTTGAACACTTGTTTGAGCCTATAGACCTGAAAGGGTTTCTATTGAAAAATCGTATTACAATGTCAGCTATGCCTACGGGCTTTAGTAGTACAAAAGGTTATGTTACAGGTAAGATGGTTTCATATTATGCAGGAAGGGCCAAAGGAGGCGCTTCACTGATTGTGGTTGAGGGAGCTGCAGTCGAAGATAGAGGCAGGATTTATTCATTACAGCTTATGGCCAGTGATGATACATATTTATCAGGACTTAACGAGCTGGCAGAAGGTATCAAGAAGAGCGGAGCGTATGCAGTATTACAGCTTCAGCATGGTGGAAGATTTGCAATGGGTTCAAATCCAGTATCTGCGTCGGACGTTTCATTTACGTGCCCATGTACAAGGAGAAATATAGTTTCTGCACCTATGACAGATGACGATATAAATGCGACGATCACCTCTTTTACAAATGCGGCTATTCTGGCAAAAAAGGCAGGTTTTGATATGGTCGAAGTGGGTGGAGGATATGGCCATCTGTTGAGCCAGTTTCTTTCCCCAAGAACGAATAAGAGAAATGACAAATATGGGGGTGACCTTGAAGGAAGAATGAGATTGCCTTTAGACATAATAGAATCAATAAAAGGAGCGCTGGGAGATGGCTTCCCGATAGGATACCAGTTAATGGCAGACGAACTTCTTGATGATGGATTCTCATTAGATGAGGCGAAGACTTTTGCCGGAAAGCTCGAAGAAGGTGGTGTTGCTTATTTGTCAGTAACCTGCGGCACTCCGGAATCATTCTTTAATGATGACGGCCTCTTTGCAATGAGGTCTCCTGAGGGCGGTACCTCTCAACAATGTAAGGATATTAAGGGTGGGGTGTCCATTCCGGTATTTGTTACCGGAAAGATGACCAGCGTCCAAATACTTGAGGATACTGTTGCATCTGGGAATGCGGATGCTGTAGCGGTTGACAGGGCGTTATTTAGTGATCCCGATCTTGCGGTGAAGGCTCGTTCAGAAAAGATCAGTGATATTATAGAGTGTGTTTCATGTGCAAATTGTAATGACCGTGTTATGAAGGGGCTTGGCGCTGATTGTACGGTTAATCCCAGAGTTGGGCGAGAGAGAGAAAGTGTCAGCTCAGAAGCGACTGTTAAAAGAAAAGTACTTATTGCCGGTAGCGGTCCCGGTGGGATAATGGCAGCCCTTACGGCATCTGAAAGAGGCCATGATGTTACTTTGCTGGAGAAGGGGCCTAAGCTGGGAGGCCATCTGAAGGCAGCGCCGAAGGCACCGGGAAAAACACCCTGGATAAAAATGCTGGATTATCTTTCAAACCAGCTTAAAGAATCCGGGGTAGATGTTAAGATGGAAACTGCAATAGATGAGGAATCCTTGAAAAACAACTCTCCTGATGTCCTTATCATAGCGACGGGGATTAAGCTCAAGAAAATAACTGTACCTTTTCCTGAAGGCAGAGTAGACGGACCGGGCGCTGTTTTATTTGGAAAGAAGGAGCCGGGGGAGAATAACGTAATTATTGGCGCCGGCTTTATAGGTTCAGAAATTGCAGAGTGTATAGCAGAAAAAGGCAAGAATGCAACACTCGTTGAGAAACTCCCGTCGGTTGCACGCGATATGGATCTGATTAACAGGGCAATTCTTTTAAACAAGCTTGAGGGATATGGCGTTCAGTTCTGCCTCAACAGTAAGCTTCTGGAAATAACAGAGGATAAAGTAATAATTGAGGATGACACCGGAAAGAAGGTGGCTCTTAAAGCTGATTTAGTCATCAATGCAAGCGGCTTTAATCCTGCGAATGATTTCTTTCATAAGGCAAGGGGTTTGGTAAATGAAGTTCACCTTATAGGTGACGCAAAGGTGCCGAGGAACATCCATGATGCAATGCATGAGGGATATCAGATAGGCTTGGATATTTAAGATTTAAAAAATA
>Ga0187833_10002344_pt1 | contig 20474 bp, 17 predicted proteins | sample ETNtaG_37_FD_167968 | JGI IMG/M metagenome (GOLD analysis project Ga0187833, IMG submission 167968) | Marine microbial and viral communities from oxygen minimum zone, Eastern Pacific Ocean - ETNP2014_SV_400_PacBio MetaG (Illumina Assembly) | ecosystem: Environmental > Aquatic > Marine > Hypoxic...
TGACATTAGGCCCTGCCTGTAAAAGTGTTCGTTTCTTCTTTTGACTAGATTATAGATGACATATATATTTAGAATAGGAATTAAAAGGATGATTACCCATAAAGCCGACATAATTTTGTCAGATTGAACTGACATATGCATATCTTTTTTGACATCATCTAGACTCAATTCATATGAATGAAGTCATCTGTGTTTAATAAAGTTATTTTTCAGATGCCATGCTCCTGAAAATAACACCACAAGAATCTTTTAGACCAAGCATCATTACGCCTTTCATACTTTTTTCTACATTTACGTCCAGATCATATCTGGTGTGTAATCAAAAACAGTTTTCCAAATTTCATTTTAAATTACCTCTGGAATTTTTTAATTAAATCTCTTTTTTTAATTTCTAATTTTAGTTTTAGGATTTAGAGTTATTCCTGCCAATTCTATCAACTCATTAAGCAATATTTTACTCAAATATTTCAGGTAATACATTAGTCGTGCATCATAAATATCTTGCTAAATCTTCCCTTGCATCTCTAAGTTCAGTAATAATTCATCATAGTCAGATTAAAGATGTGAATAAACCTAACATTTTTTAGTTTGGATAGCTAAAGATAAGATGGATATGAGTCGGTGAGCGAGTCACGGGAGAGTATCCTGAGGAAACTCCTCTCTCCAAGCAGAAACGTGGCGTCACGAGGCGCAGTGGGAGACCGCTGGCAACAGAACAGAAACGAACCCAACCCAATTGAACGGTGAAGGGGTATCCCGGAGGTTTCTGGGAAGGGATGAAACGGCTGACCCGCGTGGAGCAAGGCCAAACAAAAGCCAATGAGATCTGCTCGAGGTTTGGGTAGGCCGCTTAGCGAAATCTCGCTTAAAACAGAAAGAGGGTTAAGCGTTGTTGGATGAGAATACTCTAAGACGCTCCCTAAACTGCCGACACATATCCGCAAATGCTTTTTAACAAATCATTTCAAGATATTATCTGACTATAATTCACTCGATATGTTATGCACGCCACCAATCGAAAGAGATGAAGTCTACAGTCCCCTTCTTTTTGTCAGATATTGCTATTATGAATTGTTTCTTGACAGTTGTTGCAAGCCTCCCAGTCAGCACAATACCTAAAGCTGTAAGTTTGTCACCCGGTTTGAGTACATCAACTAAATATGGAGCATGATCTATTCCTGGTCCACGTTCATAAACTGCAAAATCACATCCAAACTTTATTCCAGGAGTCACAATGTATCCTTTTTTTCTAAGATGGCTATATACAAGATATTTTTCATCAAAATCACCATATTGTGTTCTACAAATTTCTTCTATCTTTTTCAGTGATATCTTCTTTCGATCAACATTACTGTGAGTTATGAGTTTTTTTTCTTTAGTGAGATAATACGCTTCTATCAGATCAAGAATAAGTGGAGCTTCGAATTCAAAGTTCTTTGGTTTGAAAATGCCCAGAGGTTTACCGAAATATCCCTCTTTGAAAATCTGCTGGGATGACTTGATATTCCAAAGAATAACATGGTCTTCTGCGAGTGTTCCACTGTGACTGATTTTCTTTGCCAACTTTTTCCTTTTCTTTAGAGCCCAAGAGCCACTATCGTTATTGAATCTGATGCAGTAAGGCATCTATCAGCTAGATCTTCTATCTCTTCCACAATATCTTTTAGAACGATTAAGTCTTTAATTGAGCTTACTTCTTTGAAGATTTTTACAATAAGGTTCCTATATTTATGATCAACCGTTCGCTCCAATTTTTGAACTTCTTGCGCCATTTCCAATGCCTTCAAGGGATTTATAGAAAGAGTGTGAACAATCCGATTCAATTGATTTACAGACTCTATTGATAAATCTATGATTTCTTTACAGTCTTTGCCAATCCCAGCTTTTTTTAGGATTTTTGAAGATATTTGGTTAAATCTGAAGGCGGTACCAGAAATGTAACCAGCGATTTCTTCGATATCATAAGAGGTTCTCAATAGATCTTCCCGGTTCATCAACATATTTCCTATTTCTCCAAGTTCCCTTGTGAGGGTCCTTCTCAAAGATTCAGCATCATCTTCTGATTTTCTTATCTTTTCAATAGACGCCTTAAGACCTTCTCGATCATCTTGGATTAAGAAATCGTACGCTTGGGACATGTCCCTTGCTGCATCGAGAACGGTACGTATTTCATCCTGTAATACTGCGAGGGTACGTCGTCGAGCTTGAATTTCTGCTTCTCCACTAAACATACATCAAAGGGTAATACAGAGACCGGATAAATATTACTTTTCAGAGCAAAATGGTATCAAGAACCATATCATTTGTATGTACAAATATTTGTGGAAATTGCACATATCGATTTTTTATAATCTTTTGATTCCAGAACCGATTCTAAAACCGACTATCAGTCTCCATGAATGAGCCTCCACTCGCGTGTAGGAACTATTTTGCCAGGACAAGATCCGTCATCATTGATCCTTGGTCGCGGAAGTTTGTCGGATCCATCTCGAGTAGCTACAACTGACATATCTATCGGAGTTACAGAATCAATATTAAAACTAAGGTAATCACTTCTGCTCAAATATAATTTCTCGGGAAGTCTTGCCATAACTGATAATTCATCATCAGGATATTCGCAGTTTGTCCCTTCATCACAATTTCTATCAGGGAGCCCGAATGTGTGAAGTATTTCGTGTTCCAGAATAAACCGTTCAAAGTGAATTTCAGCCAATATTGCGTTATAGGACATGAAAATGGGAGTTTGCCCTTGTCCCGATACGATTGTATACTGCCTACTTACGCACTTTGAAAGTGGAAAAACAAGTACTGTAATGTTGGAATCATATTTCTCCTCCAAAAAGTTTGATTGAGGATCTATGAGCTTCTGCATTATTTGATTCATTGTCTTATTTACATCAAATTCTGGAGTACCAGCACCATGACCAAACTCAACATCTTCAATTCTATAGGCGCCTCCAATATGAAAGGTGAAATAATATTCATTGAATATAGCCAATGAATTCAAACGTTCTTCCGCAATCTTCGACGCTGCATTTGCATCTCCGTACCAATTTGATGACAGATCATCTTCAAAATGATAAACATAATAGAGGCCCACTGATATTTCGTTTTCCTTCAGATTAGATGAATATGGATAAAGCAATATTATTATCAATATCACTCCAAATATTCCAATAATGAGTTGCCTATTTTGGTCAATCATATTATTCGTATAACTCTAAATATCATCGGGTTTAAATAAATTCATTTTAAATTCTTATTTTTACGTTCTTAATATTTGTGTTGCAGATTGATGATTTCATCTAAGTAGAAAAATTGAAATCTGATACGTTAATGCACCTTTTTTATTTAGGTGATTAAAGAAAAAAAATAACTAATGGGTATTATCAGAATGTTTTGAGATTAATTTTTTTTGCCTTTTATACATCTTCAATAACTCTGTGTTGGAGGTACTATCTGAGACCCCTTTATCACTCCTAATACGGCCCATGAATTTTGGAAATCTTAAGGCTAGACCATTTCCCTTTCGAACAGTATCCATAGCCACTGTATGAACTGAACTCAAAGTTATCTCGGAACCCATCACTTCAATTACAATCTGAGGATTGAACCAAACATCAGCATCAATCTTCGAAACTACATTATTAGGCTTATTAGGTATCTTGATCGGTACAAGTATATTAAAAAATTTTATAAGATTTTCATCAGAGAAACCTGTCCCTACCTTGCAGACAGTTCTGAAATCGTTATTCACTGGATCATATGATGCCAATAGAAAAGCACCATACTTTCCTTTCCGTCTACCTCTTCCATGAAATGCCCCTACTACAACAAGGTCAAGAGAATCGGTCAGCTCTCCACTATATTCGCGCTTCAGCTTTATCCACGCGAACTCTCTAGCCCCTGCTCTGTAGACACTTTTCAGATCTTTTACAACTAAACCTTCACACCCATCAGCAATGGCAGATGCCATGAATTCCTCTATCTCATCAACTGTTGTGACAACTTTCGATGGAATCACATTTACTCGTGCATTATCCTTAACAATATTTTCAAGTTGATTCCTCCTCTTTTGATAGGGTAACCCAGTCAAATCTTTCCCATCAAGAAATAGAAGGTCAAAGAAGTTGATTGAAACAGGATACTCATCCACTGCTTTTGCTATACCGTGTTTACGACGCCGATGCATTAACTCTTGAAAGGGGAGATACGCACCTGTATCGACATCAATAGCCACGACTTCTCCTTCTATGACGTACTCTTTTCCATTCAAACTTGACTTTGAAAGATCTACCAAATCAGGATATTGATTAGTGATAGTTTCCAGCCGTCTGGAAAAAATCCAAAACTTGCTTGATCCGTAACTAATCTGCACTCTCTCACCATCTAATTTATACTCTAAAGCAGCGATACCGCCCATTTTCTCAAGAATAGCCTTGGCAGAATCTAGCCGCTCAGCTAACATTGGTCTTACGGGATGTCCAAATTTTATACGAAATTTCTCAACTCCCTTCAATCCCTTTAGCACTAAGGTACGGGCCACTAGCCCCAAATCACCTGAAAGATTGTATGCCCTCTCAATCATTGGACGATTCCCCTTATCATTTGTGAATGCTACTGCCAAAGCATCCAGAACAGTGTAATCAGCTATACCCAACCGAAGCTTTCCCGTTGCAGTTCTTAGGATATATTTCGCCTCTTTCGGGGAGGCATCAGCCAAGAGACCGTTTAGAAGACGGAGGCGTAACTCCATAGAACCTGGCCCAGATGCTCTAGCTATACTATCGAGAACATCATAAATTCTCTCAACAGTCAATGGTTCTGAGAAAAGGGTGATCTGACCTTTGTTTTTTAAGAAATCTTCTGCAACTAATCCAATATCCCCAAAAAGATGATGGTTTTTTTCTACCTCTTTCAGGCTCTGACCTGATTTAGCCGCAATAGCACGCATACACATCTTTTCAGCAAGTCCTACTTCTATACCCATAAAGTCAGGATATAGTTTCCCTTGAGTAAGATAAATCACCTTATCCACTAACTCATGTGGAGTTTTCGCGATTAAGTCTGCGAAAAGTTCAGTTAGCTCAAGTCGCTTTGGCGTATCCTCCATTGTTTGATAGGCAGCAGCGACTTCAGAATATAACAAAAGATTAACTCATCAACCAGTTTAAAATTAGGCGAATATCTAGATATTAAGGTTAAAGATTTGCCAAATATAAACATCACCTAACTAATGTAATTTGATAAAAAAAAGAAAGCAATAAGACACCATCTAAGTTAATTAAGAAGTGGGCAAGACCGAAATTCTAGATTTTTCTGAAAAGATATCTATTGTAATCGATGCGAATAGCAGAGTGGGCCGACCAGACATTAACGCTATAGCATCAATTTAGCAAAAATGGGCCGACCAGGATTTGAACCTGAGCTACTACCGTGTGAGGGTAGTGTCCTAACCAGGCTATCCCAACGAAAGTAATAATCCCAAAAACTTTCGTCGACTAGACCATCGGCCCGCCTAAGACTCGTTAACTATGATGCTATAATAATACTTTAAGGGTAGAAAATATAGTGAAATACTACTTCTTCACACCCAAAGAAGTATTCTTTTTTCGTAGCGCAGAGCTTCTGCAACCCCTACATCGAGATGCTGATATTGGGTTCCTTCGACCACATTTCATGCACACCTTAAAGTAAAGCCTTCTCTTCTGTGCAATCTGTTTCTTAATAACATCTGTAATGGGCATAACACACCCATCGCACACACACCCATTATTATCTTTTAGCAAAATGATAATTTCCTGGAACAATAGGTAAGTATATATCTGAGTTTTTTTATGCTGTAACCCAACGTATCTAAACGTTAGGAGTTGAAAGAATGAGTTACGGAGGACAAGGACGTGATCGTGGTGGATTTGGCGGATTTAGGTCTTCAAAACCTGCACCCGTTGAAGCTGGCAAAGAATACGACGTATCAATAACAGAGATAAGTCGCCGCGGTGACGGAATAGCGAAAATCGAAGGTTTCATAATTTTCGTAAGTGGGGCAAAAGTTGGTCAACAAGCGAAGATTAAGGTCACAGATGTCGCGCCTAGATTTGCAAAAGCAGAAATAGTCGATGGATCATCAAGTGAAGAAACATCTAGTGAAGAGTAAGCATCATTAGGAAGCATACTTTTTCAGAACCGGCAGTAATACAGCGGAAGTGATTTTTTTTATCCGCTCTTTTTTTTTCCAAGTTTGTAGTTTTTTTATAGATTGATTCTCAGATGAATGTGAGAAACAGATAATATATCCAATTCCACATAAAAGTATGGATGGAGCTTTATGAATATGAGGCAGAATTCATATCTAAGAAGGCAGGTTTAAAGACACCAGAACAAGCAGCCCGAGATTATAAAAGAAGGTTTTAGAAAACATAAATGGAAAGAACAATCTTAAGAAGAGACGGAATCTATTTAAGTCACTTCAACTGATATCTAGGATACAAAGTGAACTAAAGATGCCAGAGTCAAATATGTCAAATACAGTCCTAATAGGAAAGAAACCGGTAATGAACTACGTTCTAGCAGGATTAACCCTAATTCAAAATGGGCAAGATGCGGTGAGCATCAAGGCTCGTGGAAGATCCATCAGCAAGGCTGTTGATGTGGCTCAAATAATTACAAAACGATTTGCCACAGACGTAACCGTCAAAGGAATAAATATTAACACCGAGCAGGTAAAGAGCATAGAAACGGGTAATCTAAACAACGTTAGCTCAATGGAAATACGTCTCGTAAAGTAACAAACCACAATCATATTTTTTCCAGCAACCTTTTATTCATCTTTTTTTAACCCCATTTAGACACAAATTTGCAATTACCAATTTGCTCATTCGACGCAAAAACAGGAATACTTTGCCCGAAATGTGAAGCAAAACTCAAAAGTAATCACCTCACTAAATCAGATATAGACACATCAAAGAAACTCTCAAAGATATTGGATAAGATTCCTGAATTAAACAAAACAACTCTCATTAACGGCATAGATGTAAAAGGAGATATGGTTCTTGTGATGAACAAGGGTAGTCATGACATACTTAGAAAAAATCACACCGTGTTCAAACAAATGGAAAAAGAGTTGAAAAGCAATTTATGGATTGTAGATGCAGAAACATCAAACAAACAGGTTCTTGAGGACATTTTCTTCCCTGCAAAAATCCTAGCTGAAAATGTAGTTTGGCTACCTGATGGAAGTAAGCTCACAAAAGTGATAGTTCCAGGAAAGATTAAACGTTTTCCACATAATCTGAATCAAATGAAGAGCATTATAAAGGCAGTGATAGGAATAGATTTACTTATCGAATTTGAGAGAACTTAGATTAATCGGCAGGCTTTTGATAATGAGTCCTTTTTTGAGATCACATTACTGTAAAGAGATATTAACAGAGAAAATAGGCAGCATCGTAACAATAGCAGGATGGATTGAAGACATTAGACCAATGGGTTCACTCGTTTTCATGATAATACGTGATAAAACAGGAGTATCTCAAGTTGTGTTCAATAAGAAAAATACATCAAGTGAAATATTCGTTTTAGTAAAAAATGTTCCAAGGCAGAGCATAGTTTTGATAAAAGGGATTTTAAAAGAAGGAAAAGGAAAAGATATTCCCATAGAGGTGCAGGCTGAAGAGATGCAAGTTCTAGGAGAAGCCATCCATCCATTAGTTCTTGACCCCACAGGTCGAGTTAATGCATCTATCGATACTCGACTGAATGCAAGAGCACTTGACCTCCGTAATGTAAAAACTATGTCAATATTCAAGATAAAACATATCACATTACAATCTATTCGTAGAACTCTTTCAGATGAAGGATATTTGGAAGTTAATACAGCAAAGATAATCGGTCAAGCCGCCGAAGGAGGTGCAAACCTCTTCCCATTCGATTATTTTGATAAGGATGCATTTCTAGCACAGAGCCCACAATTATTCAAAGAGCAATTAACTATGTCTCTTGACCGTGTTTTCGAGATAGGGAGTTACTATCGAGCCGAGAAATCGCATACAAGAAGACATCTCAACGAGTTCATTAGCGTAGATATAGAGGCAGCATTCGCAGAAAAAGACGATGTTATGGAAACGGCTGAAAAAATGGTTGAAAATGCTGCAATAGAAGTAGTTGAGAAATGCTCTGACGAGATAAAAACACTTGGGCATAACATTGAGGTGCCAAAGCGTCCATTTCAGAGAATAACATATGCCCAAGCTATTAAGGAGTTGAATCGAAAAGGAACCAAAATCAAGAAGGGCGATGATTTGAAGGATCACGACTTGAAAGTTCTTGGAAGAATTTACCCTAAGTATTTCTGGATAACAGATTGGCCAGCAAATTTAAAACCGTTTTATATTGCTAGAACACCTGATGGCAAAAAGGCGCTATCCTTTGATCTTCAGCATGGTCATTTAGAACTTGCTTCGGGTGGAAGACGTGTTTCAGATGGTAAAGAATTGGAGGAAAGAATTCAAGAATCAGGGTTGTTCCCTAAGAGCTTTGAAGATCACCTGAAAACTTTTCGGTGGGGTATGCCACCTCACTCAGGATGGGGGTTCGGTCTCGATAGATTCATAATGATTCTTACAGGTATGAAGAATATTCGCGAGGTAGTACTTTATCCTAGAGATCAGGATCGATTAGTACCATAAAATAATCTTGAAAGATCAAAATTTGTTTGCATGACTGATATAGGAATAGAACATAAAAATATTACAATTTGTCAGACACACCAACCGTGAATTAATTTGAAAGAAGTAAGATTATCTGTTCCCGCTCATCTTCATGCTGGTAACCCCGATCTTACAGGGGATCTTGGTAGAATCTATGGAACCCTTGGTTTCACAATCGATTACCCACGAACTTTGGTTACGGTAAGACAATCCAAAGGAATTGAGGTTAAGGGTGAAGACTGGGAGAATGCCAAAAGATATGCAAAAACTTTCTTAAAGAAATATGATATCAATGGAGGAGCAGAAATAATTGTTGAAAAAACTATACCCAAACATCTTGGCATGGGTTCTCAAACAGCACTATCACTTGGGATTGGTACAGCATTATCAAAGATTTATGGAATCGATGATGTAAGCGTGGAAGAGATGGCTTTAATGCTAGGTAGAGGGACTGTAACAGCTTTAGGAACATATGGGTTCAAGTTAGGCGGATTAATTCTTGATGGTGGTTTTAAGACAGACATGAAAGGGAAAATGATTCCTCCATTAATCTTCAGAAAGGATATTCCGGAGAATTGGTTTTTTGTCGTGTGCATCCCTAAAGCTCCAATACCTAAAATCTTAAAGATAAAAGAAAATGAGAATGAAGTTTTAGACAATTTGAAACCAATGGAAAAGGAAGTTTCAGCGGAACTTTCGAGATTGGTTTTGATGCAAATATTACCAAGTTTCATTGAAGGGGATTTGGTTACTTTTGGAAAGGCGCTCACCAAGTTCAATAGTCGACTTGGAGGATTCTGGAGCGATTTCCAAGAAGATGCAGTATATTGTGATCCAATAGTGGAAGGTGGAATAAAACTGATGCTCAAAAAAGGTGCGCCATGTGCTTGTCAGACTTGTTGGGGACCAACATTCTATACGATTGTAAAAGGAGAAAAAACAGCAAAAATGCTGCATAATGAAATGAAACAATACATACTAGAGACCGGAGGTGGAGAAGCTTTTTATACAAAACCAAATAATAGAGGAACTAACATATCATATACATGATATTTGAATAAGTGACGAAAAAAGATGGTAAAAGCCATCGGGATAGACCCTGGAACCAAAAGCATAGATATGTTTGGATTCGATGATAAAACAGAAAAAATATTTATTGATAAAATAATTCCTCGAGACGAGTTCACAAAGAATCCACAAATCATTCTTGATATTCTAAGGAATCTCACTAATTCAATAGGCAAAATAGATGTGATTGTTGGCCCGAGCGGTTATGGCATTACTCCAAAACGAGCAACTGAAACCGAAGATTCTGAAATTCTTATGGCAACATTTGTTTCTGAAAGCGATGTAAAACGCCGATTAAAAATAATTGGATTAAGAGAACTTATGTTCTTTATGAAAAAAGCAAGTGATCTAAACATCTGGTTTACACCCAGTGTCATACATCTTCCAACAATACCTAGATTTAGAAAGGCTGGAAAAATCGATATGGGGACAGCAGATAAACTATTTAGCGTCATATTAGCTATGAAGGATCAAGCTGAAACTCTGAATTTAGATTACTCTCAAACTTCATTTATTTTAGTCGAAATCGGATTTGCATATACATCTGCTATGGCTGTTGAAAAAGGAAATTTGGTGGATGGGATAGGTGGAACATCAGGCAATCTTGGATACCTAGGAATGGGAACGATAGATGGAGAACTAGCATATGCTATCTCGAACTCATTTGGTAATTATTCAAAAATGCTTCTTTTTTCAGGAGGTGCAGCTTCCTTAGCTGAACTCGATCCATTCTCAATGGACATTGAAGACTTTATCAATAAATCCAAGAAGAATAAGAAGATTAAGTCTGCCTATGAAGCTTTTCAGGAAGCAATTGTAAAAGACGTTTTTTCCCTAATGATTTCGATGGATGAACCGCCTAAAGAGATCTTACTTAGTGGTAGATTTTTAGGGGTAAATGCCTTTAAAAAAGACATTATTTCAAAACTAATTAAGAATACAAAATCGTTTAACATAAGTGGAATAAGAACAGTTCATAGGAAAACTGCAAAAGGGAAAGAAGGTGCACAAGGCGCAGCAATACTCGCTAATGGAATAGCTGGAGGGAAATACAAACACATAGTATCAAGATTAAAAATTTTAGAAGCCGAAGGCACAATATTTGATCATATTTATTTAGATAAAACAATAGTTGAAAAGATAAAAGAAACCTTCACCAATAGCAATCAATTTTAATTTATTGATCAAGATATCTAGAAAGATTTTCGAATCCACTGTAGCATCTTAAAGGGCTTTGTAGTTTTCAGACCATTGGACATATGCTCGAAGCATCTCACCTGAGACACTAGGTCGTTTGTTATTCAGAATCGCTTTAAAGTCATCCAAAGTTATTTCTCTTGGCTTAGAATCCTTATTCTCAGCTTCACCTTTGGCAAAAAGCTCTGATACCACACTTATCTGAACTGATTGGCAAACATCCTTAATGTCACTTCCTGAGTAGCCATCAGTGAGATCACTAAGATCTTCTAGCTTAACGTTATCTAGTTTGATGGGCGCAGTATATTCTCTGAACATCTCTATTCGAGCATCCGTATCAGGTAATTGGATATAGACCCGTCTTTGGAAACGTCTCAAAAAAGGCCAATCTAAAGCCCATGGCTTATTAGTGGCACCAATAATATACAAGTGAAGGTGCTTACCTTTATCGAGGATTCCATCCATTTCCTTAAGGAATTGGTTCCTGACACGTATTTCGCCTCCCACTTCTTGGTTTCTGGAGCCCAGTAGTGAGTCAAGTTCATCAATGAAGATAATGACAGATTGTACCCCGTCATTCAGCATATCACGGGCAGAGTCGAATAATTTGGCTACATTCTTTTCTGCCTCCCCTAACCACTTGGACATTATTGTGGCTGCATCAACTGTTAAGAAATATCCATCTATCTCTGTAGCGGTGGCAGCTGCAAGCATAGTTTTGCCACACCCCGGAGGGCCATACATTAGGATACCTCGAGGCCATCCAAGTGGAAATAGATCAGGACGTTGAACTGGAAAAATAATGGATTCACGAAGAGCTTTTTTGGAAACATCAAGCCCAATTACATCATTCCAACTAACATTAGGCTTTTCCTTCAGTATAAGCTCGTCATAAGATGCCTTAAGTGACTGTACAACCTGAGGCGATTGAGAATCATTACTGGACCCAACTTCTTGCATTGGTTCATTGGTTTGTGGGTTTAACATTGTACTTCCATGAAGTGAGGAAAGAGCTTTAATCCTTTTTTGATATGTAGCTGCTCGATCTATGTAGAGTTTATTCAATTTATAGTCTGGATAAATCTTTGCCAGTTTTATTAAAGTGGATATTGCGCTTTGGTAACTCTGTACAGCCATGCCTCTAGCTCCTTGAGAATCAAAACGAATAGCTTCAGATGCGTATTTTCCTGCTGCATCCTCTAACTCTTTTGCTGCTGACAACCTTCTCTCACCTTTCTGTGTGTGCTTCTTTTAATTTACCTTCTGAAACCATTTTAAAGACAACCTTCTCCACTTCATCTGCAGGAAGATTCAATTCATCTGCCGCATCATTAACATTCAAGCACTGGTTTTTACTCATTATATATTCATATACCTTTTCATCTATAGTTTTCTTTCCATCTGGTTGGGATAGCATAGTTACTTGAAAGTCGTTTTCATTTGACACTTCTCCAGTTGCTAACATAGCGACCTTTTTTGCTTTTTCTAGTAAGGAGTCGCCATTTGCAGAAAGAACCGATGAAGGAATTCCTTCATTTAAATCTAAAGCTTTTTCTTCAGCAAATATTTTAGCTTTTTCAAATAGCTCCTGTCCATTCTCATGCTTAACATCTAGTGACACAGATGAAGAAAGGTTACCAAGGTCTGCAAGTGCTTCAGATAAGGTTGAGTTCACTTCTTCAGTAGCATTTTCAAGTGTTGGAACAACTCCTGAAACAGATTGATTGACATTTCTCATAATCTTAAATGCATCATTCATATTTGCATAAACATCTCCTGCATCACGAATACTCTCAAGTCTTACGATTATCTGTATCAAAGCTAGCTCACTTGCTTTTACGGCACATAAAACTTTTTTCACTTCATTAAGTTCAACTGCATATACTGATGCACTATTATCGTCTTTATGTTCGATTGCACGTACTACCTTTTCAAAAAGAGATTGGCGTCTATTTTCAAGTCTTAGACGAAGAAATATAACTTCACGTTTATGTACTTCTATACGTTTCGCAGCTGAAATGAGTTTCTTTTTCATCCCATCTCCATTGCCAAAAATACGTTCTGCGATGTTCAAAAATATTCACCGTTCTAAGATTAGGTGCCACCGACAATGAAGCTTCTCTTTTCCAAAATCAACCTGAACACTATTTTTTTCTGTGTGTAAAATATATAGGATGGACAGCCACGCCGATTCAGGCGTTGGTTTTCAAAAACCAATACCGAAATGATGCAACTGCCACATTTTCCTTTTCCGTTTTGGGCTAACCGAAGCTTATTGTTCCAGTTTGTGACGTCTCAGCTGGTGCTGGAAGATCTGGGAATTTATCCTTCATTCTTTGTTCTGCAACGGCTGATGCTTCCGACATGATGTTTTCAGCCTCTTCGTTTGCTGCTTCGAAGTTCAATGTTGATCCTCCTAGTTGTCCAGCATCCACTAAGATACCGCTAAGCATTCCACTGATCTCGCCGATCTCATTTTCCGCTTCAGGCAACACACTGGTTAATCCGCCTTTTACTCCTCGGATGACAGACATTGCAGGTGTGAGGGTGACGACTATGTCGCCAAGCTCCTGCACCGTGTTCAGCCTCATGGTTATTTGTTCCAAGGCTAGTTGAGCCGAGGTCACCATCTTATTCATCTTTCGAACTTCAGAAAGTTCATTAGCGAAAACTGATGCGTGCGCCATATCGTGTTTTTGGATTGCTGCGACTACTTTGCTGAAAATTTTCTTGTCTCTATCTTTTAGTTTTGTCGCTGCTGTATCAAGCTTAGAAATCTGGATTTGAATCCTTCTCGTAGCTTGCTCAAGTCTGGGTTTCAGAGGCCCTGATGACCTTACTGAACCCTTTACTTTATCTCTGAATCCTCCGCTTGGTGGTTTTGCCCAATTTTTTGTGAAACTTGACATAGATATTTACACTGTTCAGTTTAGACAAGGTGTTTGAGCGATAAGAGACTAGGTATAACATATTCAACCAAAAACAAAAAAAGTTTAAGGCGATTGTTTTCATTGTATTTTTGAGGCTTGTAAAACTGCTATATTTAGCGCTTCATTTTTAATAGGTTAAACAGATGAGTTTATTTACCATTTACAGATTCTACAAACATAACCATTGGACATTATCCTAATTTCAGATATTCATTCAAATCTTGAGGCATTAGAAGCCATATCTGCGGAGATTCCGAACTTACCGATATATTGTGTTGGAGATATCGTTGGCTATGGAGCTAATCCGAAAGAAGTTATACAATGGATTAAAGAAAAAAAAGTAAAAGGAGTTATGGGAAACCACGATTACGCAACTATAACTGGTGATGTAAAATGGTTTCATGATGTAGCCACATCAGCTATCAATTGGACTGCTAAACAGATAGGTCCAACTGAGAAAAAGTTCTTGAACAGTTTTCCTAAAATGAATATTGTTAAATTGCAGGATTTGAAAATTTTGATGGTTCATGGAAGCCCAACTAACAATCTCTTTGAATATGTTCACCCTGCCACGCATGAACACATGTTTAACGTCTACTTGACCAAGTATAAAGTGGATATCGTGGTATTAGGTCATACGCACATCCCTTTCATATGGAAAGGAAAAAAAGGCACAGTACTCAATCCAGGCTCTGTTGGTCAACCCAGATCAGGAAATTCTGATGCCAGATATCTCCTACTGAAAGAAAAGAATGGAAACGTAGAAGCACTACCCAGATCCGTATCATATGACCTTGAAATTACAGCAAAAAAGATCAAAACTGCTGGACTACCGGTCTCCTTAGCAAAACGTCTTTTCAGAGGAATTTAGTTCACCAATATCCACTTTTAATGTCAAGATCATAATAATTGAGATACCTACAAGATAGGTTTTTATTGTTCATTAGATTCACGCGAAGAATATGGTAATTGAGATTAAGTGTATTTCAAGAGTGAGATATTGGTTGGTTATAAAATATGAAAAGTGAGGCGATCTACATTTAGTGATGATGAAATGGATGGAATGTTAAACCCGAATTTTCAACCCAAAGAAATTGAGGAAACAGTACGTAAATCCTGGAAAGACATCGATATAAGACGCATTGTTGCAGAGAAGATTACAAACAAATCTCCTACAGGTTATGTCGAAGGCCCTCCAACTATGAATGGTGAGCCACATATTGGCCACATGCGTGGGCGTATTATGAAAGATCTATGGTATCGTTTTTCAGTATTAAAAGGTATGAATCTCGTTTTTAGAGCTGGCTGGGACACACAAGGATTACCTGTTGAGCTACAAGCAGAGAAAGAATTAGGATTAACAGGGAGTAAAGCAGAGAATCTGAAAGTAGTAGGAGAAGAAAAGCTAGTTGAATCTTGCAAACAATTGATAATAAAATTCAATTCAAAATGGCGGGAAGCCGATGATCTTCTAGGTATGTCGATGGATTATGATAACGCATATTGGACGTACCGGGATGAATACATAGAGAGAGAATGGAAATATCTTGAAAAAGCTTGGAAAAAAGAGCTTCTTGGAGAAGGTTTTAGAGTTGTACCATATTGCCCAAGCTGCCAATGCTCGCTAAGTCATGCCGAGGTTAGCCAAGGATATGAAAAAGTTTCAGATCCATCGTTATATTATAAGGTGAAAATTGTAGGAGACGATAGATATCTAGTTCTATGGACAACTATGCCATTTACAGTTGTGACAGATGAAATGGTTGGTGTCAAGCCAGATGAAGAATATGTTGTTGTCAATGTAGGTTCTGAAAGATGGATTGTAGCAACCATTCGGTTAGAAGATATCATGGACGAATTGGGAATTAAAGGGTATAAGGTAGAAGACAGAATTAAAGGTTCAGAACTCGATGGATTAAGGTACGAATACCCTCTAGCGAAACAAATACCTGCACAGATGGAAATTGATAAAGATAAAAGAGTGCACAGCGTTGTAGCAGAAGATTTTGTAGACGTAACCACAGGTTCAGGAATGGTTCATTTATCTCCGGCTAATGGAGAAGAGGATTTTGAGGTGGCAAAACGTAGGGGGATTCCAATATTTAATCCAATAAATGATCAAGCCAGATTCACTTCAGAAGCAGGTATTTTTGAAAATTTATTTGTTAGAGATGCAGATAAAAAAGTTGTAGAAATTCTAGAGAAAGAAGGGAATTTAGTAAAGATAGGAAAGATAATACATGAATATCCAACCTGCTGGCGATCACACCATAAACTTATCTGGATAGCAAGACGAGAATATTTTTATTGGGTCGAAAAATTAGGAGATCAAGCATTAAATGCAGCTAAGAAAGTAGAATACTTCTTTATTCCCCCAATGAATCGTTTTGTAGAGATGATAAAGGAGAGGGTTCCATGGTGTGTATCACGAGACCGTGTGTGGGGAACACCTTTACCAATATGGGAATGCTCGAAATGTAAAGAAAAGATAGGGCTTTTCAGCAGAAATGAGATAATCGAAAATGCATCAGATATTCCAGATGGTCCAGATTTTGAGTTGCATAGACCATGGATTGACCGTGTCAAAGTTAAGTGTCCAAAATGTGGCAGCGCTGCAAATAGAGAACCATATGTTCTGGATACATGGCATAACAGTGGCGCATCTCCATATGCATCATTTACGGATAAGGAGTATGAAGAATTAGTTCCGGTTGAATTTCTGACTGAGGGGATAGATCAGACAAGGGGTTGGGCATACACTCTCTTGATTGAACACGTAATTTTCACAGGAAAGTCTGAACCTCCATACAAAGCGTTTCTCTTTCAAGGTCACATTTTAGATGAAAAAGGGAATAAGATGAGTAAGAGTCAAGGGAACATGGTTGAAGGTATTGAGACCTTGAAGTCAAATCCTGTAGATATTATGCGATTCTATATGATCTGGAAGGCTAGCCCTATTGATAGCTTGAACTTTAGTTTTAATGAGATGAACACTAGGCCATATCAGGTGCTCAATACACTCTACCATCTGCACCTATATCTTGTACAGAATAGCACATACGATAGATTTGAAATAAAAGAACATTCATTACAATGGGCGTCAGATCAATCGCTTCTTCAATCTCAAGAAAAATGGCTTCTTTCAAAGCTTCAACAAATAATAAAATCATCGACTAAGGACAACGATACCTGCAGGTTTCAATCTTCTGTAAGAGCAATTGAGAAGTTTCTCATAGATGATCTAAGCCAAACCTATGTCCCGATGACCAGAAAAGAGATATGGGATGATAGCCATGAAACATTAAATCGAAGACTAGCAATATATGCAACTTTAGGTCACATCCTTAAAATTCTTGACATCTTATTACACCCAATTTCTCCATACATCACCGAACATCTATACCAACAATCATTCCGAGAAAAGAAAAGTATACTCTTAGAAAAATGGCCAATTGTAGAAAAGAGATTTTGTCGTCCAGAACTTGAGGAAGATGTTCAACAGGTTTTACAGATTATATCATTGATGAATTCAGCACGAATGAAGGCGAAGCTGAAAAGGCGGTGGCCTCTCAAATTAGCTCAGATTATTTTCAAGGATAAAGAGAGAATGGAAAGGTACTTAGACCTAATTAAGGATCAAGGAAACATTAAGGATGTTTTGGTTACACCAGACCTAAAAGGTACACCTATAGGAGTAAAAATTACTCCACGATATGATCTTCTTGGGAGTAAACTAAAAACCAGAATGCAATCTTTTGTAAAATATCTTGCAGCAGCAGATTCTCTCAGAATCTTTGCAGAATTGAAAGATAAAGGCAAGATATCCGTTAAACTAGAAGGGGATAAAACAAAGATACTGAAGAATGAATTGACTATAGAATATATAGCAATTGATGATAATTATATAGTTGTAGAGAAGGAAGGGATAATTGTAGCACTTAAAAAAGAACGTGATGCAGATCTTATTTCCGATGGAAATGTTAGAGACCTAGCTAGAAGGCTCCAAGCATTAAGAAAGGAAAGAGGATATAATCCTACCGAAATTTTAGGAACAGCTTACATATCTGGTCTTGATTCATTATGGCAAAAGAGCATTAATTCGAAGCTTAATGAATTGACCTACCTAGTTCGTGTAAAAAAGACCAAGATGATGGACAAACCTATTGAAGGCGTACATTGGGTGGATGCTGAAATAGATGGAAATCCAATAAAAATATCTATTGAGTAGGTACACTTGCTCTAAATTATTTTATTGCAACAATCTTGTATATAATTTGCACTAACCTGTCTGCACGTTTAGGAAGGAATTTTCTAATAAATTCAATATCGTCAGGTTGAAATGTTTTCAAGATACGGAGAATTACGAGATAAATGACCATACCAGCAGGTATCAGAAATGCTAATGAGATGAGTTGACTTCTATACCCACTAATAAAATCCAAGGCTAAGAAGAGAATAATACCCATAACCGATGCTGCGAAAACGGCGTCTCGATAAGCTTTACCATCGATAACGAAGAGTCCTCGTTTATGCGTAACATATGCCAAGAATATCGCTATTGAAACAGTCATTATGGACCTGCTTAATGCAACACCAACAAAGTCCAACAAAGGGGCAAGAATTGCTAATCCAATACCTAAAATGACGAGACCAGCCAAGTTTACAAACATGATACTTCTTGAACGACCTGTAGCTAAGAGTTCACCATTATAAACTGCTGAAATCGCAGTTAAGCCTATTGCGACAGACATAATTGTTGTGGGTAAAGCCCCGGGTAGATATTGTTGCCCAAAGAGCTGCACAAGACCAGAGGCTAGAGCTGCTACTCCAAATGACATAGGAGTAGCAATTAGTGCGACATAGCGAGTATAAGATTTCGCCAATTTCTTAAACTCCTCAATTTTTTTAGTTGCTTCGAGAGTGGATAGGCTTGGCACCAAGGCAGTGGTTATAGCATTTGGTGCAAATGCACCTATTGTGGAAGCAGTAACCGCAATGTTGTATATACCTAAATCACTTAACTCGAGTTGCATGAAAGTAAATATCTTATCGAGCTGAGTGACACCGAAAATTATTAGAGATGTGATTAGTAAAGGAAGTGAATAGTTCATTATGAATTTAGTTGGCACTGGTTTATGACTAACCCAAAGAGGCCCGAGACAAGAGGTGCTCGCCAGTACAAGAAAGACCATATCCCCAATTACAAATGCTATAATGATACCTAGAAGACCTTGACCTGCGATTACTAGGCTTGCACCAAGAATGTATTTTACTGCAAAGGAAATTACCAGGAATAGACTTGCTCTTGGGGCACGTTTAAGGCCAACTAATCCACCGTAGAAGACTTGACCCATCGAAAAGATCCAAGTGTCTAAAGCGAGAAGATGGATCCATAATACTTCGGCTTCGCCTCTAAATAATGTTTGTGAGATGGGTTCCGCCAGAATGTAAATAAGAAAAGTGAGAATAGTGGCTATTGATAAAGAAATGAGCAGGATGATGAAGAAGCTTCGTGTAGCTTTCCCCTTTTCGTTTCGACCTAGAAATTCAGGTATAAGCTTCGTTACTGCGTGTGGGATCATAATGTTTGTTGGAATGATCTGAGGGAGAGAGAGATTAGTAAGGGTCGAGGAACCAAAAATAATAAGCTGCATCCCGGCGTAGATACCTATTTCAGCTGTTGAGAAGAGATTAGCTATTATTATGAAGTAAACTGTGTTCATACCAAGAATAACAATGTTAGAGAAGTATATCGAAGTAGCACCCTTCGCGACAGTAGTATCAGCATCTTCCAAATCGAAATTCACCAGATTGTATCTATAGATATGAATAAATGACTCCTTATTCTTTTCCTTTCAACCTAAATAATTCTTGATAAGATCTTCAGGAGGTATCTTGGATATCCAATTAATCATCCCATGGGACCTTTTCATATTCCCACTCCAAACAAGCTTAATGTCCTTAGCAATATCATTAGGCTGCCTTTCAGTTGTATCAAATTCAGCAATGGCATTTGATCCGAAACTACATAATGCATCCGCGAAACATATATCAAGTATCTCTGACAAAATATTATCCTTAATCTTCTTCTCTGAGTAACCACGTTTGGAATATCTCGCTTCCAGCTCCTTTGGAGAACATCTCAAGACTGCTACGAATTGGATTTCACCTTGTGAAAGAATGAATGGAAGAAGATGTCCAACCAACACTACTTTTCCTCCCTTAATTTTTCTCAAAACTTGTTTCCTTAATTTATCAGTATCCACCTCAAAATCTTCTTCACCATCAGAAAGAACACCACCTGATTCTAATGCAATCTTATTCAAATCCAGAAATCTGTACTTAAGACTATCCGCCACTATTTTGCCTATGGATTTCTTTCCGGTTGCAGGTGATCCAGTGATTCCAATAATATTCAGTATCTGATTACCCAAATGATTCACATAGTTCATGATGTTAGGAGATGTAAGAGTTACTCCACCGTTTCTTCAATAGGCTCAACAGTCAGAAGCATTCCATCTCTTTTTAGAATTTTGACTTTTGCACCTCGTTTGATAGAAAATCTTGTTTT
>Ga0187833_10002345_pt1 | contig 20472 bp, 15 predicted proteins | sample ETNtaG_37_FD_167968 | JGI IMG/M metagenome (GOLD analysis project Ga0187833, IMG submission 167968) | Marine microbial and viral communities from oxygen minimum zone, Eastern Pacific Ocean - ETNP2014_SV_400_PacBio MetaG (Illumina Assembly) | ecosystem: Environmental > Aquatic > Marine > Hypoxic...
TATTGGCGGTCCGCTAATACAATTGAGCAAAGGATAACTAATCCTGTTATTGAACTGGTTCAATGGGATGAGGTTTTTTACAGGACGAAGAATATTTCTCAGATATAATTCCTCTGAAAATCGGTGAATTACCAAATACCCAGCAGGAAGTTTTAGTATATGGATATCCCGCTGGAGGAGATACCTTAAGCATTACTCAAGGTATCCTCTCCAGAATAGAGCATCAGAGATATGTTCATAGCAGTTTTTATTTCCTTGCTGCACAAATTGATGCTGCTATTAATCCTGGAAATAGCGGTGGACCCGTTTTAATAGATGGCCAGATTGTAGGAGTGGCAATGATGACTTATGATCCAGATGCATTAGAAAATGCTGGATATATGGTTCCTCCTCCTGTCATTAAACATTTTCTCAAAGACCTAGAGGATGGCAAGCATGATGGAATTCCAGATATTGGAGTGTTAGTTCAAAGTATGGAAAATCCTGATATAAAACGTAAGTATAAGATGCCTAAATCCCGAACAGGCGTCCTTGTTTATAGTGTACTACCCAACTCTCCAGCCAAAGGTATCCTAAAAAACAATGATGCTTTGTTATCCATAAATGGATATCTTATAGCAGATGATGGCACTGTAGAATTTCGACCTAAGGAACGTACCTCTTACAGTTATTATATAGAAAATCTTCAGATGGGTGAGATAATAAATGTGGAGTACCTACGCCAAGGAAAGGTCAATACTGCTTCGTTCAAACTTAATCGAAGGTCTGAAGACTTTTCTTTAGTTCCTGAAGAGCAATATGATAACTTGCCAAGATATTTCATCTATGGTGGAATTGTTTTTAGCCCACTTACTAAGAATTTAATAGAATCAGTGGGAGAGGAATATGAAGTGCCTGAGGACGTACTAGTCGAATATTATAACTGGCCTAGTGAGAAACGAAAAGAAGTGGTTGTAGGTATTAAGGTATTAGCGCATGATATTAATACAGGATACCATGATTTGTCTTGTTGGATTGTTAAAGAGGTAAATGGAACAGAGATTCAAGATTTTAATGAGTTTTATCAATTAGTAAATGATTTTAGTGGCACATATATGACCTTTAAGGATAAAGATGGTTGGCAAATAGTTATTGATCACAAGAAAGCACAAGAAAGCCACGAAATTATCCTTCAGAATTACCATATTCCTAAAGATAGTTTTTTGGATTTGGGGAAAACATCGCACCCTAATTAGTAACATGTTCTATAAATAACATTTATCCCAATTAATTTAGTTAGTATTAATTTGATGTAAGACTGTGAAATGGCAAAAAAAAACAGTAACGGTAAAATAAATATATTTAACCCTGAAGATCATTTACTGCTTCACCAATTACACCTGCTTGAATGGATGGATGCCAATCAAGGCAATGAAGATGCTGGTGGAGAAGGCGGCAGGGATGAGCAAGTAGACCTTGTGCTACCTGATAAATGGCACTTAACCAAAGGTGTAACACTACGTGCGTGGCAGAGAGACTGTGTAGATAACTGGTTTAAGAATGAAGCCAAAGGTACCGTTAAGGTTGTTACAGGTGGCGGTAAAACAATGCTAGCATTGGCTATTATAGAAAGATTGCAAAATACCAAGCAGGGTAGTCTCCATGTTGCTATTATTGTTCCAACTATAGTGTTGATGAATCAGTGGTTTGATGAGCTGATAAAATGTGGCAATGTGCCTGCAAAGTTTATTGCTAAGCGCGGTGGCGGATATAAAGAGGATTTCTCCGATGGCCGCCGTATACTAATTTGTGTTCTGGCTTCAGCGTGTAAGGAATTGCCAAAGCTGGTAAAGGAAGCAAAGATAGGGAGTGCACTCTTGTTGATTGCAGATGAATGCCATAAGTTTGGTGCAAAGAAAATGGCACACGTATTTACGACAGAACGAGCTTTTAGCTTAGGGTTATCTGCCACTCCTGAGCGCGATGAAGATGACGACGAAAACGAAGATAGCCATGCTAGTAATGAGCCCAGCGAAAAGCCCAGTTATAACAACAGCTTATTAGGCCAAGAACTGGGAGGAATTATTTGTAATTATACATTGTCTGATGCTTTAAAGGATGGAATAGTTCCACAGTTTACTATAAATCATTATGGTTTGAACTTAAGTTCCAATGAACGGGTTAAATATAAACGCCTGTCTAAATCAATATCAGATAAAAGAAAAGAATTAAAGGACAGTGCTCCTCAAGGTTGTTCTTTCTTTGGTTGGGTCAATAATACAGCTACACGAAATAAAGGACCATTAGGTGGGGTTGCCAGTAGCTTTCTCAGTGAATCTGCTCGTAGAAAAAAACTTCTTCATGGAATGGATGCAAGAAAAACAGCGGTGGAGGCACTTATAGATAAAGAATTGGCTATCAATCCAGATGCAAGAATTGTCTTGTTTCATGAGAAAATAGATGAAGTGAACACTCTGTTTGTTAGACTGAAAAATAAAAACCTAGCAGTAATTGCTGAACATAGCAACCTGCCGACTTCTATCCGCGAGGTAGGGCTTGAGCTTTTCAGAAAAGGTATTGCGCGGATAATAGTTTCTGCCCGTTCTCTCATTGAGGGGTTTAATGTCCCAGCAATTGATGTTGGGATTATAGTTGCATCTTCGTCTTCTTCACGGCAAAGGATCCAGAGCCTTGGGCGAGTTCTTAGGAAGCACCGAACATCAACAGGAGAAGAAAAGACATCATGTACTCATATACTTTATGCACATAACACTATAGATGATATTATATACAGCAAAGAAGAGTGGGATAATATTACTGGGATTAATTGTAATAACTATTTTCTGTGGGATCCAGGAAATGCTACTCAAAAACAGGATGGTCCTCCAAAGAAGCCACTGCCTGCAGATATTAATGTTGATTCAGGCGAACTTGAACTCGGTTGTGTATACCCAGGAAAATATGATGGTGAAGAATTCAAATATGATACAGAAGAAAACATAAACAACAGTAATGATCAGTTTGTGCAAAATCCTGGTTCTATAATAAAGGATATTCAGAAGATCAGAAAGGGGTCTGGTCGCTTCAAGGTAACACCAAATTGCAAATATGTTGTAGTTCTTGTTCATAATGGTGGAGTGTGGGAAACAAGATATATTTGTAAATTGGAACATCCGTTTGAGCTTTCGGCTACTGATCTAGGAGGGTCTATTAATGAGAAAGACGTTAAAGAATGGGCAAAAAAAGCAGTTGCCGGTGATTTATATAAATTCCCGTCAGTTCCTACCGAGTATATAGTTAAATATAAATCTAGTCTGGGATGTAAAGTTATTAGCAAGAAGATTAAAGGGGGTGAAGTATATGCAAGGACAGAAGAAAATGCAAATGACCCGATTATGGGTAAAGATGCGGATTCTCTAGTTGGTATTATTAAAGAATTAAAAAAACAAGGAGTTTCTGTATCAAAATTTGAAATAAATAAAATGAATCATGTTTTGTATAGACAGGGAGGGTCTCTTTATTTTGTCTATGTACCCAAGAGGGGGCTGGAGTTTCCAGACTAAGCAGTTAATTGGAGATAGACATGACAGTTGAGTTTTGTCCAAGTGAGATAGAATACTGGCCAGGACGTTATGGACGCATTGTAGGCGGCGAGGCAAGTTTTCATATTCGTTATTGTGAAGGTGAGTTATGGCTCGTGTTAGATTGGCGCACTGATGGATGTACTGCTCAATGCTTGGCAGAAGATAGTTTAGGGGTAAGAGATTTAATCAAAGCTGTCTTAAACGGAAAGGAATTTCTAGGAGGCGGAGGCGGCGGTTTATTCATAATTAATGAGTATAGTCAGGTCATAGTGCCGTCCTCTTCTGGGAATGGTGAGCGGGTGATTGTTGGTGAGATAGACGGAAGGCTTTTGTTTGATAACCCTTTTGAAGATGGGGATGATATAGATATTTCTGATTTTAGTGGACTTGAATGTGGTGATCTGTGGAATCTACCTTATGTTGGAGTTTCCTATAATCTTAGCACGAAAAGTGAAATATATTATTATAAATCTCATGAAGAAGGAGGAAATTCAGAATTTCCTCCTGTGCAAGATAATGAACTAATCACTAATCTGAGAAATGTACGCAATGCGGGAGCAGTTAAATTTATTGTTAATCCATATGGTATCGTCTTGACAAAAAGACCAGTAGGTCCATGGAACAATCAAATATGGGAACCAGTTTTTGTTGGTTACATTAATTTTGAACAATGGTTTACAAAGGAGGAGATTTGATTATGTCACAGTTTCCAGTTTTTCAGGGTAATTGCCCCAGAAATGTTAGAAGAGATGCAAAGTATTCTGTTAAAGGTGGGAAGAATGGTCCTATTATCGGGATTATTTATGAAACTAGGGAAGATGAAAGGTGGTATGTAAGCACAGAAGACCATCCTGAACTTATTAAAATGGTCAACAACGTAAAAACTTTCTTAGGCCAACCACCAAATGGTTCATTTTATATTAACGAATACAAGCAAGTGATTGTACCAGCGGTTGGCACAGAAAATTATCATCTGGCAGGTACATATGAGAAGCCACTTAAATTTGAGTTTGAAGGTAAAATTATTAGTGGTGAACCCGTTGATCTGGATGGAAACCCTATTAATCCGGGTGATGATTGGTTTGGACCACATGTAGGCATTCCATACGTTTTATGTGCAGGTGGTAATGATATAAAATACACAACACGTCCACGACCTAACGTTGAAAAAGATATAAAACTTAGTAATGTAATCGACAAGGAATCTGCAAAATCTATAGCCGAGAAGATTCGTTCTTGTATGGGCTATGAAGGTGGTCGTTTTTACGTTAATGAATTCTGCTCTATTTTTACGCCAATTCAAGACGATGATAAATTAAAATATGTATATATAGGAAAGCTAGATTTGCCACAGTGGTTTCCTGCCCCTAGTCAAAGGCAGTAGCGGGGAAATCTTTATAAAGACCATCTTTTTAGAAAGTAGTTACTAATTACCTGATGTCACAGCTAGAGGATGGTAATGGCTAGTAAATAGAGAGATAATAGAATTATAGAGAAAAATAGAGTTAGAAATATTCTAGTAAAAGAGATTAAAAGCCAAATTAAAGGTGAGAAACAAAAAAGATTACTGGCTAGTTTAGATATGCAGAAAATAAAAAGCGACTACAAAACAAAGCCAGGAAAAGCGTCCATGGAAATAAGGTCTGTAGGTGAAACCGCTTTCCAAAGAGCAATTTTTTTGAGTAGGAAATCAAAAATTGACTTTAACTCAAAAAAGGATATTCTCTGGAAGGATTTAGAATTACCAGTAGTATTCTCTAAATGTCCAAAAAGGAACTGTGTTGATTTAATAGGTAACATTGGCAATCAATTAGTAATTTGTGAGCTAAAGTTTATGAAAAAAACCAGTTCCAGTTCGGACAGCCCATGGTATGCAGTATTAGAATTATTAATATACTATTATATGATTTTAGAAAACTGCAACAAACTGGACGATGAAGAAGTATATCATGAAAACATCCGAGGTAAGTTTGAATGGAAAAGTATCTTATTTCCAAATCCACTACTGATGGTTGTAGCCAATGAAAGATATTGGAATTTCTGGCTTAAAAAGCAAAAGAATGCATACCGCTCAAAACTATTGGAATGGTTGAAAGATCTAAATAAGGAGTTGCGAACAGAAGTTTTCTTGGTTAAGACTCCAGATGTTGATTTCGAAGATCAAAAAAAAGGAGCTTCTGGGAAAGCTTATTTACCTGAAATAGAATCACGTATTTGGGAAAAAATATAGTAACAGCAATCATACCTTCTGTCTTTTCTCAGTTTCCCCCATTCTTGCCTTTTTTTTCGTGATTTTTCATGCCTCTCGTGGTTAAATCTATCACTTGAGTTCAGCCTAAACTTCGTAGATATGAAAAAAATAACGATTGAAGAAATGCGAAATATCGCCAAAGGGCATAGTGGTAAATGCCTGTCAGATATCTATGTAAATTCCTACACAAACCTTATGTGGGAGTGTACAGAAGGGCATCAGTGGGAAGCAAAGCCAAGCAACACTAGCTGGAAGTTGGTGTGGAAAATGTGTGCATATAGCCAGAAAAGCGAAAAAAAAGCAACAGAAACTTGTCTGTTAGGCGGGAATCATCAATCCTCTCGCCTTTATCCTATATGCACGATCGTGCTACTTTTACTTCTTGCCTCTTTTCTTCTTTCGTCCTTATCCTTCGTGCCAATTCGTGAAATTCGTGTCTGTCTTTTGTCTTGCAAAACACCCCCACTCTTTTATAATAACCCCCAGTAGGCACCAGGTATATTACATACCTACTTTATACTCATTCTTACCACATTCTAAATATCTTCAAAAAGACAGTTTTACTTGTTTATACGAGTAAGATTTTTCATATACGTTGTTTCGAACAAGATTAAAGGCCTGACTCTGTTGTTACAATAGTGGTGTTGTATAGAATCTGATTAATAACTTGCTAGGAGCAAAAGTGGATGTAATCTTTGAGTTAGATAACGACGAAAAGAATTGGTGGTCGAATGTTATAAAAGAATTCCGGCAAGAAATAGTTGCTAAACCACAATCTTATGTAGATGCATACATTACTAAAAATGAAGCAAGTCTAGATACAATACGAAAAGATGTTTCTGGATTCATTTTGCAAATTAGAAGTAGTTGCTGGAGCACATATCTTATAGACGAAGTAGATTTTCACAAGAAAGTAATTTCACATTTAATACGGGAAAGAGAAATACCAAGTACTATTTTACAAGAGCTGGTGGAGACTGAGTTATTTGAAGATTCTCTCATTTCATCCGATAAAACAGTATTACTAAAAGGGTTGTCTGATTTGGTAGGAGATTTTGCAGGAAGGATAATGCCGTACATTTATGACCTAAGTTTAAGTACAACCAATTCAAGAAGGTCGAGAGCAGGAAATACCTTCGAGGCAATAATTGCACACATGATGCAATTGTATGGCTATCCTTACGAAGACCAGTCCTCGTTAGGAACTTCGTTTTATTCCAAACATGAACTCGGCAAGATGGTTGACGGTGTAATACCGGGTGCAGAAGCTTATAACAGTAACAGAAGTAAATGCCACATAGTTACAATGAAAACTACTTTGCGGGAAAGGTGGCAGGAGGTAGTAGAAGAACTGAAGAGAACAAATATACCACATATTTATCTTTTGACACTTGATGACAGTATTTCAAAAGGTGTATTAAAGACCATGAAACATCAAAATATAACCATTGTAGATTATCTAGAGGTTAAAGAGAGATTTCCTGAAGACAAAAATATAATGTCATTTGAAGAGTACTTTGAAAGGGAAATACCTCATACTTTATCGTACTGGGAGAGGCAGAATGATTAGAATTATTGATCTTTTTGCTGGTATAGGTGGAATGAGGCTGGGATTTGAGCAGGCATACAGGAAAAACATTGAATGTGTTTTCAGTAGCGAGTGGGATAAGTTTGCTGTTCAAACCTATGCTGCAAATTTTAATGGTGAAGAACCTCGTGGTGATATTACAAAAATTCCATCTAAGTCAATACCAGACCACGATATATTACTTGCTGGTTTTCCATGTCAGCCATTTTCACAGGCTGGACTAAAAAGAGGTTTTGTTGACACAAGGGGAACATTATTTTTTGAGATTGAAAAGATTTTAATCAAAAAAAAACCACAGGCTTTTTTACTAGAAAATGTAAAGCATCTTAAAGGTCATGATAATGGCAGAACTTTTAAAGTAATAATGCGGCATTTAGAAGCTGCCGGTTATAAGATATTTGTAAAAACATTAAATGCAAAGGATTTTGGTGTTCCTCATAACAGGCAAAGGGTGTTTATTGTTGGATTTCTAGACCATTCAGCTGGTTTCTCCTTTCCAGAATCCAAGGGTAAAAAGATAAGAGTAGGGGATATTTTAGAGAAACATGCTGATTCAAAGTATACTATATCTGATAAATTGTGGGAGGGGCATCAGAGAAGAAAAAGTGAACACAAGGCAAAAGGTAATGGTTTTGGTTATGGCTTATTTAACAGCAAATCAGAATATACAAATACAATCTCAGCTAGATACTACAAAGATGGTAGCGAAGTTTTGATTGACCAAGAAAGAAAAAATCCCCGCAAGTTAACTCCCAGAGAATGCGCAAGGCTTCAGGGCTTCCGTGGCAGTTTCAAAATACCTGTTTCTGACAACCAGGCATACAGGCAATTCGGTAATAGCGTTGCTGTCCCCGTGATTAAGGCAATTGCAAAAGAAATGTTAGAATATATTAAAGATATACATTGTTCAAAGAGAAAGATCTCCCACAAGAAAACGCTAGCAAAATGAGAGAGTCATGCCTGTTATAGTAGTTTATCTATTCGGTATTTGCGGGGTAAAACTTATTGAATAACTGATGGTTGATAAACTTTCTAAAGAGCGACGAAGCTGGAACATGCGGCAGATTAGAAGTAGAGATACTAAACCAGAACTATTGGTTAGGAAACTATTGCACAAGAATGGATATCGGTTTAGACTTCATAGAAAGAACCTACCTGGCCGTCCTGATATTGTTTTGCCCAAGTATCAGATAGCTATATTTGTTCACGGGTGTTTCTGGCATCGACATAGAGGCTGCCCTGATGCCAGTACGCCCAAATCAAGAACCGATTCCTGGAAAAAGAAATTCAGCGAGAATGTAGCAAGAGACAAGAGAAACCAATTAGCACTACGTGCAGAAGGATGGCGAGTTTTAATAATATGGGAGTGTGAAACAAAGAATAGCGATCTAATAATTGATCACCTGATTAATAAGATATGACCTGCCTTATCTCGCTACTGCCTTAAACATCTTAAACAATATCCTAGGTTTTTCTTCATCTATATCGATAGTCATCTAGATATACAGCTGTTTCCTGTCGAGATGTCATGTTGAAATGTAAAAGGGAGCCAAGGGAAACCAGTATTAATCAGAATCCATGGCTGCACACTGAAGTCTGGCCACTCTACCAGCACCATCCTTGAAAAGAGCATCTCCTTTTCCGGCAAGTGCTTCAGCGCCTGGCTCATCCATCAAAACTTTACTGTCTGTAGAGTTTTTTACTTTTAATGCAAGAATTGCCGGTAAATTTGCCTTAATTGCGGAACTCAGGATGTTAACAAGAGGCTTTTGAGTAGCAAGAATAACATGAATTCCAGCAGCTCTTGCCTTTTGACATAATCTTTGAATTAGTTGTTCAATTGTATGTTTGTCTTCTTTGTCACTAACCAAGTCTGCATACTCATCCAATACAAGTAACCACCTTGGCAGATTCTCATCGGCTCTTAGGTTGTATTCCCTAATATCTTTTGCTACTTTGCCGACTGTCTTTTTCTGTTCCCTGAACATCTTATAACGAAAATGCATCTCTTCTACAGCGGACTCAAGAAGATCAATTGCCTCACTGGGCGTTGATCCTATTTCACCTCCTAAATGCTCTGCGCCCTCGAAGTCAGCCAACTCAACTTCTTTTGGGTCTACAAGGAAGAGCTTTAGTTGATTAGGTGTATATAACTTAATCGCTCCATATAATAACGTATTAAGCGCAACGGACTTGCCAGATCCAGTAGTCCCTCCTATAAGTAAATGAGGAGAGTTAGATGATGAAAAATGAATTTCCACAAGACCTCCAGCCATGTCAACACCTATAGGAAGCATAAGCCCTTCTCTATTACCACTTTGATGCTTATAAAGATTCCAGATATGTTCTGTTGAAACCATGGATCTTTTTTCTGATGGCTTAGGTATTTCAATCCATAAAAATCCTCCATCTTGAAATATTCTCACCTCATCTTCTGAAAGTAGTTTTAATGCACTGTGAATCTCATCAACAGAACTCTTGATTTGCTTTATTTTTGTTCCTGCTGAAGGTAATAATTTAAGTCTAAGAAATGATGGGCCCTCAATAACTTTATCTTTATCCTCTTCAGGCATATCGACTTTTATCTCTATTTCATCAAATCGATCAAGTAGCATTTGATACATTTCGTTCTTTTCTAGATTCGAATACTGATTAAAGCCCACTGACTCTAAATCCATGCTAGTTGCTGTTTCTTGCCTTACCGGAACAACCTCTTTTGGTTTGTGGATTTCTTTGTCATCTGGTGGTTTAGGTACTGTCTGAGTTGCCTCTTGTAATGATTCGCCCATTAGTAATTTGACAACTGTGCTCTTTGATTGATAGCAAATATTAATGTCATCTACTTTTTTATTGGAGCCTTGATCACTGTCAAGCACATGACAAATAACTGTGCCTCTCCATGTTATAGTTTCATATTCTCCTGTGCATATTAAGCCTCTTATGCTGTCAGAAATATCTTTAGTTCCCTGAATGTCATTGACTGAAGACCCAAAATATAAAGAGCTGTTTTCAATAGCGTTAAGCAATGATTCCCTCCAAATTCTTCCATCATCTTGTTCATTACCTTTTGATGTAAACGCCTCTCTGATTAGATCCAGTGTGTTCTTGACTTGGACAATACCATTTTCTGCAAGGGCTGCGCTTCCCATTTTTGATTCGACAACTGTTAATTCCAAATTTCTTTTTCCCAGATCATCTTCCATAATTTTCACTCTCAAAAAATCAGCTCTTTTTTGATTGTTCCGTCCAGCAAACCACTCTTTATGCTCATCTAATGATATAAATGCATCTAATAACAGATTGTGATTGCTAGAAGTGTCAGTTAATATCAAGTAGCGTTTGGAACAAACAAGACCGATAATTTCATTTATTGTCCAGCCTCCTCCAAGAGATCTTAAAATAATTCCTGGTGATAATTCACAACATTCTTCATAAATAGATCTTGCTATATCATCAATATGCGTTTTTTCAATCTGGAGACCAAATCTCTCAGTTATTTTCTTTTTTAATCTTGGCACGACAAATGATTCTCCCATCTTAGAGGAAACAACAAGATTATAGATAGCATTTTTGCCAATCCTATCCTTGAAAGTGATAATTTCAGGCTTGTTTGGCAATGCTTCAATATTTTTCTTAGACAGATAATTATCCAGTGTGATTACCCACAGGGCAACTTCGTGCAACATGTTAAAGAACCCTTCAGACTCAGATATGTCTATCTGCAACTGAAGATGTTCTTTACTCTCTGTTCCTGGTGCAAGTGGCTGTAATCGTTTTAACAGAACATTTAAGGCTGCCCAGTCATGTAATGTTTCGTCATCATTATTTGGCAACATGTCTATTTTTACATTTAACATTTGTCTTCCATTTATTACTCTTCTTGTTGATCGAGACAGTAGAACATCGTAAGCTTCTGTTTCTGGCTCCATAGATTCTAGGATATCTAATATTCTGAGCTTCTTAACAAATAGATTTGGAACAATAGCTATATCCATGAAATCGTTTTTAATGGAATCTGGTAAAAAGGTAGTGTCATTCCATGGGTACATAATTAGTTGAACGCGAGGAAGGGAAAATCTATCATTATTTTCTTCAATCAAATGCTTTGTATCGTCATTGACGAAGTTGGCGTTTTTTAATGTGCCAAAGGGGGCTACGATATGTAGCCTTAATGATATTTCCTTCTTTAAAGCTTTATTGTCGAAGAATTTCAAAATAAATTTCTCTACAAAATCTGTGGCTCCATAGGCGGGGATTAAAATATCAAGACTGTTTTTATAGGGATGAAATTCTAAGAATTTTTTACATTCCTCTACTATTGTTTCAATTGCCTTGTCATCTAATGTCGTAGTCCAGTCTTCAGCAGAATTGTCTTGTTCGTGTTCAAACGGGAGATATTTCTCAGCATATCCACTTTCTTCAACAGAATTAAATACCTTGCCTCCGTGCTTAACGAAATATGGAGGATGTTGGTGTGGTGAAAGATTCTTTAGCATGTTAAATATGAAGGATTCATTAGCCTTAACAATCTCCAGCTCTTGTCTCATGGATTTGAGCAGCATTTCCTGCATCTTTCTTAAATACGCTGCGATCCACCTCGCCCTAAATGGATGAGAAGGGAGAAGTATTACTTCATTATCATTTGATATTGTATCTTGAAGCATAAACTGAGTAAACGCTTTATTCGCACTGCCATCAAGCTTGAATTCGTTTCGTGCTATTTTAAGAATCTCAGTCCATGCATTGAAATAACTTTCACAAGACTCGATTGAAAGGCCATTTTTGTTCAGTTCTTTCAAGTATTCATGCCTTTTCGAGATCCATTCATCGTGTGGATTAGATCCTACAATGGTATCATTATGCGCAGTTATGAATCCTGAATTAATGAGAGAAGATATACTTGTTGCTATGTCTTCTTCAGAAGATTGTTCAAAACCATGATATTTTTGAAGGTTTACATCGCAGGCGGTGAGAAAGAAGAAAGCTAGGTATTGAATTCCTCTCGGTTCCCACTGTACATATTTTTCACTTACTATATTAGAAGTATTTCCTTCGCTTTCCGTTACTGTAAGCTCCAATGGCAGTTTGCCCCAAGGCTCAACATCTCCCTCTTCTTTTTCTCCCAAGTCTGAAATCTCATCTAATGTCAAGGGCTTTATTTCTGCCAGATGGTCAGAAAATAAAAACGAAATAGGAAGATCCTCGGTCTGATCCTTTAAGTAGCGCAAGAGATTCAAATGCAGAAAAGAAAATAGTCTAGAAGTGAAATCCGATTGTGCATTGTAGTTCTCAGGTATTTTTAATGTAACCGCATATTGAGCATTTTCCTTTATTTTCAAGTCAGATATGTCATTGTGAATTTCCTCTAGAAGCCATGGCAGAAAATTATCAATGGATTCAGATTTTTCAGCAAGCTTATGAACTTTTTTCTGGGTGCTTAGCTCTAAAATGTCAAAGAGTTTTATTTCTTCGAGATCATCTGGAGTGGCTACAATCAGGGTTCTCGCTGATTCAGGTTGATTTCTGTTTAGTCCTTCACAAACATCCAATTTGCAAAGCTCATCGAGCCGTAGATCGTCTTTATTCCCAACCTCATCTTCTACAAGGTCTCCAAGTTTAATCTTTTCAGTTTTTTTGCTAGCTAGTAACTGTGAAAAAATAAACCAAGGGATTCTTTTAAGAAGTTCTGAATCATTTGTAGAACAATATTCAGAGCAGAGAGCCTGCATTTCCTTCAGTTCTGGATTTTCGAGCGCACTTCCTGTGGCATCAACAAATATTGTAGATAACGCTTTCAATGCCAGCATCTCTGCATCTATTGAAGAACCATTTGGTTTCATCATTGACGCGGCAAAGTAATTCTTCTTAATTCTGGTTAATATTGCCGAATCCCTCATTGAAGCAGCTTCTTTATCAGGAAACATTCCTAATGTTGTAACTGCAGATAAGACTATTTCCCAAGCCTTATTATTGTTGATAAGTTCAGAATAATTAATACCATCTACTAATTTCAGTGTAAAGGTAGCAATTTTCCTTAATGGAAAACTCGTTGTTACAGGGTGAAGTGAGTTCATGAGTGAAACGAAAACATCTTTTAGTTTACCAGGCAATCTCCTTTCTTTATGAAATTCCTTCCAGACTTCTTCAATAACTTGTTCAAAATAATACTTATCATTTTCGTCTATCAACAGGTTGCTGTCCCTGATTGAATATACATATGCCAGCCCTTGTTCATCACTCTGTTCTTCCATCTCGAAGAAAAGGTATTGATTGCTATCATTAACATTTCTGAATGTGGTAAGAGATTCTTCACTGAGAAAATAAGAATTATCAAGATTTTTGAAGATTTCAGTATTATTTATATCTTTGGAAGCAATTCTGATAATCGGTTGTGTTACACCGTCTTCTGCACACTTGTTTATTATGGAATCAATTGTACAATACACTTCGGGAGGCAGGAAATCCATAACTCTAATGATTTGCTTTAATTCAATTGTTTCAGCATATTTAGAAAGGATTTGCCTTGACAATATTCTACCTATTATCCTGTCAACATTAGTAACCATATTTTACCATCCTAGTCATATCACTGTATTCCTGCAAGAAACCAAGGTGCTTCATTTCCGTTACAAGCATGCTCGCATTTTCATCAAATATTGCACTATCAAGGGTTTCCAGTAAATTCATTTCAGACGCAGCCTCTTTGCCTATAACCAGTCCCCATTTCTTAAACAAATCATCGAGAAAATCTTTAAAGGTTCTTTCATCATCAGACGGGATTTCTGAAAGAACTAGTGCTTCAAGAAGATCATTCTTTAAAACATAATGCCTTACACCACTATGACTGTTTAAATATCCTATAGCAGCGGCAGAGCGAGTATAAAAAGATTTGAATTGAACTGTCATTTTTTTCAATTCATTTTTGTTTTTAGATGGAAAGATCTCCTGTCCTTTTGCGATAAGTGCTGCATCTATGTCCCTCATGTTATTTTCGAGAGATTTTTTAGATTCTCTTCTTATTGGGCCAGGTTTATAGCCACAGTCGACAATAGCACTTTGAGCTTTATTGCTGTTGTCTGAATACGAACGGACATGTTGTATACGTATGAGTGCAAATGGAAGAAATCTTAACAAGGCATCAATTTTTGTGCTTGATGTCAATTTGTCATGGGATAGTATATTCTCTAATCCATGGCATAGATTTTCAGCACATGGACCAAAAATTCTTTCTCTGTCATTTATATCAATTTTCGCTTGCGGCTTACCTTCAATTGCCCGGTCATATTTATGTAATGTTTTAGCGAGAGTACTCAGTCCACCTGCATCTTTCTCCAAGAGGGCATATAATTTATTTCCTACTTGATGACGTAAATTGTCGTCAGGATGCGCTCTCAATATATTGAATATCAGGGTGCCTGCTCCTCTGTAATAAACATTTTCTATACTTACGTTATAACTTCTCCTATTGATCTTATAATCCCAATGGATGAGATCCTTCTCATATGGCAGAAAATGACTGTTGTGTCCAAATGACTGCTGCCTGCGGCCGGGGACAGGTACTCCTATAGACTGGAGAAGAAGTTTTACTGCATCTTGTTTTTGAACACTTATACCGTTTGAGAATGCCCTGTAATAATCACTTTTCTCAGCGACTCTCTCTTCCTTGTCTCCCCATGCAATAAACCTTGCACAATCATGGGAAATATGTTTAAGGTTGATAACTTCATCTTCGATTGGAGGAATATTTTCATGTCCTTCTCTCAGGCAAGCAGCTACACATGCTAAAAACTCAAGACCCACGTAATGTCCGTAGTTATCACTGTGTAGGATTCCTCCATAAATCTGTTTGCTTATTTGCGTTGCTGCTGGTTCTGGCATTTTACTGTATCAACCCCTCAGAAATTGTTAATGATATTATCCCTTTTGGTGTTCTTACTGTCAGAGCACCTTCTGAACTTGTTAATTCTTCAGCAAGTTTGGCAGTATAGTTGATAATTCTTCTCACATCAGAAGACAAAATACTTTTGCTCAAGAAACCGGAACCCGCTTTCATCAGAAGTTCAAAATGTTGCAAGTCAAGGATCATTTCATTTCCTTCCACGGTAAAGACAACTTCACGACTGTTCCAGTTAACTGATTCATTGATAAAATAATTATGATCTCTGGATTCTTTCCATTCCTGTCGTATCTCTGAAATAGCAATAGTATCAGCTGTTTTTTTTGCCTTAATAAGACAGTTCTTCCTTTGGAGTCTCACAAAAGATGGATGAACGATGTACAGTTCATTTTCAGCTTCCCACGGTGACAGACCCTGAACAGCATTTAATCCGCTTATTAGTTGGCTTTTAATATTTACAAGTCTTTGAGTATCACTGTTATTAGTACTATTGAGTAGCCAGAACATGTCTGCCATGCAATCGTAGCCGATTCTTTTAGCTCTTAGTTCTCTGCCTTTCTCATCATCTTCTATTCCCCAAAGATCGAAGAAATCCCTCCTCCTTAAAAGACTCATGGACTGTTGAAGGAGCTCTGCCTCCTCTTTGCCAGTTTCTGTACCAACAGTATTTACCTTAACACCTGAAGCCGTTTCTACCGCGTCATGTACTTCCTTTTTTCGACCGATAAATTTAAGGTCGCTTTGGTTTGTTTGCAATTGATTGCCTAACACGTACTTATCATCAACATATCTCCTTGAATAATTGCTTGGATCAAAATGTTTAAAAAGCTTGATCAAGGGTAATCTTTTCAAGTCTGATAAAGGCAAATTGGCTCCGTAAATTACATTATAAAAACTATGTTTATGCTGCCATCCTCCATTAGGCCATTTTCTAATTTTCTTTTCAACTTCCTGGCAGGTAATATTTCCTGTAATAATATATGCCAATACCATAAGCATTTCTCTAATTGTAATTACGTACCCAGACATTTCCGCTATTTCAAATAGTTGAATGATACCTTGCCTTCTTTTACGCGCATCAATACTGCTGGATCCTTTTACTTTTAACATTTCTCTGTTTAGTAAGATAGGACATCCTGCTTCACTTGCATTGCATGTAGTGCACTGTCCCCAAGATCTGTCATCATCTATCCAACTCTGGAAAACCTGAATAACAAAATTTTCACCATCAGCTGCTGATACAACAGTTTGATAGTTTAAATTAATAATAAACAGCTGGCCATCATTGCTTACAACACCTTTATTGATACAGTCTTCCAGTGATAAAGTTATCTTTTTATGAATTCTAGGATCAAGAACTTTTATATATGAAAGAACGTCTCTTAATTTACCCTCATTGACGCATACGATGTTGGAAACAGATGACCCATCACTCAATATGTCAACTAGAATTTTAGCACCTGTCTTAGAATCTCTTATTTCACTAAAATCTTTGTAGATTTTGACGGAAAGGTGGCCTTCAGCATTTTGAATGCCTTTGCCTGCAAGGGAGTTTTTTTGTATTTCTTTTAATGCTTCAATTCTATCAAGATTCAAATAGTCAGTCAGGATTTTCTGGCATATGTATGTTTTGCCATGCCCTGCATTTCCAGTAAGAATTACAAGCTTGGGTTTCTTTTTTAAAACATCAATAACAAAATCAATCGCTTTTGTCTTGATGTCCAGTTTTTGAGCTTCAGAGGTTAGTTCTGCAATGATTTCTGATATGGACGGCCCAAATGGCAAAAATTTATGCAATCTGTCTACATGATTATTTACATTAAATTCCATATGGGTAGCTCCCGTTCTTTGTACTACTTTGCATAAACCATGTTGTCTGTGAATCTAACACCAAATGAGAAGATAACAGCTAGAAGCAATATTATAAACACTTTCATTGCATGTCTTCTTTCACAGATTAAAAAGTTAATGTGTATGCAACATTACCATAGCTTAAGGTAATGATTAGGGTTATAGTAGACAATTCGCCAGCTTCTGTCAATATGTAAGGCTAGCAATGGCAAATGTACAGACTAGCGGGATCATTGTTCGTTTCGGGTCAGCTAAATCGTTGACCAAGGTGTGGCACCGAACTGTCAACCGTTATATACTTTCTAGATATTCAAATGCAAAACAATACATTCCTATGGAAAATATAACAAAATATGAAGATTGTAAAGTTGTAATAGCGGATACTAATGACATTTACGTCCTGGCAGAGCGCTTACATTCTCATGTTTTCAGAGGGCAGGGACAGGATTGGGAAATCAACGATTCGAATGAAAGATAGGGACAAGCCTTTCAAAATGACATATAATTCAATCCATCATGCCTACAGTAAAATTCGATAACTGCGGTCATTCAGTTGAAGTAAAAGATGCTACGAAGGAAGGGAAGGGGTCCCTTATTGGACGAGATTAGAACCTGTTTGCTAAAGGCTGCGTAGATATTGCCTACTCACACACAATACCTCTTAATAGATTCTTTAATAAATGTTATATTATACATACACAATGTAAACATCCTGAAAACCATTGACAATAGCGACAAGAGCCTAGAAGACATTGTTTACGGTGTGTTATTTGAAATATCAGAACATTTTTGGCAACCACTTCCCCCTTTAGTCCTTCTTCGTATTATTTTGGAGTATTCATGGCCCATTGGGCATATCCACCATACTTTTTTGTTACTCCCTGGCAAGACCTTCACAGGTGTAAGTCCCTCGTTTTTTGTTGGATGCCATTCTGCCGCTAAATCGGGGTGAACACTTGCCAACGAGGTTTTCAAAGTTGCTAGTTTGCCTTTGCAATAAGGACACCCACATCCAGAAGAAGTTCTACTATTTATAATCGCTGGCCATTCATGTCCTTTCTCACATATCCACCATACTTTTTCGTGGCTGCCTGAGGAACGATGAGAGGGAAGTAGCGGTTGGTTTTTTATTGGATGCCATTCTTTAGCAATTCCAGGAAATTTTTCAGTAAGAGAACCGTTTTTTGCTACTGCCAGTTTTTTATACTTCTCACCCTTCTCAGACTGGGCGCATACATTACATCCTCTACCCCGTGTTCTTGCGCCAATGCTTGCTTTCCACTCATGTCCATTTTTGCATTTCCACCAAACCTTCTTGTTGCTTCCCGCAGGAAAATTAGATGGGAGAAGTGGATGGTTCTTTTCAGAATGCCATTCCACGAGTAATTTTGGATAGTTATTTAGTGACCGAGTTTCGTCCTTAAAATGAATTGTTGCCAGTTGCAACAAGTAGTCACGATTATTCAAATACTTTGAGGTTAGAAGGTATTCTTCTATGAGTTGCGTCTGATTTTCATTAAGTTTGATGACTTTTTGAATAAATGATAAGGTCTTTTTAATTATTGAGAGAGGGGTTTCTCTTCTTCCAAAAATTACCTCATTACCCGAAAGGGATTTGAGCCTTTCATCTCTAACACGAATAACTTTGAAACCTGATTTTTCTATTCGATCTGACTTGGATTTATCTCTCGCTTCGGTCCCTTCATGCCAAGGAAATCCATCAATCTCTATCGCTAAATTATGTTCTCTAATTAAAATGTCGCATGTAAATTTATTAAAATGAATTTGGGTCTCTAAAGTAGGGAAAATAGACATCAGTTCAGTTGATATCCGTAATTCAAGTTTCGATATTTGAGGATTACAATTTGGACATCCTATTCCTCTACACCGGTTTCTGACTTGTGCTGGCCATTCATGCCCTTGACTACAGATCCACCAAACTTTTATAGCACTTCCAACTGAGATTTCATTAGGTTTGACGTCTGAATTCTTTTTGGGATGCCATTCATTCATCAAACCAGGAAACATTTCTGCAAGTGAACCGCTATTTTTGACACCTATAAGGATTCGCCTTTTGCTAGCATTTATCCTATTGCATTTTTGGCAACTCTTACCTTTGGAAATATTTGCTACCCTTGCCTCCCACTCATGTCCATTCTTGCATTTCCACCAGAACTTTTTGTCGCTCCCTGGCAATATATCAAAGGATTTGAGTGGTTTGTTCTTTGTTGGATGCCAAAGGTGAATTTTGTCGGGATGTAATACCCCGAAGTTATAGTCTTTATGGACTCTTTTGTTTGTACAAAAAGGGCAAGGCACGCCCTCCGTCATGTGTGAAATACGGTTTTCCCAATCGTGACCCTTATGGCACCTCCACCAAACTATTTTATTACTCTTAGGTAGAAATTCGTTGGGCTTTTTCTTTCCATTTTTTGTAGGGTGCCAAAGAATTGCCTTATCTGGTTGCAAAACTTCAAAATTATTGTTGTCTCCAATTCTCCTGAGTTTCTTCAAAATGATTCTCCCATCGTATTTTGTGTTCTGATGTTTACTCTTCCAGATTCGATATAAGGAAGTAATTCATTAAGGTTCTCTATAGCAAACTCGATACCCATATGCAACCTATAGAAATGGAGGTGATAGGTGAAGAAGATACAGAAATTGTCAATATGTAAGCTGTGTTATTTTAAGCCTCCATGACTTGTTAGGCCGTAACGCATTTATCATGTGGATATATTTTTGATGTACTGAATATAATCCTCAGGGAGCCTATGATTTTTTGCCCCTTTGATTATTTTTTTTAAGTATTTTTTGCTTGGCTTGCCATCCAATACTATATAATCTGAACCAGCCTCATAAGTCATGGCACTAACCTTTTCACCATCATCTGTAATTACTTCAACGTCAATGTGATGGTAATGGCCTTTTGCCACTCCTTCGGATACGTCCATTTCTTTGATTGCTTCGGAATTGCATAGATAAATTACTCCCCACACCTTTTCATTATCGTCAGGAAGTATATTTGCGTATATTTCCCCACAAGATCCTTGTTTATTAAAAACAAACCTATACCCTGGCAGGTAGCATTTAATAGCTTTTCGTATATCACCAGTTCGCTCTTTTTTCTGGTCTTCAAATAAATTGCTTCCATAAGCAAAATACCATTTGTCATCACTCGTCTGATTGTATGTCATAGCCCCTCATTTTTCCTCTTGATTTCGGTAGTTACGTAAGTATTATAATCCTTGGTAGTTCTACAATCTACTTATTTTCATACCACACAGACATATATACCATCGGATGATGGATATGCTTTTCATAA
>Ga0187833_10002346_pt1 | contig 20467 bp, 15 predicted proteins | sample ETNtaG_37_FD_167968 | JGI IMG/M metagenome (GOLD analysis project Ga0187833, IMG submission 167968) | Marine microbial and viral communities from oxygen minimum zone, Eastern Pacific Ocean - ETNP2014_SV_400_PacBio MetaG (Illumina Assembly) | ecosystem: Environmental > Aquatic > Marine > Hypoxic...
GACCAAAATATCGATGCCGTCGCCGATGATGGTTTCGGCCAACTGTTTGTCGCCAAAGACCGCCACTTTTCGCCAGTGTGAGACGATTGATTTAATGTGGTCGGTCGTGTCGTCTTCCATGTCGGAGGTGGCGTAGGCGAAAATCTCAAAATTTTCCTTGTCGATCTCCGGAAGAAGAGATTTGAGAAAATAACCAACGGAGTGACGACGAAGATCACCGGACACCAGGCCAATCCGCAATCGACGATCATGGGAGGGATCATTCGCGTGTTCCCTGACTGGCGTTGCCTGGGCAGTCACCATGGCTCCGAAACGGCGCGCCTCGGTAAGCGTGTCCGCGGGGGAATGATAAGCAATATAATTAAGCGAAAAAATAAGATTACTTTGCGCCCGGACAAAATCGGGGTGAATGGCCAGGGCCTTGCGATAACTTGCCACGGCCTCATCCGACCTGCCTAAGTTAAGGAACGCACTACCCAAGTTGTTATGCGCCTCGGCGTATAGGGGATTGATGGTTAGGGCCTTATTGAAGCTGGCTACGGCATCGTTCAATAGACCCTGCTGCTCCAACGCATATCCTAGATTATTGTGTATGGATGCGATGTTGGGATTGAGTTCAAGGGCCCGTTTGTGTGATGCCACGGCATCGTCAAACAAGCCCTGCCTCCTTAATGCGTTGCCCAGGTTGCTATGTAACATGGCGCTGCCCGGATCAATTTGAAGGGCGTGTCGGTGTGAGGCCACGGCATTATCCAATCGGCCCAGCGCCTCCAATACGTTGCCAATATTACTATGCACCCCAGCATTTCCCGGATTGATCTCAAGGGCGTTTTCAAATAAGAGTATCGCCGCCTCCGGATTGCCCGTTTTTGCGCGGATAACGCCTAACAGGACGAGCGCATCAAAATTGTCCGGTTGAACGCTTAGTAATTTTTCTATAATTTCGGCCGCCTGCCCGGCCTTTCCCGATTGGAAAAGGGAGGATGCGTTATGCAGCGGAGAACTCATCTCAGCCGCCCGGGCCTGCTTTTGTTGGCGTCGTTCCTGACGTCTCTGGTGTCTGTTTTTCACCGCTCCCCCTTTAACACGGGCAACAAACGCCCAAAACGACCCCGCTTATGAATAGTTTCTGGATAGCGGATTCAAAAGTACCATAAAATCCCACTGTTTATCGTTATCCAGATTTTTTTAATTTCGGAGTTTTGTCACTTGTGTCAAAAGGCCTATTTTTGATGCAAGTGGAGGGCCCCACTCGCCGGCTTCTAGGAGACAATATGAGGGTTTATATGAACCGATGAGAGTCCGCTTCTGGCTATTAGCGGACTCTTTGCCGCCTAGTGAATTACGTCTGCTCTGCCCCTGAAAGCGGACATTGGCGGAGACTAAGAATAATGTCGGCTGATGACCGAAAGCCGACATCCCCCGGCCAGCGGCCAAATCCCTCCATGGGGACCGATTGGCGTCCTTCAGCCGCGATGGACTTCGCCGAAATTCAATCGTAGCATCCAGGCTTGATGAAAAACTTGTATCGCCTCTGGCATGGCGAGCTGGCGCTCCGGGATGCGTTTTGGAACTGGGCCGTTTTCGGCGGTCTGGTCGTCAATGTCGTGTGCGGCGCCTTGTTTCTTTTCCTGATCATGGCCGACCGCCCGATTGCGGCGCTCATCGCCGGGTACGCCGTCCCGGTGCCCTACAACGCCATCGTCCTGGTCGGCGTCTGGCGTTCAGGCGCGCGATACACCGGTGATCGCCGCCTGGCCAGGCGGGCGCGGATCGCAACGGTGATCTTGATGGTCGTGCTCAGTATCCTATGACCGCCAGGACCGGCGCCATCGGCTTGGTTATTCCGGCGGGATGTCGTCGCCGGTGCCCATGCGAACCGGCGCGTTCATCTCTTCCAAATGTAGCAGGAAGGCGCTGTGGTCATGCTGGGTCATTCCCTTATCGTAAAGTTCCTGAAACACGTCCCTGACCGCTTCGACAATCGGCAACCGAACGTTGAGGTCGCCGGCGGTGTCGAGAACCGTGTTGAGGTCCTTGACGAAATTGCGGATCGGCGCGCCGGGGCGAAAGTCACGCGCGATCATGCGCCGGCCATGTTCCTGCAGGACGCGGCTGTCACCATGACCGCCTAACAAGGCTTCTGGAATTTGGGCGGGGTCGGCGCCGCCGGCACTGCCAAGCAGAAGCGCCTGGGCGACGCCGGAGATGTTCACCGCCACCATGATCTGATTGGCCAGCTTGGCGATCTGGCCACTGCCGGCCGGCCCGATATAGCTTGCCCGCCCCATCGGCTTGAAAATGCCGGCCGCCTCGACGTTATCAAAATCCGCCTTCTCTCCGCCCGCCATGATCGCCAGCGATCCTTCCGCCGCGCCCAGGCTGCCGCCCGATACCGGCGCATCGAGATGACCGACACCGACGTCCTTGAGCAGGGCGGCATGCTCTTGCGCCATCTTCGGCGGGATCGACGCCATGTCGATGAAGACGGCGCCGGACTTCATGTGATCGATGGCGCCGCTATCGAAAAACACTTCGCGCACCACCGGCCCACTGTCGAGAATGGAAAGGATGAAATCGGCGCCCTCGACCGCTTCTGCGGGGGTGTTGGCGACGGCGCCGCCGGCCTCCTTAACCGGCGCGGCTTTGCTGATGGTGCGGTTCCACCCCTTCACATCGAAGCCGGCGTTGACGAGGTTGACAGCCATGGGCGCGCCCATAATACCCAGGCCGAGAAAGGCGACAGTGGCCATAAATAACCTCCTATAGCGTCTTGAGGACACCGAACCCGGCGGTGTCAAATCTGGGACGTCGAAAATCCGACGAATTCAATGGGTTTTCCCGAAGACCTTATAGTCACCGAGTTACCGCCCTTTTTCAACCGGCATTCCGTTACATTCGGCGCTTCCAGGGGTTTCTACTTTCACATACAACTTAATGCGGTAGGATACCGTTCAGGGAGGAGACGATGGAAAAGCAGGTCGGAGACGTGGTCGGCCAACAGGTCTAGGCGGTGTCGCGGTGGGTCGATGCCCTGATTGAATTCGGCGTCACCTACGGCTTCCAGATCCTCGGCGCGTTGGTTTTCCTGTTCATCGGCCTCAAGGCGGCGGGCTGGGCCGGGCGCAGGGTCGCAAAGATTCTCGACGCCAAAGACGTCGATCCCACCCTCGGCCGCTTCATCGGCAATGTCATCAAAATCGTCGCCATTATCTTCCTGGTGATTATCACGCTCGGCAATTTCGGCATCTCCATCGCGCCGCTGATAGCCCTAGCCGGCGCCTCGGCTTTCGGCGCCACCATGGCGATCCAGGGGCCGCTGTCCAATTACGGCGCCGGGCTGTCGATTATCCTGGCCCGGCCGTTCAAGGTCGGCAACACCATCACCGTCAACCGCGACACGTCCGGCGTCGTCGAAGACATCACCCTCGCCCACACCATCCTCAGCGGCGAAGACGGCGAGCGCATCACCATCCCCAACAAGGAAATCGTCGGCCGGGTGATCGTCAATTCGGAAAATAACCGCGTCGTGCAGACCAAAGTCTGCATCGGTGAAGCGGAAGACGCCGACAACGCCATCCAGGTGCTTAGCGACGCGCTGGGCGCCATCGACGCCATCAACGCCGGGCCCAAGCCGCAGGTCGGCATTCACGATTTCACCTACGGCGGCATCATCTTAGGGCTCCGGTTCTGGGTGCCCAGCGACAGTTATTTCAAGGTCCGCTACGCCGTCAACGGGGCGGCGCTGGCGGCGCTTAAAAAAGCCGGCATCAAGCTGATGGAAGCCGGTTCCCTGGCCGTTTCCGCGGCGCCGCTGAGCGCCGATGAAGAGGAAGAAGAATCCATTATCTAGGCCGTGCGGGAGGATTGCGCCCCGCGGCGCCGAAACCACCAAGGAGGAATTAAAATGAAAAAAAGCTTTATGATCGGCGGCGGAGTCGTCGGCGCATTGGTCATCATCGTCATCGTGGCGGTGACGTTTTTGCTGTCCAACCTGGACGGCCTGATCAAGGAGGCGGTTGAAAAATACGGATCGGAAGCGACCAAGGCCCAGGTCAGCCTCAACAAGGTGGAAATATCGCTGACCTCGGGCAGCGGCGCGCTGTCGGGATTGAAGGTCGGCAATCCGGCCGGTTTCAAAACCCCCAGCGCCTTCGAATTGGGCGGCATCAGCATCAAACTGGATGTCGATTCGGTCGGCAAGGACCCGATCGTGATCAAGGAGATCGTCATCAGCAAGCCCCAGGTCACCTATGAGCTGGACGGCACCAACTCCAACATCGACGCCATCCAGAAAAACGTCGATGCCTACTCAAAACAGTTCGGCGGTGGCGGCGGCGCCAAAAAGAGCGAGGGCGAGGGCCCGAAGATGATTATCGAAAACATCTATATCCGCGGCGGCGAAATCAGCGTCAGCGCCGGGTTCCTGGCCGGCAAGAAGATGACGGCGGCGCTGCCCGATATCCACCTCAAAGACGTCGGCAAGGAGGAAAAAGGCGCCGATCCGGCCGAGGTGATCCAAAAGGTCATCGGTTCCATGACCGAGGGAATCGGCTCGGCGGTGAGCGGGCTCGGCCTTGAAGACCTGGCCAAGGGCGTTACCGAAGGCGCGGCGGCAGCGGCGAAGAAGCTCCAGGAAGGCGCCGGCAGCGCCGGCAGTGCCGTTCAGGAGGGCGTCGGTGAGGCCGGCAAATCGCTGAAAAAATTATTCGGGCAATAAAACCTTAGCCCCGGCCTCTTTTTTTAGTCCCTGTCAGGGTTTTTTAATCCGCACCGAGCCGGTCGGTGACGTCCTTCCGCGCCTATTTTTTACCGCCGGCCTTTCAGGAAGTCCGTCTCCCGCCGTTCCCGCTTGGTCGGGCGGCCGCTGCCGGCATCCCGCTGCGCCGCTTTGACCGGGCGGGGGTCGGTTTTTTTCCTCGGTTGCGGCGGTTCCAGGTCGTCGTAGAGGCCCTGCGCTTCCGGAGCCGGGCCGCGCCGGGTGCCCAGATCAACCACTCTGACGACGCGGATGTGGGGGCCCTTGGGGAAGGTCAGCACGTCGCCGACATGCAGCGCATGATGGGCTTTTTTGACCACCGTCTCGTTGATGCGCAGCTTCCCCGAGGCGCAGAATTTCGTCGCCAGCGACCGGCTTTTGAAAAACCGCGCATACCACAGCCACTTATCCAGGCGCTGGCTGTCCAATATTAGCCCGCCTGCTTCAGGTTTTGCAGCTTGGCGAAGGGAGAATCCTTGGCCACCGCCGGTTTGGGTTTGTTTTTTGGTTTTTGAGTCTGCTTTTTGGTGCGGTGGAACCTGAGCGTTCCGTCTTTGCCCGGGCGTCCTTTGTAGCCGAGCCCGGCCAAAATATCGGCCATTTCATCGACCCCGCAACCGGCCAGGGACAGCAATTCCGGCACCGCCTCGAAGGCGCCTTTTTGGGCCAGTGTCCAGGCCTTCGCCGCCAACCGCTCGACCATGTCGCAACGCACCGCCAGGGCGCCGAAGGCAACGAAGCCCATGGCCTCAAAGAAACCATGCGGTGCGCCCGGGGGGACGTCCAGCGACACCCGGCCCGACCCCGGCGGCGGCGGTATTTCGGCCGCCTCCATCGATAGTCCCCGTAACAGCCCCCGCCACAGGACGGCGTTGGGCTTGAGCAGTTCCGGCAAATACACCCGGTGGCGGCCGAGGCGAATGCCAAAAGGCCGCAGGCTTTTCCGCCCTTTGCCGCCCAGCGCCTCAATCTGTGCGGCGACGGTGTCGCGCCGAACCGAGCCCAGGTTTTCGGCAAGCTGAAAGACTACCCCCCGCGCCGCCCCGGCCAGGTCCGCCTTCTGCGCCGCCAGCAGCGGCGCGAACAGGGTGGCGATCTGAACGTCCAGCCAGGTCTGCAGGCGGCGGCCGACGCGGTCCCGCTGGCTCGGCTCGAACAGGTCGCTGAACAAAGGCTCGGCCACGGGCCGCAATATTTCCGTCCCGGCTTTGAGGCGGGCCACCGGATGACCGCGCCAGGTGATCAGGCGGGGCCATGCGCCCTCCTCCGGGCCCTCATCCGGCAGCCTATCCGGAACCAGCCCGAAGTGTTCGTCGGCGTCGGCCTCTAAGCGTTTCAGCCGGGTTTCCACTTCGCCCCGCAGCGCCCGCCCGGCGGCGTTGCCGACTTTCCTGGCGGCGACATCGTCGTTACCGCTTGCGCCGCCGTCCCCTGGGCCGTCGGGAACAAACCGAAAGCCTTCCAGATGACCCATGTAATGGCCCTCGACGGTGACGTCGCCGTCGCCATTGACCGCCGTCAGCAGGTCGTCGCGGTCCTTGAAATGGCTGACCAGGACGGCGGTGCGCTTGTCGACGAAGCGCTGGGTCAGGCCCCGGTGCAGCGCATCCGACAGCCTGTCTTCGATGGCCCGGGTGCGTTCCTGCCAGTGCCTGGCGTCATCGAGCCAATTGGACTGGTACGATACGTAGGTCCAGGTGCGGACCCCGGCGATGCGGGTGGCCAAGGTTTCGATATCGCCGTCGGTGTTGTCCAGGCGCGTCACCTGCGCCGCCATCCAGTCGGTGGGCAGACGGCCCCCGGTTTCATTGGCGCCGGCGTCCATTCCCCCGCCTCCATCCTGTGGCCCCATCAGATGCCGGTAAATTTCGCCGAGCAGGCTGGAATGGGCGTCGGTCATCACCTTGCCGAAATCGGGAATGCGGCAAACATCCCACAGCAGCCTGAGGGTATAAGAGGACGACGCCATCCCGGCGATCTCCGGCATTTTGGCCAAATGGCCGAGCGCCGCCTCGTCATCGGCCTCCCTGGCTTTTAGCAGCCCCGGCGTTTGCGGCGGCAGGTTCAGGCTTTGCTGCAGCCGCGCCATCGACGAGAAATCCAGGTCCGGGTTACGCCAATAGAGAAACTTCAAGGCGTCGAAGCGGTGATTTTCGATGCGCTCGACGACGTCGGGGTCCAACGCCCCGATGGCGCCGGTGGTGCCGAAACTGCCGTCGTTCATATAGCGACCGGCCCGGCCCGCCGTCTGCGCCAGTTCCGCCGCCGTCAACGGGCGCCGTTTGCTGCCGTCGAATTTGTGGGTGGCGGCGAAGGCGACGTGACCGACATCCATGTTCAGGCCCATGCCGATGGCGTCGGTGGCGACCAGGTAATCGACCTCGCCGTTTTGGTACATGGCGACCTGGGCGTTGCGGGTGCGCGGGCTGAGCGCGCCCAACACCACCGCGGCGCCGCCGCGTTGCCGGCGCACCAGTTCGGCCAGCGAATAAACTTCCGAGGCTGAGAAGGCGACGACGGCGGTGCGCGGTTTCAGGCGCGCCGTCTTGCGCTCGCCGGTATAACTCAACACCGACAACCGGGGCCGGGTCTCGAATGACACCCCAGGCACCAGGCGCGCCAACAACGGCCTGATGGTATCGGCGCCCATCAACATGGTTTCGTCGCGGCCGCGCGCGTTGAGCAGCCGGTCGGTGAAAATATGGCCACGGTCGGCATCGGCGCACATCTGAATTTCATCGATGCCGACGAACGCCACTTGGCGGTCAAGCGGCATCGATTCCACCGTACACAAAAAATACCGGGCGCCGGCAGGGATGATCTTTTCCTCGCCGGTGATCAGCGCCACCTGGGCGCGGCCCTTTTGCTTGACGGCGCGGTCATAATTTTCCCGCGCCAGCAATCGCAGGGGGAATCCGATCATCCCCGATGCATGGCCCAGCATGCGCTCCATGGCCAAATGGGTCTTGCCGGTATTGGTCGGCCCCAGGACGGCGACGATGCGGGCGCGTTCAGACGAGGTGTCGATCTGCATAAGGTTAAGAATCGCAGATTTTTGGCCACAATGGCAAGGTTCGGGTACTAGGATTTTCCGCGAACCATCGGCACGAAGGCCACCGGCAGCATGTTTTGCTCGCCGACCCGGCCATCTGCGTCCTTGGTCACCAGGGTCAGAAACTGGGTTTCGTGGACCCGGCCAAGGGGAATGACCATGCGCCCGCCCGGCGCCAGTTGTTCGACCAAAGCCTCGGGAATGCGTTCCGGCGCGGCGGTGACGATAATGGCGTCAAACGGGCTTTTATCCGGCCAGCCGTCGAAGCCGTCACCGGTATCGACCTCGACGTTGGCGTAGCCCATGCCGGCCAATCGATCCCTTGCCGGGGCGGCGAGTTTTTCAACACACTCGAGGCTGAAGACCTTGCCCGCCAGTTCGGCCAGCACCGCCGTCTGATACCCCGACCCGGTGCCGATTTCGAGCACCCGGCGGGTTTCGTCCAAATCCAGAAGGTCGGTCATTAGGGCGACAATATAGGGCTGCGAGATGGTCTGGCCGTGGCCGATGGATTGCGGCCGGTTGACGTAAGCGGCGACGATATCGGTGGGGCGGACGAATTCATGGCGCGGCACCTTGGCCATCGCCGCCATCACCGCGCCGGAAAACTTCGAACGCCCGGTCCAATTGGCGGTCTCGGCGGCGTTGGCGTCGATCTCGGCCAACAGGCGGTCGCGCGCCGCCGCCAGCTTTTCCTTATCGATATCGAATAAACCCATGGCCTTATCCTTGGTATTAGCTTGGCTTCCGGGGCAGGGCCACGTCAAGGCAGTCTCTCCGGGGGGCTTGCATCACCGGGGGCGCTGCTCCATATCAATGCCCAACACGCAAACAAGAGGACACCATGGCGCAAGAAAAATTCACTTTTCAGGCGGAAGTCAGCAAACTTCTGGATATCGTTGCCCACTCGCTTTACAGCCATAAGGAAATCTTCCTTCGTGAGCTGATTTCCAACGCGTCCGACGCCTGCGACCGGCTCCGCTACGCCGCCCTGACCGACGAAAAACTGACCGGCGGCGACGCCGATTTTAAAATCACCCTCGGCATCGATAAAAAGGCCAAAACCCTGACCGTCACCGACAACGGCGACGGCATGAACCACGACGACCTGACCGAGGTGCTAGGCACCATTGCGCGCTCCGGAACCCAGGCCTTTGTCGACCAAATGGCAGCTTCGGCAAAGGGTAAGGACAAGAAAAAGGGCAAAGACGCCAACGCCGGGGACGACATGGCGCTGATCGGCCAATTCGGCGTCGGTTTTTATTCCGCCTTCATGGTCGCCGACAAGGTTGAGGTGCTGACCCGCAAGGCCGGCGATAAAAAAGCCTGGCAATGGTCGTCGGACGGCAAGGGCGAATTCACCATCGACGAAGCGATGCGCGACGCGCGCGGCACCGATGTCATCCTGCACCTGGACAAAAAGGAAAAGGAATACCTGGATCCGGCGCGCATCGAGCATATCGTCAAACAGCATTCCGACCACATCGGCATTCCGATCATCCTTAAAGGCCCAGGCGGAAAAGACGGGGACGGCAAAGAAGAGGACGGGGATAGGACGCTGAACACCGCCTCGGCGCTGTGGACGCGGCCGAAAAAAGACATCACCGACGACCAATACACGGAATTCTACCACCACGCGGCGCATGCCTTCGATGACCCGTGGCTGACGCTCCACAACAGCGTCGAAGGGGTGCTGTCCTATACCAACCTGTTGTTCATCCCTTCGACCCAGCCCTTCGACCTGTTCCACCCGGACCGCAAGGCGCAGGTCAAACTCTACGTCAAACGGGTGTTCATCACCGATGATTGCGAGGGCTTGATGCCGCCGTATCTGCGGTTCATGCGCGGCATCGTCGATTCCGAGGACCTGCCGCTGAACATCAGCCGCGAAATGTTCCAGCACAATCCGCAATTGGCGAAAATCCGCTCCGGCCTGGCGAAAAGGATCATGGGCGAACTGAAGAAAAAGGCCGACAAGAAACCCGAAGAATACGCCGAATTCTGGGACAATTTCGGCGCGGTCCTGAAAGAAGGCCTCTACGAAGAGCCGGAAAACCGGGAAAAAATCTTAGCCCTGGCACGATTTAAAAGCACCACCCAGGACGGCTGGACCAGCCTTGAGGATTATGTCGGGCGCATGAAAGACGGCCAGGAGGTTATTTACTATATCTCCGGCGAAGACGCCGACGCCATCGCCGCCAGCCCCCACCTGGAAGGCTTCAAGGCCAAGGGCGTCGAGGTCCTGTTGATGACCGACCCGGTCGACGATTTCTGGCTGCCCTCGGTCGGCGAATTCGAAAGCAAAGCCTTTAAATCGGCGGCCCGGGCCGGCGCCGACCTCGACAAGGTCGAGGACTCAGGCAAGGACAAGGACGACGCCAAGGACGCCAAAAAGGACAAGGCCGGCAAAGCGATCGAGCCGTTGCTGGCGCAGTTCAAGGTGGTGTTGGGCGATGCGGTCAAGGACGTCTGCGCGTCGGAACGCCTGACCGAAAGCCCGGTCTGCCTGGTCACCGGCGAAGGCGACATGGATGCGCGCCTGGAAAAAATGTTGAAACAGAACCGCCAGGCCGGCATGCCCGATTTGACGCCGAGGGTGCTGGAGATCAACCCCACCCACGCCCTCATTAAACGGCTGGCCAAACGGGCCAAGGACAGTGACGGCAAGGACAGCCTGATCGCCGACGCGGCGCATTTGCTGCTCGATCAGGCCCGCATCATTGAAGGCGAGGCGGTGGTTGATGCGAAAGCGTTTTCCCGGCGGCTGTCGGCGGTGATGGAAAGCGGGCTGAAGGGCTGATCGGGCTATGCACCGCCGCAAGAAACGGGTGGCGGGCGGCACCTGAGCGGCGTATCAAGGGGGACCGAAACCGACGTAACCTAGGTCCCGTCATGCCGCCAACGCCACGCACCGATTCCGCCGCCGACCGCCATGCCGACGTTGCCGCCGCCATTGACTATCTGGTCCGCCATTACGCCGAGCAACCGTCCCTGGACGACGTGGCGCGCGTTGCCGGCATCAGCCCGCATCACTTTCAGCGCACCTTCAAGACCTGGACCGGCCTCAGCCCGAAGCGGTTCCTGCAATACGTCACCCTGGTCCAGGCAAAAAAATTGCTGAATACCCCGACCAATCTTCTCGACACCGCTTACGGCCTCGGCCTATCGGGGCCGGGGCGTCTGCATGACCTGTTCGTCGCCTGCGAGGCGGTGACGCCCGGCGAATATGCACTGCGCGGACAGGGCCTAAGCATCCACTATGGCCTTCATGACAGCCCGCTGGGCCGGGTCCTGATCGGCGTCACCGAACGCGGAATTTGCGGGCTTCGCTTTGTCACCGACGGCGACGACGGTACCGGGGGGGAGGCGGGCGCCATCAAGGCCTTCGCCGACGATTGGCCGGCGGCGGAATTAATCAATGACACCGGCATCACATCGGCGGCGGCGGAACAGGCCTTGAGCTACGCGTTTTCTCAGGTTCCCGGCGGCAAACCGCCCAGGCTGCTGGTGATGGGCACCAATTTTCAGATCAAGGTCTGGGAGGCCTTGATGCGGATTCCCCGCGGCGGCGTCGTCAGCTACCAGGATATCGCCGCCGCCATCGGCGGCGCCGTCGGCGCCAATCCCATTGGTTTATTGATTCCGTGTCACCGGGTGATCCTGAAATCCGGCGCCATCCACAACTACCGTTGGGGGGTGGAGCGCAAACACGCCATCCTGGCGATCGAACAAGCCGGGGTACAAGCCGGTTTGGAGAAATAGGCTAACTTTTGTTGAGATCGACTTTGGCGGCGCCGAGGATGCGCCCGGTCTTGACCGACTGCACGATCACCGCGCAACTGTCACGGCCCGCAGACGGCATATCGGAAGCCTTGGTCGTGATTTCCAGGGGTTGGCCCGTCCAGGTGCCGATTCTGGTCATGCCCCGGACGACATTGTGATAGCGCAGCGTCTGCCCGGAATTTTCGCCGCGCTTGACCTCGGTGTCGTGTTGACGGTCGAACACGGCCAGCCAAATGGCGGCGTTTTCCACCCGGCCGGCATCCGGCATGACAACGCGAACGCCATCCCCGGTGCGGCTGATTTTTACCGCCAGCTTTTCTAACTTGGCCGCTTGGCCGATTTGCCGCTTCACCTTGGCGCGGTCGGACCCGGTCGCATCGAAAGCGCCCTGGATCACCATCTGCGGCGTATAGACGTAGCGAAGTCCCAGTTTTTTCGCATAACGCCGTTGCCGCTGGGTGTTTTTGGGATCGGCGAAGGGATCTTTCCAGCCGATGTAATCCCAATAATCAACATGCACCGACAACGGCAATATATCGTCGCGCTTGGCCAAATCGCCGAGGAATTTATCGGCCGGCGGACACGACGAACACCCTTGCGAGGTAAACAGTTCGACCACGGTCAAGGGAGCCGGTTCGGCGGCGGCAACCGGTTCGGACGTGACAAACAGAATTGAAACGGCAAACCATACCGCCGCCGCCAGGGTTTTGAGCGTTTTAATCATGGCCCCAAATTAAAGGAGGGTATGATTCAGCCCAAATCACATCAAGGTGAAGACGCCCGATTCACGGAAATGTGATGAAAGTTCATCAAATCCAGAGCATAATTAATCTGGAAACTAGGGGGGCTTCACGGAATAATCCTATGAAATCCGCTATCCGAATTCTCCTTCTTCTTGTATTGGCGTCGACGGCGGCCTTTGCCGGTGACGATAAGAAAGTCGTTTACATCGCCACCGAGGAGTACCCACCGTATACATCCGAGAGGCTCAAACACTTCGGCATTGATGGTCATATTGTCAGTGAAGCCTTCCGCAATGAAGGCATTGAGGTTGTCTATCAATTTTATCCTGGGGCCCGATCGTTCGAGTTCGCCAAAAATGGTGAGGTTGACGGCACCATCCCATGGGCCAAGCGCGAGGATCGAGACCAGTTCTTCCACTACAGTGACCCCGTGATTCAAGTGGACCGCGAACAGTTCTTTTACCGCAAGGGCCTGCGGTTTGATTGGAATCCGGTTCACCGGGATTACAGTCAAATTAATGGCAAGCGCTTCGCGGCAATCATTTCCTACAACTATGGAAAAAACTTTCAAAAGGCGGAAGCCGATGGCGTCATTCATGTCGAGCGTGTGAACACACTGAAACAGGCCTTCAGGATGCTGTTGTTTGACCGGGTCGATATGGTGATCAGCAAAGGCCGGGTGGCCACATACGAACTGCAATCAAATTTTGCCGAAGAGGAAATCACGCAACTGGATAGTCGACCCGAAAATGTGAAACCGGTCAGTTACGACTATTTGCTTTTTTCGAAAAAGCGACCCAACGCCCAATATTTTCTCGAAGCGTTTAATCGAGGCCTCAAAAAGCTTTATGCCAGCGGCAAATATAATCAGTTCCTAAGGGCCTTTGAGACTGGCGGCTACATCATTCCCGAAAATCGCTAGAGTCTTGCTATGTAGATAGGACGACAGTCAATCCGATGACAGCAGTTCATCGAAGCTGGTGTTCGGCGTCCAGCGGTCGAAATGATCGATCAATTGACGGATGGTTTCGACGGCGGCGGCGGGATGGTCGCCGATCGCGGTCTCGGCCGCCAACACCAGCCCCATGGCACCCATCTCAAGGGTGCTGACGACGTCATTGACCTCGGCGCGGGTCGGCTGGTGCCACTCGATCATCGATTCAAGAAGGTTGGTCGCCACGTAAACCGGCTTATGACGGGCCTTTACGGAAGACACGATGCGGCGCTGCAAGAACGGAATTTTCTCGATCGCAACCTCTCTGGACAGGTCTCCGCGGTCGATCAGAATGGCGTCCGCCTTGTCCGCGATCTCGACTAGATTGCGGATTCCCCGGATGCTTTCGATCTTGGTGATGAGGGTCGCATCGTCGCCGATACAAGCGCGGAATTCATCGACATCCTCGGGCGCGTTGGCAAAGGACAGGGCGAAATTCTGGATGCCGAAACGCCGCCCGATCTCGATGGCGCGCTGGTCCTTTTCCGTCATCGCCGGCATCGGAATCGGCCGATTGATGCTGACCGCCTTGTTTTCCCCAATCTTCCCAGCCGTCTCGACGACGGCGGTGCAAAACGCCTCGGATTTTTCCGTCACCCTCAACTGGGCGCCATGAAAATCGATATCGATTAAATCGCCGATGTCGAATTCACCCGCAATGCCGGCGGGATGAAAGGACAGCTTGCCTTGATCGCCCTTGATGGGATCGACATGCAGCCGGACCTGGTCGTTGGCGTCCATTGAGACGCCGCCGTCAACCAGCCGCTGGGTACGAATTTGCGCGCCCTCGCTATCGAGACAGACCGGCACCTCCGTGCACGACTGAATGAAGGGAATCAGATCTTCCAATTCCTCGGCGGCGGTGTGCGACATGTTGATCCGGAATAAAGACACCCCGGCCGCGGTCATAGCGCTGATGACGTCTTCCTTAAGTGAGCTGGGGCCTAACGTGGCGAGTATCTTGATGTTGTTCACGCCTGCTATCCTGTTTTCAAGTTTGGCCGTCCGGCAAAAGGCCCTGGCCGCCGAGGAAATCGACAAGCTTTTGCACGCAAGCATCGACGTTTTCAGACGACGTGTCGAGTTCCAGGTCCGCCTTTTGCGGCGGCGTATAGTCCGAGTTATAGCCGATCAAGGTATCGATTTCCCCCGCCGCCGCTTGGGCGTAAAGACCCTTGGGGTCCCGCTGCATGCATGTTTCAACGGCGCACTTTACGTAAACAACCAACAGCCGGGGCAGCATATCGCGGATCAATTGGCGGGCGTCATCATGGGCGGTCAGTGCCGAGACGATCGTCAACACACCGGCCTCTGACGACGCCAGCGCCATCGTCGCTAAAGACCGCACCACCAGCAACCGGCTTTCCGGGGCAAAACTCAGGTTGTCGCCGAGCATGTCGCGGACCTGATCGCCATCCCAATGCATAACCGGCGCCGCCCCTTCAGCCCGCAAGCGTTCGCTTAAAGCACGGGCGAGGGTGGTTTTTCCTGCCGAGGTCGGACCCATCAGCCAGATTACAGGTGTCGGTATGATTCTATCACCCTTCCGCGATCATCCGGCGCAACACGTAATGGAGAATGCCGCCGTGCAGGTAGTATTCGACCTCATCCAGGGTGTCGATGCGGCACAGAAGGGTGATGTCTTCGGTGGAACCGTCGGCGCGGGTGATCTTGGCGGCGACGTCCATGCCGGTGCTGATGCCGTCTTCCATGCCGGTGATATCCCAGACTTCCGAGCCGTCCAATTTAAACGACTCTCGGCCCTGGCCGTCCTTGAACTGCAACGGCATCACGCCCATGCCGATCAGGTTGGAACGGTGAATGCGCTCGAAGCTTTCGACGATCACCGCCTTGACGCCCAACAACGCAGACCCCTTCGCCGCCCAATCGCGGCTCGACCCGGTGCCGTACAAGGTGCCGCCGACAACGACCAACGGCACGCCTTCTTCCGCATAACGCATGGCGGTGGCAAACACAGACGCCTCATCGCCTGATGGGAAGTGTTTGGACAGGCCGCCTTCGGTGCCCGGCAGCATTTCGTTTCTGATCCGGATATTGCCGAAGGTGCCGCGCATCATCACTTCGTGGTTGCCGCGCCGGGAGCCGAAGGAATTAAAATCCTCGGGCCTGACTTGATATTCCAATAGGTAATCGCCGGCCGGGCTGTCCTTGGGGATGGCGCCGGCGGGGCTGATGTGGTCGGTGGTCACCGAATCACCCAGAATCAACAGCGGGCGGGCGCCATGGATGTCTTGGGGGTCGGACGGTTCCGCCCCCATGCCCTCAAAATACGGCGGATACTTCACATAGGTGGAACTCTCTGGCCAATCGAACAGGCCGCTGCCTTCGCTGCCGATCGCCTGCCATTGCTTCGGCCCTTCGTAGACATTGCCGTAGCGCTGCTCGAACATATCGCGGCCCAGGCACGCACCAACGGTATCGGCGACTTCCTGGTTCGACGGCCAGATGTCTTTCAGATAAACCGGCGCGCCATCGCCATCTTCGCCCAAGGGTTCATTATAGACATCCTTGGTCATGGAGCCGGCCAACGCATACGCCACCACCAACGGCGGCGACGCCAGATAGTTGGCCTTGACCCACGGGTTGATGCGGCCTTCGAAGTTTCGGTTGCCGCTGAGAACGCCCGCGGCGACTAGGTCTCCGTCGTTGATGGCCTTGGCGATGGGTTCGGCCAAAGGCCCGGAATTGCCGATGCAACTGGTGCAGCCGAAAGCGGCAATGGAAAACCCAAGCGTGTCCAGATCCCCCTGCAAGCCGGCTTTTTCAAGATAATCGGCGACCACCTTGCTGCCCGGCGCCAGCGACGTCTTAACCCAGGGTTTCGTTGTCAGCCCTTTGGCGACGGCGTTGCGGGCCACCAGGCCGGCCGCCACCAACACCGACGGGTTCGACGTGTTGGTGCACGACGTGATCGCGGCCAGAACCACATCACCGTCGGAAAGCGAATACGCCTCACCCTCCACATCGGTGGTTCTGGGCGCATCAACACCGCCGATGGTGTTCAAGGTTTCCACGAAGGCCTGGCTCGACTCGGTCAGGTTAATCCGGTCCTGGGGCCGCTTCGGCCCGGCAATGGCCGGAACCACGCTCGACATATCAAGCTCGATGGTGTCGGTGAATTGCGGGACCGGGGTGTCGGCGTCCCGCCACAGGCCCTGCGCCTTGGCATAGGCCTCGACCAGTTGAACGGTCTGTTGCGGACGGCCGGTCAGTTCCAGGTACTTGATGGTGCCAGCATCGACCGGAAAAAATCCGCAGGTGGCGCCGTATTCGGGCGCCATGTTGGCCAAGGTCGCCTGATCGGGCAGGCTCAATTGATCGAGGCCGGGGCCGTAGAATTCGACGAATTTTTCAACCACGCCCTTTTCCCGCAGCATTTCGACGACGCGCAGCACCAGATCCGTGGCCATGGCGCCTTCCTGCATTTGCCCGGTCAGCTTGAACCCGACGACTTCCGGGATCACCATGGTCACCGGCTGGCCCAGCATCGCGGCCTCGGCCTCGATGCCGCCGACGCCCCAGCCCAGAACCGACAGCCCGTTGACCATGGTGGTGTGGCTGTCGGTGCCGACGACGGTATCGGGCATGGCGATGGTTTTGCCGTCTTCTTCTTCGGTCCAGACGGTCTTGGCCAGGAATTCCAGGTTGACCTGGTGGATGATGCCGGTTCCCGGCGGCACCACGGTGAAGTTGGAAAAAGCGCCTTGGCCCCACTTCAAGAAGGCATAGCGTTCCCCGTTTCGCTCGAACTCGAGTTCGATGTTCTTTTCCATGGCGTCCGGGGTGCCGGCGAAATCGATGGTCACCGAATGATCGACGACCAGATTGCAGGTGTTGATCGGATTGATTTTTTCCGGATCGCCGCCCATGTCGGACATGGCTTGGCGCATGGCGGCCAAATCGACGACCGAGGGCACGCCGGTGAAGTCCTGCATCAGCACGCGGGCCGGGCGGAAGGCGATTTCGTCGCTGGAACTGCTTTTATCCAGCCATCCCGCAAGCGCCTTGGCGTCATCGACGGTGACCGAGCCCCCGTCTTCATAGCGCAGCAGGTTTTCCAACAGCACCTTCAACGAAAACGGCAGGCGCGAGACGTCGCCAAGGCCGGCCTCTGCCGCAGCCTCAAGGCTGAAATAATCGTATTCCTTATCGCCGACCGTCATGGTGCGGCGGGTTTTTAAAGAATCTTGGCCGGTGAAAGGCAAGGCTTATCTCCTTTAGCGCTCAGGTGTTCACGGAAAAGTTAGAGGATTCACCACGGTTTTTCCTATAAGCCTCTATTTTGGCCCACCACGGACAATTGACAAGACAAAGGAATGTACCACCTCGGCTTTTTCGACTTGTGGTCGGGCGCTGTATATGGCTCATTATTGACGCACCTTGGGTCACATAAGGCTTCCCCGGAAGCCCCAAAGTCCCACGGTCGCCAATAATAATAACTGTTCAATAAACAAAATATCGCGTCCTTGGGAGAACCACCAATGAACGGCGGAGTGCCGGATTCCGGCAACCTTGATACCTTTCCAAAGCTGCTGCGGGAGAATGCGCGGGTGCGCGCCGACAACCCCGCCAACCGCGAAAAGGATTACGGCATCTGGTTGTCGTGGACATGGGGTCAGGTTGCCGACGAAATCCGGGCCCTGGCCTGCGGCTTGGCGGATATCGGCGTCGGGCGCGGCGATAAAGTCGCCATCTGCGGCGACAACCGCCCGCATCTGTACTGGTCGATGACGGCGGTACAGACGCTCGGCGCCGTCCCGGTTCCGGTCTATCAGGATTCCGTCTCCGATGAGATGCGCTACATCTACGACCACGCGGAAATCAAATTCGCCATCGTCGAGAACCAGGAACAAGTCGACAAGCTGTTGGAAATCAGGGAGACGCTGCCCCACCTGGAGCACATTATCTATCATTTTCCACGCGGCATGCGCCATTACGATCAGCCGTTCCTGGATTTGTATGCCGACATCCAAGACCGGGGCCGCGCCTTTGATGCGGACAACCCCGGTTTTTACGAGGCCGCGGTCGATCAATCGATCGGGTCCGATATCGCCATTATGCTTTATACCTCCGGAACGACGGGAAGGCCGAAGGGCGTGATGCTGAGTTTTGATAACCTGATCATCACCGGGCGCAACGGCGCCATCCGCGAAAACCTGACCGAAGATGAGGGCATGCTGGCGTACCTGCCGATGGCGTGGATCGGCGACAATATCTTTTCCGTCGCCCAGTCCTACGTCACCGGGTTCTGCGTCAGTTGCCCGGAAAGCTCGGAAACGGTGCTCGAAGACCTGCGCGAAATCGGCCCGACCTATTTCTTCGCGCCGCCGCGTATTTACGAGAGCCTGCTGACCACGGTGATGATCCGCATCGAGGACGCCGCCAAAATCAAACAGCGCTTGTTCCATTACTTCATGGCGGTGGCCAGGCGCGTCGGCATGGACATCCTGGACGGCAAGGAGGTCCCGTTGGCCGAGCGAATCCGCTATTGGCTCGGCAATATCCTGATCTATGCGCCGTTGAAGAACGTTTTAGGCCTGTCCAAGGTGCGCGTCGGCTACACCGCCGGCGAAGCCATCGGTCCCGATATTTTCACCTTCTATCGCTCGTTGGGATTGAACCTCAAACAGATGTACGCCTCGACCGAGGCCTCGGTGTTCATCACCATCCAGCCTGACGGTGAGGTCCGCCCCGAAAGTTCGGGCACCCCGGCCATCGACGTCGAGGTCAAGGTCGCCGACGACGGCGAAGTCATGTTCCGCAGCCCCGGAGTCTTTCAGGCCTATTTCAAGAATGACGAAGCCACCCGCGAGACCAAGACCGAAGACGGATGGGTCCATACCGGCGACGCCGGCTATCTCGACTCAGACTGTCACCTGCATATCATTGACCGCTCCAAGGACGTCGGCAAGCTCAATGACGGCACCATGTTCGCGCCCAAATTCATCGAAAATAAACTCAAGTTTTTTCCCCACATCAAGGAAGCCGTCACCTTCGGCGACAACCGCGGCTATGTCGCCGCCTTCATCAATATCGACCTCGAATCGGTGGGCAACTGGGCCGAACGGCGGAACATGGCCTATATGGGGTATACGGACCTGGCCGGGCAGGACTCGGTTTACGACCTGATTTCCGATTGCGTCGCCCAGGTCAACCGGGATCTGGCCGCCGATGAGAAACTGCACGGATCGCAAATCCACCGCTTCCTGATCCTGCACAAGGAACTGGACGCCGACGACGGCGAATTGACCCGCACCCGAAAGGTCCGCCGTGCGCCAATCGCCGAAAAATACGCCGACTTGATCAACGCGCTGTATTCCGACGCCGACCATTGCGCGGTCGAGGCCGAGGTCACGTTCGAGGATGGCCGCACCGACATCATCAACGCCGATCTGAAAATCCGGGAAGCCGAATGCATCACCGGCGCTCAGGCCAAAGCGGCGGAATAGAGTCCATGGCCCAAGGCATGACAAAGGCAAGAACCATCGGCGACGTGCTGCTGGACGTGGAAGGGATCAGCATTTCCTTCGGCGGCGTCAAGGCGCTTGATAACGTCAGCTTCGATGTCCGCGAACATGAAATCCTCGCCATTATCGGTCCTAACGGCGCCGGCAAAAGTTCGATGCTGAATTGCATCAACGGTTTTTATCACCCCCAGGAAGGCATGATCACCTTCAAAGGCAACCCCCGACACCAGATGCAGACCCACGAAGCCGCCGAACAGGGTATCGCCCGGACATTCCAGAACATCGCCCTGTTCAAGGGCATGTCGACGCTCGACAACATCATGACCGGGCGAAACCTGAAGATGAAAAAGAACTTCCTCTGGCAGGCGCTGTATTTCGGCCCGGCGCTGAAGGAGGAGTTGGAACATCGCGCCAAGGTCGAGGAAATTATCGATTTCCTGGAAATCGAAGCGATCCGCAAGACTCCCGTCGGCAAACTGCCCTACGGCTTGCAAAAGCGGGTCGAGTTGGGCCGGGCGCTGGCGGCGGAACCGGACCTGTTGTTGCTGGACGAACCCATGGCCGGCATGAACCACGAGGAGAAAGAGGACATGTGCCGTTATGTCCTCGACGTCAACGACGAATTCGGCACCACCATCGCGCTGATCA
>Ga0187833_10002347_pt1 | contig 20457 bp, 24 predicted proteins | sample ETNtaG_37_FD_167968 | JGI IMG/M metagenome (GOLD analysis project Ga0187833, IMG submission 167968) | Marine microbial and viral communities from oxygen minimum zone, Eastern Pacific Ocean - ETNP2014_SV_400_PacBio MetaG (Illumina Assembly) | ecosystem: Environmental > Aquatic > Marine > Hypoxic...
TATTATTAGGGAAAAAAAATTTGTTTATAGTTTTTTATCTAGTTTAAGACAAAAAATTAATAAGCCTAGAAATGAGACAAAACCTTAGCTTGCAATAACAGCTAATAACAAAAGAGCTACAATATTTGTTATTTTAATCATTGGATTAATAGCTGGGCCAGCGGTATCTTTATATGGATCTCCAACTGTATCTCCTGTTATTGCTGCTTTGTGCGCATATGAACCTTTGCCGCCAAAATTTCCATCTTCAATATATTTTTTGGCATTATCCCAAGCCCCACCGCCTGCGGTCATTGAAAGAGCCACGAACAATCCTGTAACTATTACTCCAAGCAACATAGCACCAACAGCTGACAATGCAGCTTCAATTCCGCCAATTGTTAATATTACAAAATAAAGAACTATTGGAGATAATACGGGTAAAAGAGATGGCACAATCATTTCTTTTATTGCAGTTTTAGTTAAAAGATCTACGAGTCTCCCATAATCTGGTTTAGCTTTTTTTTTCATGATGCCAGGAATTTTTTTAAATTGTCTTCTAACTTCAATTACAACAGCACCTCCTGCTCTGCTAACAGCTCGCATTCCCATGGAACCAAATAGGTAAGGTAGCATGCCACCCACTAATAAACCTATAACCACAAAAGGATTTGACAGATCAAAATCCACATTAATATTTTCTAAAGGAGATTTATGAATTGTAGAAAAAAATTTAATATCTTCTGTATAAGCGGCAAATAATACCAAAGCTCCCAAACCTGCTGACCCAATTGCATAACCTTTAGTTATGGCTTTAGTTGTATTTCCAACAGCGTCTAAAATATCGGTAGTCTTTCTAACTTTTTTGGGTAAATTAGCCATTTCAGCTATTCCACCTGCGTTATCCGTCACTGGACCATAAGCATCTAGGGCAACAACCATGCCTGTTAAAGCAAGCATTGATGTAACTGCAATTGCTATACCAAAAAGTCCAGCAATATAATTTGTAATCAATATACCAGCCACAATAATTAAAGCTGGTAAAGCTGCAGCTTCCATTGAAACAGCTAGTCCTTGAATAACATTTGTGCCATGACCAGTAACCGATGATGAAGCAATACTTTGGACAGGTCTAAAATTTGTACCCGTATAGTATTCTGTTACATATATGATTAAACCAGTTATAACTAAACCAATAATTCCACACACATATAGCCCCATTCCAGTAAAAACTTTATCTTCAATATAGTATTCTCTGTTTAGACCAATTATGTAATCAGTAATTGGGTAAAGAATTATTATTGACAAAACAGCAGTAGCAATAAATCCTTTGTAAAGGGCGTTCATAATTTTTTTACTTTTTCTTCTTAATTTTACAAAAAAAGTGCCAATAATTGTGGTCAATATACATCCAGCACCGATTGTTAAAGGGTAAACCATCATGTTAAAATTATCATGAAAGAAAATTGAAGATAAAATCATTGTAGCAACTATAGTAACTGCATAAGTTTCAAATAAATCAGCAGCCATCCCTGCGCAATCTCCAACATTATCTCCAACATTATCAGCTATCACCGCAGGATTTCTAGGATCGTCTTCTGGAATACCAGCTTCTATTTTGCCAACTAAATCTGCTCCCACATCTGCACCTTTTGTGAAAATTCCACCACCCAATCTTGCAAAAATTGAAATTAGAGATGCACCAAATCCTAATGCAATCAATGCATTGATCAATTCTCTTTCATCAACACCAAGTGATAATAAAATATAGTAATAACTGGAAATTGATAATAAAGCCAATCCAGCTACTAGCAGACCAGTAACGGCTCCTGACTTGAAAGCTATAGATAAACCTTGTGACAATCCCTTTCTTGAAGCTTGCGCTGTCCTAACATTAGCTTGAACTGATACCAACATCCCAACATAGCCAGCTATTGCAGACAGAGTAGCACCAATTAAATATCCAATTCCTACCAAAATACTAAATGAAAAAGTAATGATAAATAAAACAACTAAACCTACTATAGAAATCGTTTTATATTGTCTATTTAAATAAGCCCTTGCTCCAATTTGAATTGCTTCAGCCACTTCATTCATTTTTTTATTACCTGAATCCGAATTCAATATTTGCCTTCGTGTTATGTAACCATACATTATTGCAACAAAACCACTTAGATTTGTAAGTAATAAAATATAATCAGGTGATAAATCGTTCATATGTTAATCGTGAATTAAAATAATATAAATTAAAAAAAGGAAAGATGTCAAAAAAAAAAGAGAAAGGCAACGATAATATTCTTTAAAAATTATGAACATATCCAATTTTTTTAGGAAGTTTAATCGCTTCTTCTACTGATATTGCAGTCTTAGATGAAAACTTATCTTTAACAATTCCTACTTTTGAAACTTTTGTAGCGGTAAACTTGGATATATTTTTTATTAAATTTCTCTTTTTTTTACTTGCCGTAAACAATATTTGATAGTCATCGCCGTTAGAAATATAATTTAATTTATTTTCGTTTGATCTCGTAAGATAAGAATTTAAATGCTTAGATATAGGGATTTTATTAATAAATAGTTTGGATGATAAGTTTGAGCTAGATAATATATGTTGTAAATCTTGAAAAAAACCATCAGAGATATCTATCGCTGAATTTGCAAAAAGATGAATTTCTTTTGAAAATTTTATTGGTAAATTTGGAAGATAGAATCTGCTAATAAAATAATCAGAATTCTTTTTGCTAAGTCTGATTTTTCCTTTTAAAACGTTTAGCCCAACAAAAGCATCTCCAATTGTATTTGTTATATAAATATCATCGTTCATTTTTGCTCCGCTTCTTCGTAGCGGCTTCTTATTTGAATATCCAACTGCAGAAATAGTGATTGATAATTTGCTTGAACGAGATGTGTCACCACCAGCTAAAACAATGTTATATTTTTTTTGCTCTTGACTTAAAGCTAATCTAATTTTTGCAAGATTCTTTTGTGTTAAATGTTTTTTGCTTCCAGAACAACTAAAAAAATAATATTTTGGAATTATTCCTTTGCAAACTAAATCGGAAATTGATGCCCTTAAAGACTTTTTAATTACTAAATTAGGATATTTAAAATTTAAAAAATGTGTTTTTTCAACAAAAGTATCTATCGTTATGGCAATTCTTTTTTTATGATCAAAAAAAATATCATCAGTTAAATTAAGAGATCCTTTATTTTTATTTGATAAACTGGAAAAATATTTTTTTATGATTGTAAATTCGTTCACTTATGATCTTATTTTTTTTGATATTTTATCTAAAATAGCATTTAGGTATTTTTTTTGTCTTCGTCCTAGGAAGAACTCAGAAGTATTTAAATATTCATTAATAATAATATTTACTGAAGTTTGTGGACGATATAAAAGTTCAAATATCGAGGCATGCAACAAAACAATTAACAATTCTTCTGTTCGTTTTTTACTTAAATCTTCAGCAAGATACTCTTGAATAGTTTCCTCTATTAGTTCTTTTCTTTCTAATGTACCTAAAACAACATCTTTTATAAATTTTTTATATCTATGTTTTGGAAAAGTTATCTCGGATTTTTTATTTAATTCTTGTGCATATAATTTTTGAATTACAATGATTCTAGGGTTGTCCTTGAGAATATCTTTATTCTTCATAATCATACTGAAACAAATTAAAAAATGAAATTACTGCATTAGCAGCATCTCCACCTCTATCACCTCTTTTTGGATCGGCCCTTTGAATTGCTTGGTCTTTTTTATTGCAGGTTAAAATTCCGTTTCCAATTGGAATCTTTGATTTTACACTTAAATTTGTTATAGCATTCATTACAGATGAACAAATGTAGTCAAAGTGTGGTGTTTCACCTTTAATTACACAACCCAGTGCAATGAATCCATCAAATATATGTATATTTTTTTTTTGGTAAATAAGATTTGATAATGTAGTGGGTATTTCATAAGTGCCGGGCACAGTATATATGATAAATTCAGATATATTATTTTTTTTCAATTTATTCAAGGCTCCTTCAACAAGCATATTGCTAATTCTTGGATAAAAATTTGAAACTACTATGCAGACTTTTCTTTTCTTTAGTTTTTTAAGATTAGGTTTAGGATTATTTGAAATTTTCATTTTTAATCAATTTATAATTGTTTAATCTTCAAGAATATTTATTATTTCATAGAAATATTTTTATATAATTTATTCAAGATTTCTTACCGAGCTTTTATATTCATTCCATTGACTAACATCAATCCAGTTAACTTCTTCGATTGGAAATAAACCTATTTTAAATTGTTTTTTTTAGATAGCCGTCCAACCACCATCTACCATGAATGTTGTTCCCGTCACATAAGAAGAGGCATCTGAAGCTAAAAATAAAACGGATGGAGCAATTTCTTCAGGTTTTCCCATTCTTTTTAAGGGAACTTGCAGTGTATATTGCTTCTTAAATTTCCCAGGCTGTCTTTCAGACTTACCCGCAATATTTCCTTCTAAACCTCCAGGACATATTGCATTTATTCGAATATTGTATTTACCATAATATGACGCCATCAATTTTGTATTGTTTATTATGCCACCTTTAATAGCTGAATATGTTAAATTTTCAGTCAATTTAGTACCCTTATAAATAGAAAGGTTTTGTCCAACCACACCATACACAGATCCAAATTGAATCAAGCTACCAGCAATTTTTGCTTTTTTCATTCTTTCTGCTATTAACCGTGCAAACCACAAGTAAGAAACTAAATGTAAATCAATATTCTCTTTTATCGATTTTAAAGTAATTTTTAAAAAAGAACTTTTTGACCAAGTTTTTGAATACGGATAAGAACAATTAACAAAAATATTTGGTGTACCATATTTTAATATTAATTTGTTTAATTTGCTCTCAGATTCATTTAGCTTGGCAACATTGAATTTTTCAAATTTAATATTTTTATGCTTAGCAAATTTTTTATTCAAATTAGTATCTAGCACAATCACTTTAGCGCCAAATTCACTTAAAGCATAAGTTATTTCTGTTCCAATGTGACCTGAACCGCCCAAAACGTATGCAATTTTATTAATTAATCTAAATTTATTTATATATTTCATTATAATTAATTTTTAAAAGAAATTTCAGTAGTTTCCAGTCAAAATTTGTATCTATATCAAACGATCTTTCAGGTGGCATCAAATAAATTGCTGTTTTTTTTATATAATCCTTTCGAGCCTTTTCTACGAAAATATTACATAAATAGTTCATTCAATGAATATTAATTTTTATAATTTTTTATTTGGTCAATTAATTTAATAACTTTTAAACCATCATTATATTTACACAAAAATTTATAATTCTTATTCAATATATGCTTGTGTAAAGATCTATACGTGTCTAAATTTGTAAATTTAGGCCAAGAATGTTTTTTTTGTATATTATTTTCTACTATTGATAAGGAATTCTTAATAAGATCTGCATTAATGCTTATATCATTTCCATCAATAAATATTTTTCTCATTGGAGATCTAAAAAAATAATTTAATTTAATGCTAATATATTTTACATTTTTATTTTTCCCAACTAAATCCAAAACATCATCTGTGTTTATTTGTAAATTCGAAATTTTTTTATTAAAAACATTTTCTATTTGAAAATTATTAAAAAACCATAAAAAATAATCGATTTCATGGCTTAATTCCAACAAAACACCCCCGCCATATTTTTTTTTTGCACTATGTGAATTATAATAGTTTCGATTGTTTCTCCAATTAGGTAAATATGAACCACAAATTACAGATGCACTCCAAATTTTTTTTGTTTTTATTTTGTTTTTGATAAATTGAATTATCGGATGAAATCTTAAATTGTAACCTACAAATATCTTATTATATTTGGTTTTCATTTTTTTATATTTAGCAAACAAAGGCTTCTCAATTAAAATTGTTTTGTTTTTTATTTTTTTTTCTAATAAATTTAATTGTTGATAATGATCTGTGGTGTTGGAAGAAATAATTATATAATGGGGATCTATCTTTCTGACATCATTTAAGTTGTTTATTCTCATATAAGGAATGTTTTTTTGTTTTGAATAAAAAAACAAATCTTTAACTCCCATTGACTTGAGTACCTTGGCATGCTTTCTTCCCATTAATCCATATCCAATAATTAAAATTCTATATTTTTTTAAATTCATTTCTTTATGATAGGAGTTTAAGACTACTTGGCATAGCTATGATTTTCATTTAATTATTTCCTGTTTAATAATTTTTATTCCGTAACCCTCTAATCCCACAACTTTTTTTTTAGATCTAGTGACCAATATCATTTTTTTAATATTTAAAGCTTTTATAATTTGTGAACCAATACCGGAGTTTCTAATAAGTTTATCATTATCTTTTTTGTAAAATTTTTTATTCTTGTATCCTTTTAAGGTTTCTGAAACAGATTTGAGATTTGTATGTCTTATAAATATTAATACACAGTCTTTATATTTTTTAAAGTAGCTAATAGTTCGACTAAATAAATTTGGTAATTTTTCATCCATTAAATAATTTTTTACTATATTTGAAGATATAACCCTTACTCGTGGATTTTTATTTCTAATTATATTGCCCTTAATTAATGCAAAATGTTCTGAACCATCAAGTTTATTTTCAAAAATTTTAATTTTATAAGTCTGTTTATTAATTGAAATATTTGAAGATTTTTTGAAATTTATTAGTTTTTCTTGATTTAAACGAAAGGATATAAGGTCGTCAATTTTTCCAAGACTCAGCTTGTGTTTTTTTGCAAAGTTAATTAATTCTTTTCCTTTAGACATTGTTCCATTATCATTCATGATTTCACAAATAACAGCAGATGGTGAATTTTTTGACAACCTTGATATATCTACCGAAGCTTCAGTATGACCAGCTCTAACTAAAACACCTCCATCTTTTGATATTAACGGAAATATATGTCCAGGTGTTACAATGTCTTTTTTGGATGCATTTTTTTTTATAGCTGATTTTATTGTATGTGCTCTATCGTGTGCAGAAATACCTGTGGTGATATTTTTTGTAGCATCTATGGATACCGTAAAGGCCGTTTGTGATCTGGATTGATTAGTTGGTGACATAAGTTGGAGATTCAATTTTTTAACTTGTTTTGAGTCAAGAGCCAGACAAATTAACCCCCTTCCATGCTTCGCCATGAAAGTTATATCTTTATGTTTTACTTTATTAGCAGGAATTATTAAATCGCCTTCATTTTCTCTATTTTCATCATCAACCAAAATAAACATTTTTCCTTTTTTTGCATCCCTTATGATTTGGGTAATTGGTGTAAACATATTTATTTTTTTAAGTTTTTTATATATTTTGCAATGATATCAATTTCTATATTAACAATATCATTATTTTTAATATTTATTAAATTTGTCAACTTTAATGTATGGGGAATTACCACAATCAAAAAACTATTTGCAAAGGTCTTTGCAATTGTCATTGACACCCCATTTATTGCAATAGAGCTTTTAGAATTTAAAAATTTTTTGAGACTTTTATTTATTGAAAAATATAAATAGCAGGATTTTCCACATATATGGCTTTTTTTAAGCTTTGAAATTGCGTCAACATGTCCCTGAACAAAGTGTCCTGAAATTTCATCACCAAACTTGAGAGGCTTTTCCAGATTAATAATATGATTTAATTTGATGTTTTTAAAATTGCTGACTTTAAGAGTTTCTCTGGATAGGTGAAAATAATATAATCCGTTGTAAATTTTTTCAAGCGTTAAGCAAGCCCCAGAACAGTTTATTGATGATCCTAAATCGTTATTTGAAAGTTTCAAGCTACTTTTTATTCCTATCTGCATTTCATTTTTATTAAATATAATTTCTCTGACAATTCCTGTTTTTTTTATGATTCCAGTAAACATTATTTTAATAAATATTTTATTAATTTATCTTGAGATAAATTGACTTTAATTTCTCTTTTGCTCTGTTTGATTTTATTCATTTTATTAAAAAAAGATTTTGTATTACGAGAACCTTTATTACCAAACAATTGATCAGAATAAAAATGATAGAAATCATTTATATAATTATTATCTAGCAAAAAGTTATTAAATTTAATCCCGGCCTCCACAAAAACTCTGTAATATCCATTGCTTCTTAAAAAAAAGATAATTTTATTAAAATCTAAATGATTATCTTTTAGATCAATTTTTATTGTTTTAACTTTAAACTGTTTTAGTCTATTTAATTTAAAATTATCTATTAAATTATAAAAGACATATGTTGATATAGTATTAGCTGTTCTAATTATTTTGGAGGTTAAAGGTAAGTTAAGATTTTTATCAATTATAAATCTCTTTGGTGAGTACTTTTTCAATCCATCAATTCTACAATTTAAGGTTGAATTATCTTTTAAAATAGTTTTTGAAGTAGTTAAAATAGAATCGTGATTTGCCCGCAATAAATGAACCCTACCTCTCGAATGAATATTTGTTATCCATTTGTTATAATTGCCAGAAATAAATAGATCTTTTGAGGTGGCTAATTTTGAAGAAATAAAAATATTGTTAGTCTTCTTCCTGATATAGAAATCTTTATAAAAATTATCTCCTGTAGATTTGTTGACGTTTTCAAATGTTTTAATATTATATTTATTTAATTTTTTCTTTGCTTTTCTAAAACTTCTTCCATCAGGATCAAATTTAGAAAAATAAACCGATTTAATATTTTGTTTCTTAATAATATCAATGCATGGGGGTGTTTTTCCATAATGACTACAAGGCTCAAAAGTTGAATATAATAATGAACCTTTGAAGTTAATCTTTTTATTTAATAAAGCTATTCTTTCAGCATGTGGTCGACCATTAAAATTGGTATGAGCTAAACTTATTAGTTTATTATTCCTAACAACTACACAGCCAACAGCAGGATTGTCACCAGTATTTCCCAATATCTTGCTTGCTTGATTGTAAGCAAGTTTCATAAAATATTTATGTTTTGTATTAGTTTTGTGTTTTTTTGGAAACATCCAATTTGTCCACAAATTGCTCGAAATCTTTTACTTCTCTAAAATTTCTGTAGACTGAGGCGAACCTAACGTATGCAACAGGGTCAAGTTCTTTAAGACCATCCATAACCATCTTTCCTATAATGTTTGATGGTATTTCATTTTGACCCATTTCTTCTAAATTCTTAGATATATTTGATATAAATTTCTCAACCGTGTCGGTATCTATAAGTCTTTTTTTAAGAGCGATGTATATTGATTTTGATAATTTATCTCTATCAAAAATAGATTTTCTTCCACTTTTTTTTACAACTGTTAATTCTCTATATTGAACTCTCTCAAATGTTGTAAATCTCTTTCCACAACCACATGTTCTTCGCCTTCTTATTGCAGCACCATCTTCGGTAGGTCTTGAGTCAACTACCGATGTATCACCAGTTTTACAAAATGGACAAAGCATAATTATTTATCTTTTAAATGATTATAAATAGGAAACAAAGAACAAAGTTTGATTACCTCTTCTTTTACTTCTTTTTCAATTTTAGCATTGTTATTAGGTGTTTTTGAGAGACCCACTATCACTTTTGTTATTAACTCCCCCACCTTCTTGAACTCATTAACAGTAAAACCCCTTGTTGTAGCTGCTTGCGTACCCAATCTTATTCCAGAAGTTATTGTCATTTTTTCTGTATCAAAAGGAATTCCATTTTTATTACATGTTATATTTGCTCTTCCCAAACTTGATTCAGCATCCTTTCCAGTAACATTATATGGCCTTAAATCAACTAACATCAGATGTGTATCAGTGCCACCAGAAAATATTTTAAAACCATTGTTTTTTAACGTTTCCGATAAAGTTTTTGCATTCTCAATGACCGATTTAATATAAATCTTAAAATTGTCTTGCAGAGCTTCTTGAAAACAAACAGCCTTTGCTGCAATAACGTGCATTAAAGGACCGCCTTGGTAGCCTGGAAAAACAGCAGAATTAATTTTTTTAATCAAGTCTTCTTTATTGGTTAAAATAATTCCACCCCTTCCACCCCTTAATACTTTGTGCGTTGTTGATGTAACAATATCAGCATGCTCAATTGGATTTGGGTAACCTTTTCCAGCAACTAGTCCGGCAAAATGAGCCATGTCTACCATAAGATATGCGTTCACTTTGTTTGCTATTTCACGAAATTTCTTGAAGTCAATTATTCTAGAATAGGCACTACCACCAGCGATAATCAGTTTAGGCTTGTGTTGCTTTGCTATTATTTCAACTTCATTATAGTTAATCAGTCCGCTTTCTTTGTCTACTTCATAATGAAAAGAATTTAACCATTTACCTGAAAGAGAAACTTTAGCTCCATGTGTTAAATGACCTCCAGAATTTAAACTCATACCAAGTATTGTGTCTCCAGGATTTAAAAGGGCAAGGTATACGGCTCCATTAGCTTGAGCACCAGAATGAGGCTGCACATTTGCATGCTTGCAATTAAATAATTTCTTTACTCTCTCTATAGCCAAATCTTCCGCTATATCAACAAATTCACATCCACCGTAATATCTTTTAGATGGATATCCTTCGGCATATTTATTTGTCATAATTGAACCCTGGGCATCCAACACAGCTTTTGAAACAATATTTTCCGAAGCAATTAATTCAATATGTTCCTGTTGTCTTTCAAATTCTTGTTTTATAGAACTATATAGTTCTGGATCAGTTAATGATAAATTTTTATCAAAAAAATTTTGATAATTTTTTGACATATATTTATTTAATTTATTCATAATAATTTATATTTTATTAATTCTCTTTGTATGACGACCACCTTTAAATTTCGTATTCAAAAAAATATTTATACATTTAAGGACAATATTTTTTTTTGTCAATCTTGAGCCGAATGTGATAACATTGGCATTGTTATGTGATCTTGCTAATTTTGCTGACTTCTGATTATAACATAGGGCAGCTCTTACATTTTTATATCTATTAGCTGTCATTTCCATTCCTATGCCAGATCCACAAACAAGAATTCCTATAAATCTTTTATTAAGATTAATTTTTTTAGATAATTTATGAGCATAATCAGGATAATCAACTCTCGCTAATTTAAAAGGGCCAAGATCTATAATCTTTAGTTTTTTCTTTAACAGATGCTTTTTAATAATTTCTTTAAGTTTAAATCCTGCATGATCAGACGCAATTAAAATTGTTCTCAAGTGAATATTCTCAGTTAAATTTATAATTTAAAACTCTACATCCAGAAGAGCTTTATTTTAACATCCTCCATTGAATGCATTGTGATACTTTGTTAAATACTTTAATATAAGACAATAATATATATTACTTTTGTCGTATTAATTATAATAAAATAATAATTAATAACTAGAAAAATGAAATTTATTGGATCGTACCCCTCTATAAGACTAAGGAGGAATAGAAAAACCGAGTGGTCAAGACGTCTTGTGAGTGAAAATAGTTTATTATCTAACGATTTAATTTGGCCAATATTTCTAACTGATGGTAAAAATCAAAAGAATCAAATTTCTACTATGCCAGGTGTCTACCGATATTCTGTAGATAAAATAGAAAAAGTTGTTGAAAAAGCACTTAAACTTAAATTGCCTCTTCTAGCATTATTTCCGCATACTAAATTAAGAAATAAGGACAAAGATGGATCGGAAGCTTTAAATGAAAATAACTTGGTATGTAGGGCTTTAAAACTTATCAAAAAAAAATTTAAATCAGATATTGGAATTATGTGCGATGTAGCTTTAGATCCATATACATCACATGGTCATGATGGTTTGCTAAGAAAAAATTATGTTCAGAACGATGCAACTGTTGAGATTTTAATTAAACAAGCATTATTGTTAGCTGAAATGGGATGTGATGTCATAGCACCTTCCGACATGATGGATGGAAGAATAGGAAAAATAAGAAGAGCTTTAGACAAAAATAATTTTGAATTAATTCAAATATTATCTTATGCAGTTAAATATGCGTCAAATTTTTATGGTCCATTTAGAGATGCTGTTGGATCAAAAAAAAAATTAAAAGGTGATAAAAAAAATTATCAGATGAATTTTTTTAACCAAAAAGAAGCTATAAGGGAAGTTGCCCTCGACATTAAAGAAGGTGCCGATTTTGTTATGGTTAAACCAGCAATGCCTTATCTTGATGTAATTAAGATAGTTAGTGATACTTTCAAAATACCTGTATTTGCTTATCAAGTATCTGGGGAATACAGCATAATTATAAATGGTATTAAGAAAAAAATATTATCAGAAAATGCAATTGAAGAAAGTTTAGTATCATTTAAAAGAGCGGGAGCTAGTGGAATAGTAACATATTTTGCAGATTACATAGCCCAGAGGTTACGATAACCACCACCATTTTTTCTTACCCCACTTAATTTTATTCCAAATTCTTTCGTGAAAATAATAAAAAAACATTTTTGTTATCACTTCAATGCCAGCAATAGAACCGCCAATTTTTCAATCAGCAGTGATTATCCAAGCGATAATAAAAGTATCTAGAGACGCTGTTATACGCCAGGTAAGAGTTTTTAGAATTGATCTTTTTTTATGTTCTTCCATTATTTAAAAAAACTTTCTAAGTTTTTTCTAGGCATAGAATATTTTAAATTATTAGGAATTAGAATATTTTTTTCAAGAAATTTACCAATTAATTTTAAGGCGCGATATATTGATTTCGTATCAACATTTTCAAATTTATTTTCTACCATAAAACTTGGAATATTTATTTTTTCATTATCTATATATACAGTGACCATGTTTTTTTTAGAATAATTTTTAGAAAGTAAATTAGATGTCAAATTCATGTCAAAACCTATTTCTTTGAGAAATTTGATTTCCCAAAAAATGTAATGAACAATCCAATTATTATTAAACATTAATTCATTTAAGAAATTAGAAAATAAGACATAAATAGAACTATAACTTAGCATTTCTGGAAGTGCAGTTTTTAAAAGATCAAGTGATGAAAATAAACAATTTAATTTTTTGTTATCATCAAAAAAGAAGGGACTTATCGCAGCAATTATTTCAATTTTAAAATAACCTAGCCTGCTATCGTTTTTTGTTTTCAAAATTACTTGAATTTTATTTCCTAGTTGTAAATAATTGTTTATTTTCTTTGATGTGCCTCCATAAACTATGCCTGAACACTTTCCGTGATTTAATGTAAAAACTTCGATAATGATTGAATTCTCACCATACTTTTTTTTTGATATAATAAAACCTTCATCTTTCCATTGCATAATCTATTTTATTTTTAAATTGTTAAGAAGTGTTTTAGCAGCGTCATGTTCTGCGATTTTTTTTGAATTTCCAAATCCATAAAATAATTTTGAATTATAAATTCTTACAGAAACTTTATATGAAGGATTATGCTTAGGACCTTTGTAGGTCAATACTCTATAATTTGGTAATTTTTGAAAATGTTTTAGTGAATATTCTTGTAATTTTGTTTTAGAATCTTTTTCGATTTTATCTGATTTATTTATCTCATCTTTCCAAAATTTTAGAATAAAATTTTCTACAACTTTATAACCAGAATCAAGATATATAGCTCCGATTAGAGATTCGCATGCATCACTTAATATTTTATCCTCAATTTTTGTTCTTTTTTTATAAGTATTTCCTAAAACAAGGAATTTTTCTAATCCTAAAATTTTGCTAATTTTTAAACAGGTTTTCCGATTTACCAATGAAGCAAATTTCTTATCTAAGCTTCCCTCAGATTCATGTGGATAAAGATTAAATAATGTCTCCGACAAAACTAATCCTAGAACTCTATCTCCAAGAAATTCTAACTTTTCATTATTCGACAAAAGGTCAAAGCTTTTATGAATTAATGACAAAGATAATAATTTTTTATTTTTAAATTTAATATTTAATTTGTTTTCTAATATTTTTTGATTCTGCATAATTAATTGATTATATCGAAAAACCTTTTCCATTGAATAATTTCAAACCATTTCCATATCTGGAAAATATTTCCTTCATCTTTATTAGTTGAAAAAAAAATTATCCTTGCTTTGCCTACCAAATTCAATTTGTTTACATAGCCTACACTATTAAGATATCGGCTATCTTTTGAGCAATCTCTATTGTCACCTAAAAAAAAATAATGATTTTTGGGGACTTTATATTTATCAGAGTTTTTAAAACTACCCTCTTTTTTATAAACCGCTGTATATGAATATCCATCTGGCAATTTCTCATCATATGCAATGACATTTATAATATCTTCTCCACAAAAAATTTTTAAGTTTTTTATATTTTTTTTCGTTTTTAATATTTGGTTATTATTTAAATATAAATTTCCATCAATAAATTGAATTTCATCTCCAGGTAAACCGATTAACCTTTTTATATAATCTGTTCTATTATCAGTAGGTGTTTTAAAAACAACGACATCTCCTCTTTTGGGATTTTTAAAAAAAAATCTATTATTTGAAATATTTGGACTAAATGGAAATGAGTGTTTACTGTAACCATAAGTATATTTTGAAACAAACAATCTATCACCGACTAATAAAGTAGGCTCCATAGAGGAAGATGGAATGTAAAAAGGTTGAAACAATAAAGATCTTATAATTATTGCTATAATGAACGCATAAAATAAAGTAGTTAAGTTATCGTATATAAATTTTTTGTTTATTTTCATTATTTCGAAATTATAACACTTGCAATTGCATATTTTTTCTCATCTGCAATTGATAGCAAAATATTAAATTTTTTAACTTTATATAAAATTTTAATTTTATTAATTATATTTTTATTAATTAACAGATATGGTTTGCCATAATAGTCATTTGCTACTTCGATATCTTTAAAATTAATATTATGTCTAATACCAGTGCCCAATGCTTTAACAAATGCTTCTTTTGCGGCAAATCTTTTAGAGTAACAGTTTATTATATTTGTTTTTTTTTCACAGTATGCGATCTCATTATTAGTGAATATTCTATTTTTAAAATTATATTTTTTACCAAATAATGATTTTTTAAGTCTATTATTTTCGACAATATCTATTCCGGTTCCTAAAATACTCATTATTTTAAAATTATCTTAAATTTAAAAATTGCCTGCTTTAAACCAATAAAAATTGCCTCGCTAATTATAAAATGACCAATGTTGAATTCTTTAATATTTTTGATTTTTGCAATCACTTTAGCAGATTTATACGTTAAACCATGTCCAGCATGTACTTCTAGACCAATTTTACTCGCAAAATGAGAACTTTTTTTAATTTTGATAAATTCGTTTGAGTAATCTTTGTTTAAATTAAATAAATTACAAAATTTGCCAGTATGTAACTCTATACAGTCTGCTCCCAATTCTTTACTTTTTTTTATGTCTGAAACTTTAGGTTCGATAAATAAGCTTGTGCGGATTCCTTTTTTTTTTAGAGAATGAATTATTTTTTTGAGATTAGAATAGTCATTAACAATGTTCAATCCCCCCTCAGTGGTTAATTCTTCTCTTTTTTCAGGAACTATGCATACAAAACTAGGTTTTGATTTTAAGGCAATTTGCAGCATTTGACTTGTAGGAGACATTTCTAAATTTACGCGGATTTTTTTTAATTTAATAATTCTAAATAAATCTTTATCAACAATATGTCTTCTATCTTCCCTTAAATGAATGGTAATAGAACTAGCACCAGAATTTATTGCTATTTGTGCAGCTTTATATGGATCAGGATAAATTTCTCCTCTAGCATTTCTTACAGTTGCAACATGATCTATATTAACTCCCAATCTAATCATTATTATGTTAAGAAACTACTCTCAGATGTGACGAAAGAACAAAATGATCCTCTAATAATACTTTAGTTTTTTTTGAAGCGTTTAAAAAATCTATGTAAGAGAGCATGTTTTTTTTTATGCCTTATAATTCTAAATTTAAATTCTTTTTGTTTTAACTCGCTTATAAGTTTTGTAAAGTTTTTTAAATCATCTATTTGTATATCAAGCATAAAGTTTATGTGATCTGATTTTTTTTCGGTCATTTCTACACTGGTTATATTCCCTTTGTTCATACCAATTAGTGAAGTAACTTCACCCAATTTCCCTGGGGAATCTGGCAATGATATCGACAAGGTACTGTTATATTTTTTGTTTATATCTTTATTTGGTTCTTTATCATGCCAATATCTTCTAATAGCTGCTCGAGCTTTGCCCGTTTTTGTAGAGGTCAACCAATGAAGGGATGGAGATATTTTATTGGAAGTAATTATTTTTATCATATCACCGTTATGCAATAAGCTTTGTAATGGACTTTCTTTACCATTTATCTCGCATCTGATAGCTGTGTCTCCAATTTGAGTATGTACAGCATAGGCAAAATCAATTGGAGTTGCATCTTTGGGAAGTTTTATTACTGATCCTTCAGGAGTAAAACAAAATACGTTGTCTTGAAACATTTGAAGTTTTGTGTATTCGTAATAATGTTCTGGACTTGCCCCTTGGTCAATAATTTCAACCAAATCAACAAGCCAATCATATTCCTTCCAAGTCGATGAACTAAATTTTTCTGAGGATTTATATTTCCAATGAGATGCTATACCTCGTTGAGCAAACTCGTGCATGCGCCTAGTTCTGATTTGAATTTCGATACGTTGTCTTTTAGGGCCAATAATTGCTGTATGTATTGATTTATAATTATTAATTTTTGGAGTTGAGATATAATCCTTAAATCTACCAGGTATTGTTTTCCATCTACTATGAAAAATACCTAAAGTTTTGTAACATTCGGGAATGCTATTCACAATCACTCTAAACCCAACGATGTCAGAAATCTGTTCTAAAGAAGTTCTTTTTTTTTGAATTTTTCTCCAAATTGAAAATGGTGATTTTTCTCTTCCAGTTATTTTTGCATTAATAGCATTTTCTTTTAATGTACTAATAAACTCTCTTGAAATTTCTTTAAATGTATTTTTTCTATTTTCTTTTTTAACCTCTAATCTTTTACTGATTAATGCTCTTGCATCTGGATTCAATACGCTAAATGAAATATCTTCTAATTCATCTCTTATTCTATTCATTCCCATTCTGTCTGTTAAGGGGGCATAAATTTCCATAGTTTCTTTTGCAATTTGTTTCCTTTTTTCGACATCTTTAAATCCTTCAATAGTTCTCATATTATGTAATCTATCTGCAATTTTAACAAGCAACACCCTAATATCTTTAGAGGTTGCTAAAATCAATTTTCTAAAATTTTCCGCTTTAGAATTTTTTTTAGCCTTATCTTCAAGTTCAGTAATTTTAGTAACACCCTCAACTAAATCTGCCACTTCTTTACCAAATTCATCCTTAACAGTTATATAGGTAGCTTTAGTATCTTCAATCGTATCATGCAAAAGTCCAGTAGCTATAGTTGCACTATCCAGTTTAAGATCAGTCAATATATTTGCAACAGCAACTGGATGTATTAAGTAAGGATCTCCCGAATTTCTTTGTTGAGTTGCGTGGGCTTTTAGAGCAAAGTTATATGCCTTTGTAAGAGTATCTGGATTTAAAAACTTATTATAAGTCTTTACCTTATTAATTAAATCTTCCTGGTTAATCATTTAATTATAATATCAATTTTCCTCAATTTTTAATATAGAGTTTTTATCATCTTTACTAAGTTTTTGGAGTAAAACGTTAATAATCTCTTTTGTTTTAGGATGTTTCCACTCAGGAAATATTTCTTGCAAAGGAAATAATACAAAATTTCTTGAAGTAAGTTCTTTGTGTGGCAACGTAAGATTTAAATTATTGTTTTTTAGATTCAAAATTTGGCTATTATAATCAATGATGTCTATATCACACGTTCGAGGATCATTTTTTTTACCTCTTTTTCTTTCTAATCTTTCCTCTATAAAAATTAGAACCGACATCAGATCAATTGGTGGTAAAATTGTTTCAACTAAAATGACGACATTAATGAATTTAGGATTTTCTTTATTAGGATAAGAAAGGGTTTGATAAAAACTAGATTTTTTAATTATTTTAATTCCATATTCTTCAAGATATGAAATTGCCAAGTTTATATTTTTAAATCTATCTCCATATTTGGATGGTAAATTTGATCCTAATCCAAGAAAAATCATCTTAAATCAGCTTGTTTTTCTAAAATATCTAGATTTCTCTCTGTTCCAATCTCTCTGTTTTTTAACTTGCCTCTTATCATATTGTTTTTTGCCTTTAGCAACTGCAATTTCAACTTTTATTTTTCCTTTTTTAAAATACATTTTTGTGGGAATAATTGTAAAGCCTTCTCTATTAATTTTTCCAATTAGTTTACTTACTTCTCTTTTTTTTAATAAAAGCTTTCTATTGTTAGTTGGATAGTGATCGTTGTAACTGGACTGTTTGTAGGAAGAGATATGTGCATTAATCAAAAAAATCTCTCCATCTTTATCTATTGCATAAGAATCGGATATGTTAACTTTGCCATCCCTTATTGATTTAACTTCAGATCCTTTTAAGACAATTCCTGCCTCTAAAACTTCATTAAAAAAATAATTAAATCTTGCTCTTCTATTTAAACAAATAATTTTTAAACCTTTATTGGTTTTACTTCTCATGAATTAAATTAAATTAGCATGTTGCATTGCAGATTTAATTTTTTCTTTTGTTTCCGAAGTAATTCTTACAAGAGGAAGTCTAACTTCATCTGAACAAAGTTTTAATAGATTTGCAGCATATTTAACGGGACTAGGACTGCTCTCGATAAAAAGAGATTTATGGAGAGGCATTAATTGATCATTAATTTCCTTTGCCCTTGCTAAAAGATTGTCATTATTTTTTGCTAAAGAAGCTTCCTGAAATTCCGAACAAATTTTAGGCGCTATATTTGCGGTTACTGAAATGCACCCCTTTCCTCCTCTCAAATTAAACTCTAAAGCTGTAGCATCCTCTCCAGATAGTTGAACAAAATCATTTCCAATTTTTCTTTTTTGTTCATCAACGCGGTCTAAATTTGCAGTTGCATCTTTAACTCCAATAACGTTTTTTAATTCAAAAAGTCTTGCCATAGTATCAACTGACATATCAACAGCTGACCTTGATGGTATGTTGTATATAATTATGGGTATGTCAGATTCGTCACTTATAGCTTTATAATGATGATACAAGCCTTCTTGTGTAGGTTTGTTATAGTAGGGTGTTACAACTAGCGCAGCATTTGCACCTGCTTTCTCAGCATACTTAGTTAGTGATATTGCTTCTTTTGTTGAATTTGATCCAGTGCCAGCAATCACAGGAATCTTTCCTTTACATTCACTTACACATAATTCAATCACTCTCATATGTTCTTCATGATTTAAAGTTGGAGACTCTCCAGTTGTTCCAGCCGGCACGATACCAGAGGTGCCATTTTTAAGATGATAATGAATTAGAGATATATAGGTATCTTCATCCAATTTACCATTTTTGAATGGAGTAATTATTGCTACAATTGATCCTTTAAACATAAATCTTTATAACATAATTTACTGAAACAAATCATCTAAAATTATATGACCAAATTTTCTATAATAAATTTAATTATATTTGTAATTGCATTGTTTTTATCAAAAAATTTGGTTGCTTCAGAAATAGTTTTACCAAAACATCAGCCCAAAATTGAAGAATTAACAAAGAAAGAAATAATAGTACCAAAAACTCAACCTAAAGATAGTAAGTTGAAAAAAGAAAAAACTTCTCAAATTGATTCTCAATCTAAGATTAATGAAACGTTATTAAAAAAAATACCTCTACCAAAAAATAAACCAATAAACAGTGATCTCATAAAGTTGCAAAGTAAGAAAAAAAAATATTTATTACCTAAAGAAAAGCCTGAAAGTCTAACAGTAGATAAACCGAAATTTGTGAAAAAACATAAAGAAATCGAAAAAAAAGAAATTATTGCAAAAATTGATGATAAAAAATTAATTTCTCCTAGAAAAAAACCTATTACATACCAAGAAAAAAAAGTAAAAACTGCTATTAAATCTAAGTATTTTTCAAAAAAAGATTTCAGATTAACTAAAAAGATATTTTCTGAAATAGATAATAAAAGATGGACTAGTGCCTTAAATTTGACAGAAAAAGTTACAAGTAGATCAATTTATAGGTTAGTTAAATGGCTTTACTTATTAGAACCAAATAACCAAGCAAATTTCTATGATTATATAAATTTCATTAATTTAAATCCAAACTATCCAAGAATTAATAGACTCAAGTATTTATCAGAACACAAAATATATTCAAAAACCATTTCTGAAAAACGTATAATCAAATTGTTTGATAGAAAAGAGCCTTTCAGTGGATATGGAAAACTAATGTTAGGTCAAAGCTATTTAGCAAGAGGCAACTATGAAAAGGGAATATCTTTAATAAAAGATGGCTGGATCACTGCCAAATTATCAAAAAAAGATCTCAAATATTTTAAAAACAAATTAAAAAAATACCTAAATGCAGAAGATTATATTAAAAGA
>Ga0187833_10002348_pt1 | contig 20456 bp, 14 predicted proteins | sample ETNtaG_37_FD_167968 | JGI IMG/M metagenome (GOLD analysis project Ga0187833, IMG submission 167968) | Marine microbial and viral communities from oxygen minimum zone, Eastern Pacific Ocean - ETNP2014_SV_400_PacBio MetaG (Illumina Assembly) | ecosystem: Environmental > Aquatic > Marine > Hypoxic...
TGTTCTCATTGATGAGAAGTCTTTTTCGGTTATCAAGAAAGATGTCGCTACTTGTATCAAAGACAAATGCCCAGGTCCAATCATTACTTATTCAGACAATTTATAATTATAAATATGTTAAAGCTACAGATAGTTTTATTCATATATTTAAGCACCTTTTTGCGAAAATTAATAAAAATTACAGTTATAACTTTAAAAGTAATATATTGACCTTAATTCCTTCAGTAATAGCAGAACCTATATCTGTTTTTTTAATATCAGGGATTGTGCTTTATTATGTGGGCTTTCAGGGAAAATCGATAGCAGAGATTTTTGTGCTTGTGATTTTTTTTTATAAGGCATTTAGTTATGTTTTTCGTTTTCAATCAGACTGGCAAAAATTTAATGCAAGTTTGGGAGGATTAGAGGTGATGATTAAGGCTAACCGGGTCCTCAATAATAATGTTGAAAAGGTAGGGGGCCGTCAGATTAATGCTTTTAGTAAAACAATAGAACTTAGGAATGTTAATTTTAGCTATGGCCCAAAACAGGTGGTTTTTGATATAAGCCTTGCAATACAAAAAAATAAATCCATAGGTATTGTTGGTGAATCTGGAGCAGGAAAAACAACTCTGTTTGATATTATTACGGGTTTGTTAACACCACAGTCAGGTGAAATCAGTATTGATGGTATAGATTATTCGGAATTAGAGCTTTCATGTCTCAGGAATATCATTGGCTATGTGACCCAGGAGCCAGTGGTATTCAACGATACAATCGCAAACAATATTTCATTCTGGGAGTGTGATCAACAGGAAGATGTCTGCAAAAAAAGGATTAAAGACGCTGCAATATTGGCAAATTGTGATAGATTCATCAATGAAGCCGAAATGGGGTATGAAACAAAAATAGGAGATAAGGGGGTCAAATTATCAGGAGGACAGCGTCAAAGGATTGCTATTGCAAGAGAATTATTTAGGGAACCGGAGATAATGATTCTTGATGAGGCAACCTCTTCGCTTGACACTGAGTCGGAGCAGCTCATTCGGCAGAGCATAAATTCCCTGAAGGGTGAACGTACTATTGTGATAATCGCCCACAGACTTTCAACTGTAAAGAATTGTGATCATATTTATGTGTTGAAGGATGGTAGAATAGTAGAGGAAGGCAGTTTTGATGAGTTGTACGGGAACGAAAAGTCCCGCTTTTACAGCATGTGTCTGGATCAGAACTTATGATGGTAAAGTCCCTATTAAACCAAAAAGGTGCCTAGCACTAAGGAATAATTAAACTCATATTTTTGGACTTTAGTGACTAAGATAATGTATGGGATAGCTGTGATAGTAGGTTTTGGGGATCACAAGTACAATCTATCCGAGCTGCCTTAGATGGCAGGAATGATTAGATATACGGTTGATGAAGTGATGTCAATTGCTCTTTAGTTCTAAAATGCGACCTTTAATATCAAAATGGTATCGTCAAATGTGGGATTAATGCATAAAATATATCTTGTTTCACCTTACATAGAATTCAAATATACTACTCCACACTTAAGCTTAGAATATATTAAATTTTATTTACTTGATCATGGTTATCAAGCAGAAATTATCGATTGTGTTTATTATAAGGATTTAGAAAGTGTTGTTAAAAAGCTTAGTGACGGGGGAAAAGCCATTATCGGTATTACAGCTTATACGAGAGAACGCTTTCATGCATATAATCTCATAAGAAAAATAAAGGAAAAAACACCTGATAGCCTGATAGTTGTTGGAGGTAGACATTTTAGTTCTTTGTCTGAGGAAACCTTACAAGAACTGCCCATGGTAGACATAGTAGTGCGTGGAGAAGGGGAAATTACATTTAAGGAAATTTGTGATTCTGTATATGAAAATACGAATTTTAAAGAAATATTAGGTATATCATTTAGATCGGGAACTGAGATAGTTCATAATCCCGATAGGCCCCTTGAGCCAAACATAGACAAATTCCGCTATTTCGATAAGAATTACCTGCCGGACTCTAAGAAGTATCCACTTGTTGGCTTGTTTCTAAGAATAGGGAAATATGAGATGATGTTCTTTTCAGTGATGGCCACAAGGGGGTGCCCCAATAGTTGTGTATTTTGTAGTCTCAAGGCCGATAAGGCGAGGTATAGAAGCATAGACAATATAATTAAGGAAATAGAGGAAAAAATAGAAATTACAGGAGTAAGAAATATCAAATTTATAGATTCTTCGCTAACAATAAACAAGAAGTTCGTTGCGGAGCTGTGTGATAGGATTATAACGAAAAAACTAAACATTAAATGGGTTTGCTACAGTAGGGTTGATATAGATATAGAGCTTCTAAAAGTGATGACAAAGGCTGGCTTAATAGGAGTTGAGGTTGCGTTGGAGTCAGGATCACCTCGTGTTTTGAAAGCTATTAAGAAGAAAATTTCGCTGGAGCATTTTGAAAGATTTTGTGAAGCGGCGTACAGTTTAAAAATTAGAGTGTTTGTCTTCTGTATGATTAGCTTGCCTGATGAAAAAATAGAAGATGTTGATATGACAATATCAGTTATAAGGAAGTTGTCAAAATATATTTATTCACTCTCAGGTTTGCAAGCAACAAGAATTTTGCCGGATGCGTCAATCTACAATATTGCAAAAGAAAGAAATATTCTTCCAGCAGATTTTAGTTGGTTCAAGCCCTATGAAAGTCAGATTGATCCAAGAATTTCGAGTAAACATTACAAAAATGTACCACTTTACTTGGAACATTTAACAACTGATGATATTTTGAAAAAGATTGATGAGTTTGGAAGGCTTATTAGAACAGACATTGCTAGTTTCTATAGTATCAAAAGAGCACTTAAAAGGAATCTTAATATTGCCAACATTAAAGAATTAACTTTAAGAGATATAGGTAATAAAGCTTATAAGGCTTTTGTCATGCTTAGAGCAGCATACAGGAATAGGCACAAAGAACAATCTCTAAGAATTTATGATTAATTTTGCCTAGTAAGGTCGTGAGCTTATTAAAGCATTTTGTAATTCTTATGCTAGATACACATCATGTAGACGACTGAAACTGATTAATTGTTTTATTGAAGAATGTTCTATATAAGAGCTCTTCTGTTTTTGACAACATTTTCAGATAAAATGCTTAGCTTTACATGTGCCATGTAATTTCTAGAAGATTTTAATAAACTCTTTAGCTAAAAGACACAAGTCGTTTCAATTCATAATCAACCCTCAAATCTTCTTCTTTGTAATTATATATGTGCGGAATCATAGCTATAGTAAGTTTTAAAAATCATAAGCACAATTTATCAAGGTTGGATAAGATGGCTAAGATGATAATGCATCGTGGTCCTGATGATGAGGGTTATGCGCTATTTGATATTCACAGTGAGAGTTATTCAGTTTTGTATGGAGATGATACACCTAGAGATGTAATTGGCGCAGGATTTCATTATTCACCAGTGCATAGATTTAAATACCCTTCAGAAAGTTTTACTATAGGGCTTGCGCATAGAAGGTTGTCTATAATAGATTTAACTTCCTCAGGGCATCAGCCTATGTGTGATGAAACTGGGAGGTATTGGATAACATATAATGGAGAGATATATAATTTTAAGGATATTCGTGACGAACTAAGGGATGCAGGGTATAGTTTTTTTAGTCTTTAGTTTTAAAATGCGGCCTTTAATATCAAAAAATATATATTTTACTATTGCTATTTCTTTTTGGTGGTTTATCTGAAAGTATTGGTGTTTAGATGTTACTTCCGATCCTGAATATTGATAAGGCTGTGAGTGTCTAGGATAAATACACAAAGACTATTTATAATTTTCTCGAATCAATAGGCATTAATATCTCTACGTTTTTACGAATAATACTGCTTTAATTGCTTTTTTGTTCAAATGGATTTTTGTTCTTCTTCAGTAAACATTGCATCATATATCAAGATGTAACCTTATTAAAAATATAAGGATTGATTTTTGCAATAAGTATCAGCACAAGAATTATAGTTATTATACCAACACAAGAGTTGGGTTTATGTTTTTTGACAACAGAGGAAGTATAAATATATGAAGGCTATAATATTAGGCGCTAGTCGAGGTATAAGAAAGCAGAATAGCGCTGAAAGCTATCCATTTGCTTTAATGGACTTAGAGGGTAAGTCTGTGCTTGATTGGCTGATATCTTCACTTAATGCTGTTGGTGTGGGCAATATTATTTATGTTGGCGGATACCATATTGAGAAGATTGTGCATAATTATTCAGATTTGAAATTCTATTACAACCCTGAATGGGAATCGACAGGAACGCTAACTTCATTGTTTTGTGCTGAAAAGGAGCTGAGTGGTCCCTGTTTGATAACTTATTCTGATGTGATTTACAGGCAGGAGGTTGTAAAAAAAATTATGTCATTCTCAAAAGATAATGATATTGTCCTCGCTATAGATACAACAAGCAAAGAGAGGCTAATGGAGCTTGAACACGCAGAAAAATTTGAGGAAGTGATGGGTTCTGACAGTGGGATATTAAAAATAGGTTGCTTTAATAGTGATGTTGGAGAAACCGCAGGAACCGGTTTTTTTGCAGGACTGTGTTATTATTCAGAGAATGGTATCACAATTCTGAAAGAGCATTATAACAGGTTGAAAATAACATACAGGGACAAGAAATTCTACAGTTCTCAAAATATCAGAGAGGCGAGCCTTTCGGATATAACCCAGTCTCTGGTGGATTTAGGACTTGATATAAAAGGTGTGGAGGTTGGTGATGAATGGGCAAAGATCCAGAATCCCTTCAGTCTTTCAAGGTTTATCTTTGGCACCAAATCACAGACTTTGGAGAGATTGAGGTCAATGGTTAAAAATGCGATCGTATTGGATCAGATAAATTTTACTACAAAAGAGTGGATAGGATCTGAGGATTTAATTATAGATAGGATTCAGGATGAGTTATCTGCAGAAAAGATAATCATTAGAAGCAGCGCCGTCATGGAGGATTCCTGGAATGTTTCAAATGCCGGTCTCTTTCACAGCGAAGTAAGCGTAGATATTTCAAATGGAGATGCCATCAGGGAAGGAGTTAATAAGGTAATTAAAAGCTATTTAGATGCTTCATGTTATGATCATAGAAATCAGGTTTTTATTCAAGCTTATTTGGATGACGTAAAAATGGTAGGGGTGGTTTTTACACGTGATCTCGAGCACGGAACACCTTATTTTATTATCAATTATATGACCATTTCTGATAGACCTGCCGCGGTTACATCAGGTCTGAAGGGCAACCTTAATACATTTATTGCATATAAATATATAGATATAGATAGCATTGACACCAATCACTATATTATTAAGTTGATTGCTCTATCAAAGGAACTTGAGTCCTTGACTGGCTTTGATTCTCTCGATATAGAATTTGCTTTTAATACGAAGGATGAATGTTTTCTCTTCCAGGTAAGGCCGCTGATTGCGCATATGAGAAGAAGGACTGTTGAGGATGATGATATAAAGAATGAGATGGATCAAGTCAGGAGATTCATTGGGGCCATTCAGAAGAGACGTCATCATCTTTACGGTGAGACTACGGTTCTTGGAAATATGCCCGATTGGAATCCTGCTGAGATTATTGGCGCCACACCAAGACAACTCGCCCTTTCGCTCTACCAGTGCTTGATTACGGATTACATCTGGGCTGAAAGCAGAAAATCAATTGGATACAAGGATACATTTCCTTCACCCCTCGTCATTTCCCTTGCAGGCAGACCTTATGTAGATGCAAGAGCGAGTTTTAACTCATTCATACCTGCTGATATGCCGCCTGAAATATCTGAAAGACTTGTTAACCATTACCTTGAGGTGCTTGCATCTAAACCTGAATTACACGACAAAATAGAATTTGAAATTGCTGTTACATGCTACAGCTTCGATTTTGATTACCATTCTAAAAGATTTTTTGAGAACGGATTCAGTAATGATGATTTAAAAGTCATAAAATCATCATTACTGAACTTGACAAATAATTTGCTTAAAGAGGTTGATGTAACTATTAATGGTGAATTATGTCAGATCGACAAGATGGAAGAAAGGTATGAAAGAATTCTTTCATTAACTGATTTAAGCACGGAGAATATTCTGATATCAATCAGGTCCCTCTTGGAAGACTGCCAGAGGTTCGGAACACTACCATTTTCTAATTTGGCTCGATATGCTTTTATTGGCACAACATTTTTAAAGTCACTTAAAAAGTTGGATTTTCTTTCAGAGGAAGATTTTAACTCCTTTCTAATGTCCATTCCGACGGTTGCATCTGAAATATCTCGATCAATGCGAAAGATTATTGAAGGCGAGATTACAATAGATGACTTTCTTGATAAATACGGTTATTTGCGGCCTGGAACATACAATATCCTGTCCCCGCGTTATGATGAGTCTCCTGAACTTTATATGCCAACGCAGAATGAAATGCAGGCAGGTAAAGGAGTTAAAGATACAGGAGGGGGAGAATACAAAGATATCTTTTCCGGTAGGATGGATAGATTCGCCGAATTAATAAGTCGGAATGGATTAAAATGTTCGGCAGATACCTTGATCGATTTTATCGTTAAAAGCATTCAGGCAAGGGAATATGCCAAATTTAAGTTTAGCAGGAACCTGAGTGAGGCTTTGAGACTGTTATGCCGGTATGCTGAGATCATGGGCCTTACAAGGGATGAAATATCGTTTGTGCCTATAAATAAATTTTTTGACATTACTTTTAACTGCCCTTCAAGTGCTGTTAAGCAGGAAATACAGAGAATTGCCGGCCGAAACGAAAAGCGTCATTCAATATGCCAGGCAATTCACCTTCCATTTTTAATAATTTCACCAGATGATATTTTCACCTTTCATTATAAGGAGATGCAGCCTAATTTTATAACGTCTAAAAAAATATGCTCTGAAGTTATTCGATTGGATTCTCTGAATGGAAGGCCTGATCTCAAGGGTAAGATCATCCTTGTCGAGATTGCCGATCCGGGCTATGACTGGATATTTGTTCATCAGATTGGTGGAATAATAACCAAATACGGCGGTGTTGCTTCCCATATGGCCATAAGGGCTGCCGAATTTGGTCTACCGGCCGCAATCGGATGCGGAGATAAAATATATGAAACTCTACGCAACGCACAGGTTGTAGAACTAGATTGTTCAAGTAAAAAGGTTAGAGTCTTATCGTGAATATTGCTGTTACTATGCGGGTCGTCGATAATAGTACATACCTGGAGAGGCGTGATGCGATCAGCCACGACTGGCTCAGGATGATAGAAAAACATCCGATAACTCCTGTATTAATGCCAAATTCTTTAAAACGTCCGGTAGAATTTTTACGTTCTATTGAGGTAAATGGGCTTCTTTTGACAGGGGGCAACGATCTGGGGCCATTAAAGGGGGAGATAGACTGGAAACCTGACACCATGGAGCGTGATTTTACGGAAAATCAACTTCTGCAATGGGCGGTAGATAAAGGGATTCCTGTATTTGGCGTCTGCAGGGGATTGCAACTGATCAATGTTTATTTCAATGGTGGAATAGAACGAAATCTTAAGAGTATTGGTAGTCACGTGAAAGTCAACCATAAGGTAAGTATCGTTTCAGAAACCATGAAGAGCCTAGAGGGCTTGAACGAGATAATAACAAATTCCTATCATAACAACGGTGTTTTGCTAAGTGGTCTGTCATCAGAATTAGAGGTTTTTGCTATGGCTGAGAATGACGTTGTTGAGGGAGTAAGTCACCCGAATCTCCCTATCATTGCTGTTCAATGGCACCCAGAGCGTAAGAATCCAGCGCACGAGTTAGACAATAACATATTTTTGGAGTGGCTATCATTATGCGATTGATTATCCTTGCTGCGGGACAGGGTGCTCGTCTTAAACCAATTACTGATTCACGCCCAAAATGTCTAGTAGAACTCTGTGGGAAGTCTCTTCTGGAACATCAAATAGATTCAGCCAGAAAGGTTGGTATAGATGATATTGTGGTAGTGGGTGGATACCTGCATCAACAGTTGAGGTGTGAGGGCATCAGACTTTTGCTAAACCCGGACTATGAAAGAACAAATATGGTTTATACTTTGTTCTGTGCAGAAGATGTATTCGGTGATGAGTTTATTTTGTCATACGGTGACATTGCTTATAGTAAGCCTGTCTTTGAAACGCTGCTTGCCGATAAGTCGGATATTGGAGTTGTCATAGACAGGCAGTGGCGAGAATACTGGTCTTTGCGCTTTGATGATATTTTGAGCGATGCTGAAAGCCTTAAAATTGACAATGAGGGAAACATTGTTAATATTGGTGAAAAAGTTACTTCCATTGACTCTATTGAAGCTCAATATATAGGCTTGATGGCGTTTAGAGGGGATGGAATTAAAGCGCTTCGCAATACTTACTTTCTTGCTAAATCAGGAAAATTGAAGGACAGGTTATTATACAAATCTATAAAAGATTTTAATAATATGTATATGACCGATCTTCTACAGGGCATTATTGATTCGGGTTTTCCTGTGAAGGCAATTCCAGTTAAGGGTCAATGGATTGAAATAGACACATTTAAGGATTTAAGGATTGCTGAAAGATTACTCTTGGAAGGCCGTTTAACGCTTCAATAGTATATATGAATGCCCGTGTTTTAGGCAGGACTAAAAGGAGAATCAGGACTCAAATAAGTTCTAAAATGCATTAAGGTTATTGCTATGATAATGTGGATTATAGGGATGTCCGGGGTCGGCTGGAGCTTTTAGGTAATATAAAATATAAGCTATATTGGAGGCATTATGCGCAAGGTTTACAGAAAAGTAAATACCCATGACTATTGGAATCAAAGGTGGGGAGCTTTTGAAGCTGACGGCACAACCTTTCAAAACAAAAATATTTATCCCATCAAATATGTTGACCGTATCATTTCAAAAGGCAAATGGACAATAGATATTGGTTGTGGTTTGGGGAGGGTTGTTAAACATTATCACAATGAGGGATATAAAATCTCCGGATGTGACTACAGCGAAGTCGCTGTAGAGAAATTGAAAAAAAACAGTCCAGAACTTGATATAATCCAGGCCAACATTCTTTCTTTGCCTTATGAAGACAAGCAATTTGACAACATTCTTTTATTGGGTGTTCTGCATGGGATCGAAAAACTTGATGACATCAACAAAGCGCTCAGCGAATCTGTCCGCTGTCTTAAAGATGACGGCCACATGATTATTGCCAATCGGGCTGATAACTGGGAACACTATCTGATAGACAAAATTACCGATCTTAAACAGGGAAAGGGTGATAGTTTTCATAAAGTTAGTTTTAAAAAATCAGAAGTAGAGGAATTGGCCAAATCTCACGGTCTGAGAATTGATAGCATTGAGTTGATCACAAATGTTCCTTTTCTACATAAATTCCGTCTGTTCAGGAAAACAAACAAATTTGACGAATCCATTACCCGAACTCATGGTTTTAAGTTGAATTTATTAGGAGGTCTTATCTACAAATGTCTCAAAATATGCTTCCCTGGGAAATTTGGAACTTCTTATGTTCTCACAGCACAAAAAGGAAAAAGTAAAAATATTTGAAAAAGATGAATCCATTGGCATTCTTTTCAAAGAATAATAAATTAATTTTAGACATAGGGTCAGGTCGTTTTGGTATGCGTTAGATCACATACATCATTAACCAGCATGAAAAGGTGGCAGAATTGTGGGCATGCCCTGTCTGCCCCGTAAGGAGGAAAGACGGTACTGGGGTTAGTAGCTAAGCTATCTGGCATGGGTTGAAATTAAAATCGAGAGTTGGAAATGGGCTGATTTTTAATGAGTTAGGGATATTAAACTACCTAAACAATAGCAACATGATTGTTAAAATACTTTTATTATTTTTTATTATAGAATTTGTTTTATATTTTTTAATCAACAAAGTAAGAGATAGATTTGCTAGCAGAGAAAATTGGCCCAAACATAGGTTAATAACCAACATTATAACAAGTAAAGATAGGTTTCCTTCGATTGATAAAAGAGGATTATATAGGTTTTCAATTTATTTCTATGATTCTGAGATAGGATCAATGACAAAACCCAATACTTCTAATATAGAAACACACGAAACGGCTAAAGGTGAAGTTGTTACAACTAGTTATAAAATAAATTCATCAGGTTCTAGGATTAATCCAAGCCATGAGCATTTAACTGCTAAAATAGCTTGTTTTGGAGATAGCATGACTTTTTGCAGACACGTTAATGATAATGAAACATATCAATATTACCTTTCTGAGTTATCTAAGTACAATGTAACGAATTATGCAGTTGGAAATTATGGAGTAGATCAAGCTTATATGAGATTTAAAAGAGAAATAGAAAATAATAATATAAAAGAGCCTGTAATATTAATTGGTGTTAGTCCAGAGACTATTAGAAGAAGTCTTTCTTGTTGGAAACACTATTTTGAGTTTGGGAATATATATAATTTTAAACCAAGATTTAAGATAGAAAATGGCAGATTAGAATTAATTCCAAATACTATAAATAAATTAAATAGATACTATGATTTAAAGAAATATCTGAAGGATATAAAAAAAAATGATTACTTTTATAAGAAGAAATTTAATAAGCTTATTTATGAATTTCCTTACACATTATCAATATTAAAAAGTCCTGTAAGGAAAACAATATTGTTGTTGTTTTTTGGTATAACCTACTTCTCAGAATTGTTGAATAGGGATTGGACAAAAAGTAAACTATTTTTTAATAATAGTGAGCTAATGAATGGGCTAAAAAAAATTGGGGGATTGTATTTTGATTTTAAGGATAAGGTGAAATTTTATAAAAATAAAGAAATTATAGAATTAACTGTTTCAATCATAAACGAATTTTCAGATTGTGTAAGAAAGAACAATAAAATTCCATATCTCATTATATTGCCATCTAAAACAGATATAGAATATATAAAAAAGAATAAGGATATTTATTATAAGCCATTAATGGATAAAACAAGTCAGTTTATTAAAGTATTAGACCTTAGTAATGAATTTGTTAGAATTAGAGATCTAGACAGTATATATGCAGATAAATTAGGATATGGTGCGCATTATAACGCTGAAGGTAATAAAATAGTTGCAAAATCTATTTGTGATTTTCTTAATATTGAAAAACAGTGAATAACGATATCAATATACAGCATAAATTAGTCCATGGAACATCTATTTGGTTTACAGGATTGCCAAGTTCTGGGAAAACGACTATTGCAAACGAGTTATCAATGTATTTGCGTAAAAAAAATATTCCTAACATACTTTTTGATGGTGATGAATTAAGACCTATTATTGCAGAGGGGGATGATTACTCAGAGGAAGGGCGTTTGCATGCTTTGCATAAGGGTATTCAATTATGCAATATAATTATACGCTCAGAAGTAATTGCTATTTTTGCTGTAAATCTCCACTCTGAAAAGCAAAGGCAAGTCGCAAGAAAACCCTATGATATTAATCAATATATAGAAATCTGGGTAGATACACCTTTGGATATTTGTATAGAAAGAGATGTGAAAGGTCTATATCAAAAAGCTTTGAAAGGAGATATTGATAATTTAGTTGGTGTTAATATACAATTTATACCCCCAATTAATTATGATGTTAGAGTGGCTACCGCAAATGAATCTCCCGAAAAAGCAACTGAAAGAATCTTTAAACATTTATTAATGTTAAAAGTCATCATTCATAGTTAAATCCATTAACAAATGGGGTTAATTTCTTGCCGATAAATCCTTATCTATCAGTACATTATTATGATTCAGCATTTATGCAGGTTTCAAGATATACCTACATGGCGGGACCCGCTTTTTCAGAGTTGCCATTTTGTAATGATTTTATCCGTTTAATATTTGAGACCATATAAATTTTAATCAGGTTTTCTTTTTGGAGATCAAAGAATACATTTGTGAAGCAAAAAATAACAATTTTAGTACTGGGACGAACAGTAAGCTTATCCCATTCTAAGGGGTAAACACAAAGCTACCTGATTCGCGGGTGGCTTTTTTAGAAACATAGGAGCTTTTATGATTAATAATGAGCAAATTATACAAATAATCTTTAATGTTATCGATACTTTCAACGAGAATCAAAAGAATGAGAATAGGTTAAAAAAATCTAAAGAAACTGTTTTGTTTGGTCATGGCACTGTGCTGGATTCTTTAGGTCTTGTAGATATATTAATAGGTATAGAACAAGAAATCGAGGATGAATATGGTATTAATATAACAATTGCAGATGAAAGAGCCATGTCTCAAGAACAAAGCCCTTTTAAAACAATTGGTACGTTAATAGACTATATAGAACTGCTAGAGCCCCAGTTATAAAAAGTAGCATATTTCTGATTTTGAAAATTCTGTTTCACGGTGAACCAATACCTTTGCGAGAAAAAATATATGAAGGGATATAAATGAGGAAATTACTGCTATATCGCTATATCTTGCTTTCTCGTGATAGTAAATTAATACTTTTGAAAGACAGTTAAGACCAAAATGCAAACGTTGAATATCGTCCTCGGTGATTTAAATTACTTTAACAAACATACAATCAATGATAATTTTACACCACTTGGGTGTGGTTATATAGCAACATATTTAAAAAAACTTTATGGTAGAGATATTACAATTTCTATTTTCAAAGATCCATTACAGTTATTGGAATACGTAAAAACTAATCATGTCCATTTTATTGGACTTTCACTATATTTCTGGAATCATTCCATGAACCATGTTGTTATTTCAAAATTAAGAAGATTGCATGGGCGAAAAGTCCAGATAATTCTTGGAGGACCATCAATAGATACCATAGAGGAGGAGCAGAAAAAGATATTACAGCAGTTTTCAGAAATAAATGCTATTGTGGAAAACGAGGGTGAGCTTGGATTTTCAAATATTATCAAAGAATTCTTGTCTGGTAGTAACAGGCTTTGGGAATACCCTATTGATGGAGTTACTTTTCTTCAAGGTAAGGATTTGGTAAAAGGTAATCCTATCGGATTGACTATTGATTTGGGTACATTGGGCTCACCATATTTGGAGGGTTTAATGGATACATTTATTGAGGGACCATTTCGCCCCTTGGTTCAAACTTCACGTGGTTGTCCCTATACATGCAAATTTTGTGTTTCTGGAAAAAATAATTGCAAGCCGAGAAAATTTCCAATAGAGCAAGTTAAAGAAGAAATTACTTTTGTAACTAAGAAATTTGTTAACAGACTCCATTTTACACTTTATATTGCTGATGAAAACTTTGGAATATTTCCACGTGATGTTGATATTGCAATGCATATTAAGGAGAACTCCACCAACTTGGGCTATCCAAGTAATGTGTACTTCTATAACGACAAACGATTCACAAATCACAGCAAAAAAGTTATAGAAATACTTGGGGATATAAACAATATAGGATTAACGATATCACTTCAATCCGAAAATAAAGAAGCACTAAAAGCTATTAAAAGGAAAAACTTAAGTTCAGAGGAAATTGATACAGCAATAGCATGGGCTTCTAAGAGAAATATCCAAATAACTACTGAGGCGATATTTGGCCTCCCTTATGAGACATTAGACTCCTTTACTGGACTTCTTGAACGATCTGTTCAAAGAGGTTTTGATTCGATTTTATGTTACAATCTATTCATAATGGATGGGATCGAGTTGAATCGTGATTCATATAGAAAAAAATATTCTTTATTAACAAAATATCGTTTAGTTGGATCTAATTACGGAATAATAAAAGGTGAATTTTGTTGTGAAAGCGAAGAGGTTGTTGTTTCAACTAGACATTTTTCATTTGAAGATTTCAAAACAATCCGTGAATTAAACTTTATGTTTTATAATATTTATTCTCTCGATTTATATAAGTGGTTTTTTAATGCTTTTGTTAATTTCAATCTCCCTTTGGTCCGTTTTTTAACTCAATTTATGAATCCTAATAAGAAGCATAAATGGCCAGTAGAATATTTAAAATTTCTTGAAGATTTTAAAACTGCATATCTTTCTGAATTATGTACTTCAAAAGAGGATTTAGAACACAAGATGAGAGCAATATATGAAAAAAATAATAAGGAGGTTGATGTTCCTTTAAAATTAAATGTTTTTTTTGGCGCAAGGCTTATATATTTCGAAAAATGGCTGCCAGAGGTTCTTAAAACACATCTTCAAACATTTGATGTCGATATAGAGCAGCAATTAATTTTTGAAGAAGCTTTATCACTTTGCCAAAAAGAAAGGATTAATCTCAGAAATATTGAAGAAAATCAAAATCATTATTTAACTGTTAATTATGATTTTATATCATGGAAAAAAGAAAAATATCTAACAACAATCAAAAATAAGCGGATGAAATCAAAGCGCTTACTATTCACAGTAGTGCCTTATGCTAAAAAAGCAATCTTATCATTTAGAGAGGAATGCGGACATTTTAACTCTTTAGATTTTTATTATCTTGCAGTCGATACTTTGGTACCTAGATCATCAAAACTGCTTTATGGTCTAAGTTATGATTAAAGAAAATAATTGCTCTAAGAATTAAAGGCATAAATATGTTAACTATTAATTACGGATAAAAAAGAGTCCTTAAATTAAAGGACTAATTACGTTGAACTAAAACAATGGATAATAAGATCATTTTAATTACTGGAACAAGAAAAGGGATTGGGCGGTACCTAGTTGAATATTATGCTCTACAGGGTTGCAATGTGATTGGGTGTAGTAGAGGTGAGATTGAATATTCATTTGATAATTACCAACACTATTGTCTTGATGTTACCGATGAGCATTCTGTAAAAATGATGTTTAGCAAGATTCGCAAGACTTATGGCCGCTTAGATGTCTTAATCAACAATGCTGGTATTGCTTCAATGAACCATGCTTTACTAACAACGGTAAAAACTGTACAAAATATATTAAACACAAATTTCCTGGGAACATTCTTGTTTTGTCGAGAAGCTGCCAAATTAATGTATAAGAAAAAAAACGGAAGAATCATTAATTTTGCAACAGTAGCAACACCATTGAATCTTGAAGGCGAAGCAGTATACGCTTCCTCAAAGGCAGCTGTTATTACTCTTACTCAGATACTATCAAAAGAATTAGCTGATATAGGGATAACGGTAAATGCTGTTGGTCCAACGCCTATTAAAACAGATTTGATTCGTTCTGTCTCGAAAGAAAAAATAGATAACATTATCAACAGACAAGCTATTCAACGATTTGGTGAATTTAGAGATATCTCAAATGTTATAGATTTCTTCATAAAACCAGAAAGTGATTTTATTACGGGACAAATACTCTTTTTGGGAGGAATATAATTTTTATAGATTTTCTGTTGAAGATATTTGAGGAAAATAAAAACAAAGATGCTATTGTTTGGAAAGATAAAGTTTTCGATTATAAATGGCTTTTGGAACGTATTAATTATTGGAACGAAATAATATTATCTGAAAAAATAAGGATTGGAACTGTTACAGTATTAGAAGCAGAATTTTCGCCAAATTCTGTAGCACTATTTCTTTCTCTTATTGAAAATAGCTGCATAGTTGTCCCTCTAACTAGGTCAGTGGGAGCAAAAAAAGCTGAATTTATGGAAATAGTTCAAGGTGAGGTGTCATTTATTATAGATAGTTATGATAACGTAAAAATAAATAGAACTCAAAATATAGCAAATCACGAATTCTACCACAAACTGAAGCGAATGAACTGCCCGGGGTTGATTTTATTTTCTTCGGGATCAACAGGTAAGAGTAAAGCTTCCATTCATAATATATCGGGTATATTAGAAAAGTTTAAAGTGGCCAGGCATAGGTTTAGAACAATAACATTTCTTTTATATGACCACATTGGTGGTATAAATACTATGCTTTATGCTCTTTCAAATGCAGGTTGTATTGTGACCGTTCAAAATAACAGTCCAGATGAAGTGCTTAAAGCAATTGAGAAGTATAAAGTTGAATTACTTCCCACTTCTCCCACTTTTATTAATTTGATTTTATTGAGTGAGGCTTACAATCATTATGATATTAGTTCTTTAAAAATACTAACTTACGGGACAGAGCCAATGCCAGAAAGTACTTTAAGGAATTTTCATGCATTATTTCCTAATGTCAAAATGTTGCAGACTTACGGGCTTTCCGAAGTAGGTATTCTTCGCTCTAAATCAAAAAGTTCAGATTCTATTTGGTTAAAAGTAGGTGGTGAAGGTTTCCAAACACGAGTTGTTGATGGGATTTTGGAAATTAAAGCTAAATCTGCTATGTTAGGCTATCTTAATGCTCCTAACCCCTTTACAGAGGACGGTTGGTTTCACACAGGAGATGCCGTTATTGTAGATGGTGAATATATAAAAGTATTGGGGCGAAAATCTGAACTTATTAATGTTGGAGGTGAGAAAGTTTATCCTGCTGAAGTTGAAAGTGTTATTCATGAATTTAAAAATGTTCGAGACGTAATTGTTTACGGAGAGCGTAACGCTATTATTGGTAACGCAGTGTGTGCTAAAATTTCATTGCTAAATGATGAAGATCATAAGAATTTTGTAATAGGTCTTAAAAAACATTGTAATTCTAAATTAGAAAAGTTTAAAGTTCCAATTAAGATAGTAATTGATAATGACATTGTACCCAGTAGACGTTTTAAAAAGTTAAGATCTTAACAAAGGCAGTATACTGCTTCCCGCTAAACATTTCTATCTTTACGGAAATGTAACATTATGCGTTCTGTCAAATATAAAAAAACCTAGAAACCATTTTTACGATCAGGCAAAGGCTATTTTGCATCTGAACTCCAAGCTTGTGAACATATGAACGGTTACAATATATGTGTGGAATAATAGTAATAGTAAGTCTTAAGAATCACAGTCACAATCTATCTAAATTGCCTGAGATGGCAGGGAAGATCAAACATCGTGGTCCTGATGATGAGGGGTTTGCGCTGTTTGATATTCACAGTGAAGATTATTCTGTTTTTTATGGAGATGATACTCCTAGCGATGCAATCAATGCAGGACTTAATTATTCGCCAGTACATAGATTTCAATACCCTTCAGAAAGATTTACTATAGGACTTGCACATAGGAGGTTGTCCATAATTGATTTAACCTCCTCAGGACATCAGCCAATGTGCGATGAAACCGGGAGGTTTTGGATAACCCATAATGGAGAGGTTTATAATTTTAAGGAAATCAGAAAAGAATTAATTAATAAAGGATACAAGTTTAGCAGTAATACTGATACAGAGGTGATTTTGAAGTCCTATATTGAGTGGGGTCTAGGTTGTCAGACTAAATTCAATGGTATGTGGGCCTTTGCGATATGGGATAATTCAAAGAATGAACTTTGGATATCCAGGGATCGTTTGGGGGTAAAACCGCTTTATTATGCTTTTCATGATGATTTTTTCATCGTATGCTCTGAGTTGAAGTGTATGATGCCAATAATAAACCTGCAGCCTAACTTTAGAGAGATACATGCCTATCTTCTCGATGGCCCGAGTGAGTCACACCCTGAAACTCTTTTTGAAAAAGCATACCGTTTTCCTGCGGGACACAGCGCTATAGTCAAAGCAAATTCAGGTGACAGAGATCTGGTTTTTGAGAAGTACTGGGAGCTGTCACTTACTTCTGAAGAGAGAGCATTTTCAACAAAGAAGTTAAAAGAACTATCAGAACAATATTACTATTTGTTAGAGGATGCAGTAAAAATCAGGCATTATGCGGATGTGAAGGTTGGTTGTGCACTTTCAGGTGGTTTGGATAGCTCTTCAATCTGTTATCTTGCTGATGGAAATGTAAAACAGAACGGTAAAGCAATTGTAACAGTCTCAAATGTATACAAGGATGCAGATGAAATGTATTGCGATGAAACGAAATACATAGATATTATGGCTAAAGATTTAAATGTTAAGTCATTTCGTGATACTCCTGAGAAAGAGGATTTGCTTCTAACAAATGACAGGGGTTTGTGGCATGTGGAGAACTGTTATGATAGATTTAATGTAGCGGCCTTCAATACATATTCTATTGGCAATAGGAATGGCATAAAGGTAATTCTTGATGGACAGGGCGCTGATGAGCAACTTGCCGGTTATAAGAGATTTTGGTACAGTTATTTTTATGCGAGACCCAAGTTCAGGGTTGACTATCTTTTTGGTTTATATAGAAGTGGTATACCATTAAAAACAGCATTATATTACGGTATTTTTAGTAAAAAGTTTATTCTAAATAGATTAGAGAAGTACTCCATAACAAATGATGAACTGGATGGCTCTAGTTTTAGAGATTCACGAAATATTTTATCCCATAAAGATTATTTTACTACTGTTAACACAGCTACTCACTGGAGCACGAATAATAGCCTAAAAATGAGATTGAGATATGTAGACAGCAACTCAATGGCCCTTAGTCTTGAGTCAAGGCAACCATTTATGGATTACAGACTCGTGGAATTCTTAAATGTTCTTCCTGATGTATATAAAATGCATGGAGGGTGGACCAAATATATTTCAAGAATAGCCTTTGACGGTAAACTTCCAGACAGGATAACTTGGCGGAAGGATAAGATGGGCTGGCCAATGCCTCTAAAAAAATGGATAAGGGGAGATGTTTTAAATAGAATGAACATGTCTATTATGGAAAGCAATCTTCTGCAAGAATTAAAAAGTAAATATAAGGATGAGCATCTTTATGAAAGTAATTTAGGTAAATTACAAGGAGCCTTTTTAAGACATTTTATAAGATTATACAATATCTCAAGAGTTGGGAAGCTTTTTTTTAATTATAAATAAACTACTACCGCCTAAAATGCACTCGCTATGTGGCCATTCTGTCTATACCTTGGGTTGGTGAATCAACTTTATCCTAGTGGAAAATTATCATAAGGATTTTAGTATGACATTACCATCTTCACTAGAAAATAATCCTGGAATTGTTGAACTGATTAATGACATTGACTTAATTTTCAAAAAGCATGATGTCTATTATTGGCTTGATGCAGGTTCACTATTGAAAGCTATCAGGGACTCGACACTTGATGGTAGTGATCTAGATCTTGCATGTTGGCAAACAGATCTTCACAAAATCGTTACAGCTTGTGAAGATTTTAAAAAGATGGGGCTTCTTAGCTTATTTCAAGGCGGCTTAAATTTTGTAGAAGATTGTGTAAAGATTTCAATACCAGATCGTTATCAAGTTCCTTTCGATCTCATCGACATTTCTATTTATGCAATTGTAAATGATGAAGTCTTGAGACGCAATATTCATCGTCCTGTTCAAAAGATTGGAAAGAAGATTTTTCGCACCTACAAAACATTATCTTTAAACAATGTTTCAAAAGAAAACCTAAAAGGAAGGCTTTATTATTTAGTGCCTCAGTTTTTGAAAAGTTGTCTATCAAAAGTCATATTGAAAATCTATGTTCAGACGTGTCAAAGCATTTGGTATGTAGTGCCGCTACATTATTTTAAATATTTTAAGGATATCCAACTATACGGTCTTACTTTCAAGATTCCTGTTACAAGCGAGGCTTACATGAAATACCGTTATGGCCTTAATTGGAAGGTTCCTAATAAAAATTGGAGGTTTGCTGATGGCAAATATCTAAGGTTTCGCCGAATCCGCCAACTTCCGCAAAATAAAAGAAGACGTTTGAAGGTGTGCTCAGACCCTTCTTGGCCGAAAAAAAAATCTACTCCCATCAGGGGAACATTTCGTTTTACCAAAAAAGAAGTTGCCCAAATTAGAAGTTTAAAATGAGTGAACTATTTTTGACAAAAGGGTCTTTGGTACTTAATAAATTCAGAAGTCTGAGGTTGGTTCATCTACCCAGGCGCAATTAGTGCTGACTACTAAATATATTTTTTTTTAATAATCGTAACATTTCAGAATGTTTTAATCGTGTCTGAATAAAGACTTGGTTTTAGATAGAATGCTCATGTTGATTAATAGAAGCTATCTTTTGAAAGAATTAGAAAGTAAATATAAAGATGCGTAGTTTCATGGAAATAATTTAGACTAATTACGAGGATCGTGTTTAAGGCATTTTACAAGATTATATAATGTCTCAAGAAGTGGAAAAGTTTTTTTTTAAGTTTAAATAATATGTTGCGAGGATTCTTGTTAAGTTTATATTGTAGAGCAAGAAGACTACAAAAGGTAAAAAAATCGATTATATAAAGATTAATAAGTTAATATGAGAGTATTATTTATAGATCCACCCGGCAATCAGAAGCCGATGGAGGGTAAGCCTGGGGGAGGCTTAAGCCTTGGGATAGCAACACTTGCATCGGTACTGATAAAATATAATTACAAGGTTAGCCTTTATGATATGGGAAACCATTATGAAAACAAAAATATAGATTCTATTAAAAAATCCTTAGATATTTTCATGCCTGATTTCATTGGTATTACAATACTAAATGCGCAGTATACGTTTGCTATT
>Ga0187833_10002349_pt1 | contig 20454 bp, 21 predicted proteins | sample ETNtaG_37_FD_167968 | JGI IMG/M metagenome (GOLD analysis project Ga0187833, IMG submission 167968) | Marine microbial and viral communities from oxygen minimum zone, Eastern Pacific Ocean - ETNP2014_SV_400_PacBio MetaG (Illumina Assembly) | ecosystem: Environmental > Aquatic > Marine > Hypoxic...
ATGGCTTCGTCATGAGCTCGTTCAAAATCTTCACAAACAAAGGCGTTGACAGCCGGGTTACGAGTATTGATTCGTTCTATGAACGCATCGACAACCTCAACAGGGGAGAGCTTGCGTCGACGGATACGCGAGGTAAGCGAAGACAGGGTGGTGTAGGCCAGTTCATCGGCTAATGTCATGAGGGTTACTCCTGTTAATAGCGGGCTGTGCGTAACGTGTTATTGGAGATTGAGATCCTTGATTTGGGTGTGGGCCCAGTGTTGCGCTCATTTGTTGGCAGACCGTAGCCGAGTATAGGCCTGTTCAGCTGCTTTGCGATTGTAGTAGAGCTGCCCATTTTGAGTGGTGCAGTCGGACTGCCGCATTTTTTCCATAAACGTGTCTGTTACGCACCAATCCCAGTTGTGGGTGTTTACAGTGCATTCCCCGGCGACGTACTGGGCTGATGAGTCACAGGCTCCGAACAGGATATAAACTGTCGATGGCCAGGGTATAGCGGCAACAAACATAATTGCGAATCCGATTCCAGCAAACAGGATATAGGTGACAATAGTTTTCATCAGTTAAAACGATAGATTCGCATAGCATTTTTGTAGAAAAGAGCGTCAGCTGTCGTTTCAGGCAGAGTATCAACTATCTCACGAAATCCAAGCAGGATGGCATCCAGATTGCCGCACAGACGGTCAACCGGAAAATTGCTGGCAAACATACAGCGATCTGTTCCAAAAATGTTGAGAGTTCTGAGTACAATGTCACGGTTTGATTCAACGGTCCAGGCATGGTTGGTCTGACCGAGACCTGATATCTTGATCATGACATTAAGATTTTGAGCCACCTGCTCAATAGCTTTCGACCAGTTCGATAAACCTAGCTCACTTCGATCCGATGGTAGACCAGTGTGATTGATCACCAGGGTGGTCTCAGGAAAGTCCGCTGCTAAGTCAGCGGCTTGGTCGAGGTGCCAATAGGGTACCTGTAAGTCAAAAGAATACCCTAAGTGCCCTAGCTGGGCATAACCGTCCCGCCACTTCGGGTCATCCATTGAGCCGGGTAAACCGCGCTGTTTGGTAGCGTTTTGTGCCGTTGATGTTGGTTTGTGCCGAATTCCACGGACCTGGGGAAACGTTGAATGGCCTGTTAGGACCTCTTTGATATTGTTCTGATCTAGGCGTGCTTGTACAACAAAGACAACGGGGTGCTTACAAGTTTGGGTAATGTCAGTCAGCCAACGGGTCTCCCCGACTGGATCCTCTGGATTCCATTCAGCCTCAACGTGGACCGACCCAATTACTTCGAATTGGGCGGTGTCATCCTCATAATCTTTCGGCAAATAATTGGTTCGGATGTCGGCGTAGTTACCGTAGCGGAACGGAATTTGTGACTCGTCACAGAGCCAAGGGTGGTAATTGGAGCTTATGTCCCAGAAGTGATGATGGGCATCAATTAACTTCAATGGTCAGCGCTTTCGTTCTTCAGGGTGGGTGACACTGTCGTGACCTTGTTCGAAACGTTTATCGATATTGTAGATGTGATCAAAGTCATAACTGCGAGTCCTGACATCTGTCGCTTTTTCCGCGGCCCAGTCTTCGTCAATCGCGAGTGTGCTGGCGATGAAGTAGTGGATCGCAAGCAGCACAGCCCAGGCCATCATTGGCCAGAAGCGCCACCAGTTTCCGCCAATCAGTTCTGTCATCAGCATTAACAGAGTGAGTGACGCATAGAGCAACAAGTGCTTGGGGAACAGCAGGCACCCTGGAATGTAGTTTCGATGGTCGGCAAAGACACTCATCTTTTAAATAATCTGCGTCTCGGCTGTTCTTCGTTTTCAGGCTTGCGCAGGCTTGGATAAATACGGGCCAGGGCGATGACGCGTAGTGAGTACCAAAGTAGAAGGAGAACGACCAGAGTAACGAGCAGAGTATCTATGAGATGACGACCGGAACGAAATCCATAAACTAAAAGGTACACCAGCCCAGCCAGCGGTGTAGCGCTTAAATAGATCGCGGCTAAATAGTTTTTAGCAATGCCGAATGCGATTGCTGCGAAGACGACTGTGATGCCATATACGGCGATAAAGGGTGAACGTCCGTGTGGCGTGGCACCACTCATAGCGGTCAAGGCGACGATACCAAAGAGTATTCCCAAAAATAGGCAGTAGGCCAAAATTTCATTATCGGCCTGGTAGCGATTAAGCCGGGATAGGGGGACTAGGTATGGTGTCGTTCGGTCGTCCCAAACGTAGCGCTTAAAAAGGTTTTCCCAATCGAGCACGTCGGTGGCCCCGAAGGTTGTCGAATCAGATCGTGTGATTGTCCTGATGTCTACTCGCGGTTGCTGGCTTTGTCAGCCTCTGTAGCCGCGCGCATTTTAGCGGCTTGGACTTCCAGTTGATCATCCATCCTTTCTAGCTCCATACGCTCTTTACCTTCTATAGCAGCACCGGTTTCTTCCGGCCATTCGATTGTCATTAGATCGAATCGCCAGTGTTTGGGACCGAAGAGTGCAATCGCAACCTGTAGCCAGACTGCGATTCCAGCCAATAACGCCACGACCAGGCCCAAAACCAATACAGCTTTTATCATCCATCGGTGCGATAGACCAACCAGCGAAGCGGAGATCTCGCCACACTGCCACCAAGCACAACCGTCGTGTCGATTCAGCGCCCAGGAATCGATCGTGTACACAGAAGCGAAGTAGATGATGATACAGGTGAACGGCACTAAGAATATGGTTATACCAATGAACTCTAACCAGGCTTTCTTTTTAAAGTTAAGATTCTCCCTCACCAGGTCTACGCGAACATGGGTATTCCAAACGTAACCAAACCCCAATACCAGTGCAAATAGAGCGGTATGAGAATGCCACTCCAGTTCTTGTAAGAGTGTCGAGTCAAACACGGGGCTAATATTTTCTCTGAGCCAAATTTGCCAAGGGTCCCCCTGAATCCTAATAAACTTAGTTTTCCGTATGGTTAGATCTAATGCAGTGATTAGTATCATCGGCATGGCGAACCACGAGCCAAAACGGCCCACGCGATCGACGAATCGGCGGAGAAACTCGCTAAGTTTCAACATAACTGGTAACTCAGCGGTTGTTAACCGGTGGAGTGTTTGCCCTTCTGTGGCAGTGGTTGTGGTTTGACTCACTTACAATTTCTCCGGCAAATTTGTTTAGAGGTTAGTCTAGTAGTCGTAGGCTGCTTTCATGAGCCACAAGGACACATTCGGCTTCCACATCACAAGAATGAGGCCGCACAGTTGTAGCAGCACAAATGGGATGATGCCCTTATAGATTTCCTGGATCTTGACTTCTTTAGGTGCGATACCCTTTAGGTAGAATAAGGCGAAGCCAAATGGCGGCGTGAGGAAGGAGGTTTGTAGGTTGATTGCCATTAGCGTCAAGAACCAGAAGGTAATGTCCTTGGCGGCGATGTGATCGCCAAAATCTAGGCCCGCGACCAGCGGGGCAAAAACTGGTAATACGATCAGAGTGATTTCAATCCAGTCGAGGAAGAAGCCTAGAAAAAATGTAATCACCATCAGGAGTATTAACAGTTGCCAGGATGTTAGCCCGGCTTCAAGGATGAGATGCTCAACGATGTCATCGCCACCCAGTGATCGATAGACGTAGGCAAAACACGTTGCACTGATGATAATGAAGAAAATCATGGCGATCGTGCGGGCTGATGTGTGGCAGACTCCAGTGAGAAGCTCCATGGTCAGTCGGCGATTACCTGCAGCCAACAATATAGTACCGAACGCACCGACCGCACCGGCTTCGCTGGGCGCGGCGATGCCAAACAGAATAGAACCTTTAATCATAAAAATTAACAATACCGGCGGTAAGAAGCTTTTGAATATCATTCCCGGATATTTGCTTCGGGGAACATGTAGAAGTTCTGGTGGCAGACTGGGCGCTACGTTCGGCCTCAACTTTGCATAAATCGCGACGAACAATAAATAGAAAAAGGCCAATACCAGTCCTGGGACAATAGCGGCCATAAACATGTTCCCAACAGAGACGGCCATGAGGTCCGCCATGATGATCAACATGATGCTGGGCGGTATGAGAATGCCTAGGGTGCCGGAAGCGGCGATGCAGCCGCAGGAAAGAGAGTTCTTATAGCCTTGTTTTATCATCGTAGGCAGGGCGAGTGCGGTCATCATCGTCACCGATGCACCGATAATCCCTGTCATTGCGGCTAATACTGTGCCCATCACGATCACGGCGAGTGCCAAGGACCCTGCCACGTTCTTGAGTAGCACCTGCACACAGTACAAAAGATCATTTGCGACGCCGCTTCGTTCCATCATGACGCCCATAAAAACAAAGGCAGGTACGGCAACCAACACCAAGTTTTCGGCACCTTGGAACCAGATTCGAGGTAAGAAGTTAAAAAACTCGATCAATGAAAACATATCGAGAAAGTAACCAATAATTCCGTACAGGAAGGCGAGGCCCCCAAGTATGAATGCAACGGGAAAGCCGGAGAATAGTAAAATGGCCAGAGTCACAAACATGCACAGTGGCAAATAGTCCTGAAAGAATTCCAGCACTAATTCTTGCGCTTCCTCATCCATACTGCTGATTGAGGTATAGGCCACAATAATGGCCAGCACTATCAAGGCAACGAAAGCCTTACCCCAATGTTGAGCGATACCCTTTTGGATGCCTTCCATGCCGGACTCCAACTTCAGTTAGATTGTTTAAATAAGGACTGGGGCCAGAAATCTGGCCCCAGTCTGTACTTCTTAATGACCTACTACAACAACAACCGAACTTTTAGTCAAGATAGGTCGGTTTCAGAGCCTGAGCAGCACCCCACTTGGAGTATGCTTTACGCCACGTGTTATAGCTCGCGGTTATTTCTGCGAACAGTGGATCATTGGCTGAATCTTCAGCAACGACTTCATTCCACGCCGCTTCAAACACAGCGATCTGGTCATCGGTCCATCGACGTGTGATTACACCATGCTTCTCACCCATCTCGACCATGGCGCCGGGATTGACCGCTTCAGTTTCAACATAGGAGCGAGCCAGACTGGATCGGCAGGCGGTTTCGACGATGGTTTTGTTCTGGTCAGAAAGACTGTTCCACTTATCCATGTTGATTTGCAGCGTGCCGATGGAGACCTGCTGATGCCAACCTGGGAAGTAGTTGTTTTTGGCAATCTGATAGAAACCATACTTGATGTCCATAGCAGGCATGGAGAACTCAGTGGCATCGATCACGCCTTTTTCAAGCGCGGGAAAGATATCGCCACCTGCCAATAGCTGGGTGGAGACACCGAGTTTCTGCATAACACGTGCACCCAGACCGAAAAAGCGCATCTTCAGGCCACGCAACTGCTCAAGATCAGTAATTTCGTTCTTGAACCAACCGGAGGTCTCAGGGCCGATGGCCAGACAGTGCATAGACTTAATGTTGTGGCCACCGTAGATCTTGTCACGGATCGCATCACCACCATGGTGCCAGATCCAAGCCATATATTCGCCCAAGGTTGGACCGAACGGTACGGCGGTAAAGTAGGCCAGTGATGGATACTTACCCACATCATAACCAGCGGTCGACCATGCCATTTCTATGGAGCCTTTGGATGTTGCATCAAAGCCTTCGTTGGCAGGAATCAACGCACCTGGCTCAAAGAATTTAACGGTGAAACTACCGCCAGACAACTTGCCGATGTCTTCGGCAAATCGGACAGCCTCCCAACCCAAGTGTGGTACCTGGCTACCCCAGGCACTGTGCATCTTCCATTTGACTTTCGCAGCCTGTGCGCTGGTACCGACCAGTGCGACTGAGAATGCAAATGCGCAGATAGCGAGAGTTTTACTGATTTTCATCAATGATCCTCCTGTACTGTTTAACGCTTAGTCCTGAGCACCTGGCTAACGGCCTGGAACACAGGCACGCAGGAAAAGGCGCGTCAGTTCAACGCTTGAAAAGTAAACAGGCGCAAGACAAAAAGACGGTGCTAGATGCTCCTCCCCTCTGTATTTTGTTCTTGTTTACCACTTTAGAGGCGTTCCCTCAGCCTCTGCAACCGCACGCTACCATCAAATATCGGTCCAAGCAACCTTGACAGGCCGGTACCGGTCTTCGATTTTTGTTTCTATATCTTGTAGTTCGACAGCAAATTTCACGTTACCGGTGAGCCGTACAGGTGCATCGAACGTGAACCGTCGTCGAATAAGCACTATTTTGCCGATATTTGTAGTGTATTCTCGTTAGTGGAGTAGTACTTCCCGATTGACAACATAGACCTCGTCCAATGTGGAATCTAGTCCGTCTAACGCATTTTGTGCCGCAATACGGGCGGTGCGGGCGGAAGACTCGACCGTTACGCCCGCACAATGCGGACTAACCACCACGTTTTCTAGTTCCAGCAGATTAAGCGATGGGTTTGTTGGTTCTGTTACAAAAACGTCGATTCCGGCGCCAGCGATTTTCTTCTGGAGGAGGACACTGTGTAACGCGGTCTCATCGACGATGCCGCCGCGGGCTGTATTTATCAGCAGTGCGCTTGGTTTCATGAGGCTAAGTTCATAGCTACCGATTAGATGTTTGGTCTCTTCATTGAGGGGACAGTGGACTGAAACGACGTCAATTTGGGGTAGGGCATCGTGGAGATTCCGAACAAAGTAGGCGCCTTGATCTTCTATTACGCTGTCCGGGACATAAGGATCATAAACGTGTACCGCCATACCAAAAGCCAATGCACGACGCGTGACTTGTGTACCGATACGGCCGAATCCAATAACCAGTAGCTCAGATGTCTCGATCTCACGGGCAATAGGCGCGTTCCTGAAACTGAAATCACCCTGACGTGCCGCGGTGTCATAGCGTTGGCCCTGCTTGGCCAATGCCAGGATGAGATACAGGGTATGTTCGGCGACTGAAACTGCATTACCTCCCACTGCGATCGTCAATGGTATTCGACGTGCGGTAAGCGCTTGTACGTCCACAGAATTGAAGCCCACACCATGGCGGGAAACCACCTTCAGAAGTGGTGCGGCCTCGATAATGGACGAAGTAATCAGTGCGGAACGGACCAGTATGGCATCAGCATCGTGAACACGTGTTACAAGATCGGACTCGTTGTGTGCTTCAGTGATCTCAACCGTTATATGGGACCGTGCTTGGAGCAGGTTAATGCCATCCTGGTGAATGTGGCCGACAACAAGAACTTTCATGCTGTGTAAGTTATTTAACTTGTGCAGATTCGGCCAGGGCGGTCCGCAGCATTTCAATATCAAAAGAAGGATCTCGTGCAGCGTCCAGTTGCACCGCTTCTTTTCTGATCATCAGGTCAACAGCTGCCGGTAGCCTTTCCACGGCCTCATTTGGGATAACGACTGCACCGTGGCGGTCCGCATGGACGATATCGTTGTGTTTGACGACCATACCGAGGACTTCGACTTGTATTCCGAAATCGATAACGCGATTGTAAATATGACTCGGCACCACCTTGCGGGCGAGAATTTGAAACCCCGGAGCACAATCATCAAGGTCACGCATAGCACTGTTGGTGACAGCACCTAGGCAGCCGAGTCCTTTGTGGATGTTGGTCTGTACCTCTCCCCAGAAGGCGCCAGCACCGGGATCGGTTTCAAAGTCTTGAACGATAGCCACTGTGGGATGGGGCGCATTGGCTACGTATTCATAGTAGGTCAACCGCCGGTCGGCCAGTTCCTGTGTACTTTCTTCTGGTGGTGTTCGTGTGGCACAGCGCGCTGTGCGGGCATAGCCCACAATGGGTTTGAGTGCTGGGTTAAGGCAGACAGTGCGCTCGATAGTGAAACCATAACCGCGTCGCTCCGGGACGATCAATTCAAGGGCGTTGCAGATGGTCGGTGTATCCCATTGGGCTAGAAAGGATAGCTCAGGTGGCGTGTTTAATGTCATGGTACTTGTCCTGTAAATTTGTTCCGGTAGATATACGGGTTAAGTGATCACTGCAGACTACAAGGAAAAGTTTGGTCAGTAGGTGATAATGGGTCAAATGCTAACCAATAACGGCTTCGGCTTCTATTTCAACTTTCAATTGCGGTGTCACCAGAGCAGAGACTTCAACCAGTGTTGAGGCCGGCCGATGTTCCCCAAAATATTCCTGGCGAATGGGATTAATCAGGGTTCGGTCATTGATATCCGTGAGGAAGAGGGTGACTTTCACGATATGCTCCGGTCGGCCGCCGGCTGCTGCCAGAGCACCGTCAAGATTGGACATCGCAATTCTGAATTGATCTACAACATCGTCCGGTGCGGAGCCGTCTGGCCGCATGCCAACTGTGCCTGACAGCCAGACCCGGTTGCCAGCCTTGACAACATGACAATAATGGCTGACTGGCGGCGGCTGATCATCTAGTAGAAAACGTTCAATCTGAGTCATGCAGAAAATCCACGTTAGTTTGTTGATAGTCAAACGCTAACACGGTGAGTGTCACCATGACAAATTGATACAGCGATCTGGTCGTGCGCGCCTTCACTTAAGGGCGAACAGTGAAGAGAGGATAACAACAAGGTGAGTGTAGACAAACATCGGAATATCGATAACCAAGCTTCAGTAGGCTTGGCAGGGCTAATTAGAAGTCGGCAATTTCGGCTGATCTGGCTGATCGGTGCGGCCACCAATACCTTGCGTTGGTTGGAGATTCTGGCTGTTGGAGTGGTGGTGTTTGATATAACAGGATCTCCGTTCCAGGTCGCCTTTATGGTGATATTGCGGTTCTTGCCGATGGCGTTGATTGGTGCGTTTACCGGGGTTTTTGCCGAACGGTTCAACCGTCGACTTTTTCAGATTCGATCGCTCGGATTCATGATGACCGCATCAATTGTTTTGACACTCCTGGTGCTTGGGGGATATCTGAATCTTTGGATAATTGGGGTAAGTGTTGTTCTAAACGGACTGTTCTGGACGACAGATAATCCTATCCGACGTACTTTGCTGGGTGAGGCCGTTCAGCCCGCACAGATCGGGATTGCGATGAGTCTTGATACCGTCACAAATTCGACCACGCGATTCTTAGGGCCGTTGGTGGGTGGGATTTTTCTCGAATTTGCAGGTCTTGAAGGTGTATTTCTGGTCGGTGCGATTCTTTATGCCAGCGCGCTGGGGCTGGCCTTTTTTGTCCATACCGTTCCCGGTTCCCAGAACAATGGTCCCGGTAGTATTTTCAGCTTTCTTAACGATGGCATAAAGTTGCTCCAAACCAATCGTGTTCTGGTCGGAGTGTTGGCCATCACCGTGATCTATAACATGTGGGCATTTCCGTTTGTGTCCATGATTCCGGTTATCGGCAAGGATGTTCTAGGATTGAGCCCATTGTCCGTCGGACTGCTGGTGAGCGCCGAAGGCGCTGGGACACTCATCGGTGCATTGTTGGTGCTTCTGACACGCTCCGCCGCGCATTATCGGCGCCTTTACACATTTGGGTTGAGCATAAGTTTGGCAATGGCGTTGATTTATTCTCAGATGGGGGCATTTGTTCCTTCGGGTGTGTTTCTGGCCCTGGAGGGTATTGGTGCTGGACTTTTTGCCGCTATGCAGGCCGCACTGGTGTTGCTCAATACACCCTCTCAAATGCGCAGCCGCATGATGGGGTTGCTGTCGGTGTGCGTCGGGTTGTGTGCGCTGGGCTTTCTGCAGATTGGATTGCTCGCAGACTGGGTGGGTGCACAGAATGCCGTACTGATTTGCACGGCCGAGGGCTTGATCGCTTTGATCTTGGCTTGTTGGACCTGGCCCGAGATAATAGCCCGTCAGGCGCTCCCGTCATCCACCTCTTGATTTGAATGAACCAGCCGGCCGATCTTTCATCTGCTGACCAAGGACAAGGCGTGCTATTCCAGCGCGCCGTTATTCTCGGTACGTGTACGTTGGTAACCATCCTCTATGCTATGACGGTCACGATTGCGAATGTGTCGTTGCCTCAGATGCAGGGTGCGTTGTCAGCAACGCAGGACCAGATCACATGGGTCGTGACCTTCAATATTGTCGCCACGGCAGTCGCCACACCTTTGTCGGGTTGGCTGGTGGGTCGTTTCGGACGTCGGCGTCTATTGATCTATGCCATCAGCGGTTTTGCTGTCGCCTCACTGGCCTGTGGTCTCGCCAATTCCTTGGGTACGCTGATTTTTTTTCGGGTATTACAGGGCGTTTTCGGAGCACCCTTAGCGCCGGTGTGTCAGGCCATTGTCCAGTCGACATTCCCAAGGCACATGTACGCGAAGGCAATGGCCTTCTTTGGAATGGGGGTCATCATAGGGCCGATTATTGGTCCTGTCGCGGGTGGTTATCTGAGTGAAGCCTACAGTTGGCGCTGGGTATTTTTTATGATCGTGCCATTTACGTTGATGGCATTGATGGCGGTTCTGGCCTTCATTCGGGATACATCCACCCGTACTACTGTTCGATTTGATTGGACAGGGTTTTTGGCTCTGTCTGTAGCAGTGACATGCCTGCAGATTACGTTGGATCGCGGCCAGCGGGCCGATTGGTTTGATTCCTATGAAATTATTATTCTGACCTGCCTGGCTGTCGGAGCTTTATACATTTTTCTGGCACATGTGGCGACGACCGATCGACCGTTTCTCCGGCCAGCATTATTTAAAGACCGAAATTTTGTAATCGGGGTGACGCTGATGTTTATTTTTGGTCTCCTCAACTTCACGCCGATTACGCTGTTGCCCACACTGCTACAGAATTTGAGAGGTTATCCAGACTCGGTCATCGGGTATGTGCTGGCGATCAGAGGTTTGGGTACCTTGGCTGGCTTCTTCTTTATGATAGTTGGGAGTCGACTTGATCCACGTTTGATGGTGACGGCTGGTTTTGCCACGCAGGGAATTTCCGGATGGTACATGGCCCAGTCGGATCTTAACGTCATGCTGGAGGATCTTTTCTGGCCTATGATTGTGCAGGGTTTTGGGGTTGGACTCCTTTGGCCTTCGATTACCGCCATCACTTTTTCGACTTTGAACCACAAGTATCTGGATGAAGGTACGGCGCTTTATCATTTGATCCGTAATATGGCGAGCAGCATATATATCTCTATCAGTGTTGCTGTCATTATGCGAACCAGTAGCCAACGCTATGCCGAAATGACAGATCGTGTATCACCGTTCAATCAGAATCTTGACTTACCTTGGGCGAGTCGTGGATGGAGTGCAACAACTACGGAGGGGTTGAGTCATCTGGGCGGTGAGATCGGTCGTCAGGCTGCCATGATTGGCTACATTAATTCGTTTTATATGTTTTCAATCACGGCTTTTGCATTTATTCCACTCGTATTGTTAATTCGCTGGAAAAAAGAAAATGGGCTTCCGGCAGCTAAGGAGGATGAGGAAAATGTTCACGATTAAGCACATTGCAGTCGATCATTTCCGAGTACCCTTGCCACTGGCACTGTCCGATTCAACCCATGGTGAGATCACTCACTTTGGCCTGGTCACTGTGCGGCTGACCGACGCGCAGGGTCGGGAGGGACTGGGCTACACTTACACCGTTAACAATATTGGCGCCGCAGCCGTGCTCAAACTTATCGAGCAGGATCTTGTCGAGTCGATTCTTTCCTCAAGCTCAGATTCAATTGAAGCCTTCTGGGAGGAAATGTGGTGGCACGTCCATTTTGTGGGTCGCGGCGGCTTAGCTGCGTTTGCTATGGCCGCTGTTGATATCGCTTTATGGGACCTGCGGGCTAAAACCGCCAACAAGGCGTTGTGGCGATTGCTCGGTGGTGACAGTTGTGAAGTAAAAGCTTACGCGGGCGGTATTGATCTCGACTTCACCCTTGATCAGCTGCTTGCTCAGGCGGAAGGGTTTCTGGCACAGGGCTTCCAGGCAATCAAGATGAAAGTCGGTCGTGACGTACTGGAACAGGATATTGAGCGGGTGCAGGCCATGCGAAAATTCGTCGGTTCGGATTTTCCACTGATGGCTGATGCCAACATGCGTTGGACGGTCGACCAGGCCGTGAAGGCGGCGACTGCATTGGCGTCGTGCGGTCTATACTGGCTGGAGGAACCCGTTATACCCGATGATTTTATAGGCCACGCCCGGGTTCAGTCGGTAGGCGGTGTGCCGGTCGCTAGCGGTGAAAATCTGCACAGCACTTACGAGTTCAGTCAACTGATTGAAAGTGGGGGGGTAACCTATCCTGAACCGGATGCGGCGACTGTTGGGGGAATTACGCCTTGGCTCAAAATCGCCAAACTTTCACAGGCGCATGGGCTTCACATCACCTCTCACGGTATCCACGATATACACGCCCATCTGCTGGCGGCAGTGACTAATGCGGATTACTTGGAGGTCCATGGGTTTGGCCTCGAACGCTTTATCGAAGAACCCTTGCAGATGAAGAACGGTCTGGCCCTGGCGCCGGATCGGCCAGGCCATGGTGTGGTCCTCGATTTTGAGGCGCTTGAAACCCATCGTCATACGACTTGATCTAGCCGAAGCTTGTACTTTGTTCTGCTGCGACCAATTCGGTTTGCCTTTGATCTGACGCAGCGCTCTGGCTTCGAGTTGGCACGGGATCAGGAACTGCTGTCCCGATTACGCCAGACCATCGCTTTCTGGCCCACATCGCGGATCAATTCCAGCACATCCCGTTCACCCACCACGTCGCGCATCTGACCCGACAGTTCCCGTTTTCGGCGTGTATCGATTCGAACCGACACCGTCATTCCTGCCCGCAACTGTGGGCCATTGGCCTGATCGGTTATGACAAGGTTGATGGGTATGCGCTGGACGACTTTGACCCAGTTTCCCGATGCGTTTTGTGGGGGCAGGATTGAGAATTCAGCACCGGTGGCTGGTGCAATGCTGCTGATCACAGATTCCCAAATTTTGTCGGGATAGGCATCGGCCACGATGGTCGCCTGTTGACCGGGCAAAATATGGGTGAGTTGTGTTTCCTTGAGGTTGGCTTCAACCCAGATCGGTTGATTCTCTATCAGGCTGAATATCGGTTTGCCGGCCTGCGCGTATTCCCCCACCTGCAGTTTCATGTTACTGACGATACCGGAGGCGGGCGCGCGGATGGTGGTGGCCTTTAGGTCAATGGCCGCTTGATCGTAGGTTGTTTGAGCGGTCAGGTAACGTGGGTGCTGATCTACCGGTAGTACTTCATTGCCTGCCAGTTGAGCCAGCACCCGCTGCACACGTTGTTGAATGATCTGCACTTCACGTCTTGCAACTTGCAGGTCATGCTTGGCTTCGTCATGTTTTTCTTCACTGCTCAGACCTTGTTTCAGCAGCTTTCGTTGGCGCTTGTAACGTTTGTCGAGATACCTCACTTTGTCCTCGGCCTGTTGGGCCTGAACGACGGTTTCGCCGTAATCGGCACGTAGGGACTCGAGTTCGGTTCGGATCACGGCCATCTGTGCTCGGGCCCGATTGAGCGTGATCTCCAGGGGAGAGGAATCCAGCTGTAACAAAACATCATCAGCTTCAACTGCCTGGTTATCAACGACCAGCACGGAGGTGACCCGACCTGAAATCTCTGGGCTTATGATGATGACATTGGCCTTCACATAAGCGTTGTCCGTGCTGACATATCGGCCGCCTGCCGCATAAAGATACAGACCCACACAAACGGCCAATAGGGGGATAACAATCAAAAACACCGATCGCTTCAATGTGCGGCTGCTCAACACGGAAAAAATTCTATGCTTTGGTATCACGTCTTATTCTTGTCAGTCACGGGTAGATTCAGCAGGTTTGTCTTCATATGAATCAAGATGTCTACTAAATGCTCTCGTTCCTTCTCGTTCAATCCATCGAGCGCTTGTTGACGAAGATCAGCGGCGATACGTCGAAGTGATTTCATGGCGGGCTTGACTTCGTCGGTTAGATACACCCGTTTGACACGGCGGTCGTTGGGGTCAGGTTCGCGGCGAAGCCATCCCTTGGCTTCCAGGCGATCGAGCAGTCGGCCGAGGGTGGGCCGTTCTATTTCCAGGATTTCGGCCAATTCAGCCTGAACAAGTCCATCGCGACGATAGAGGTGGGTCAGGACCCACCATTGCGATCGGGTCAACCCGATGGATTTTGCTCTCCGGTCGAAGGTGGTTCGCATTAACCGGGAGACATCGTTCAGAATAAACCCAAAATTACGATCTAGATTTTCCCGTTCCATGGCAATAATGTAGTAGGCTAGCTTATAATAAGCAAGACAATTATAACCAAGGTTACTAATCAATGAATCAGATAGATCTGAAGGGTCGCCGGGCGGTGGTAACCGGCGCAGCACAAGGTATTGGTTTGAGTATCACTCAGCGATTGTTGGCATCAGGCGCACAGGTCTGCCTGTGGGATCAGGATGCGGCATTGCTTGAGGAAACTTGTGAGGTATTGGCTGGGTCGCCAGTCTCTTCAAAGGTCGTAGATGTGACTGATTCGGACACTGTCGCGGCGGCAGCTCAACAGACAGCGTCCGATCTGGGTGGTATTGACATCCTGGTGAACAATGCAGGGATCGCGGGCCCAACAGTTCCATCGTGGGAATATCCTGTCCCTGACTGGCAGAATGTCATCGATGTCGATCTCAATGCCGTGTATTACTGTTGTCGTGCCGTGATTCCAATGATGCGCGAGCAGGATTATGGGCGGGTTGTCAATGTGGCTTCCATAGCAGGGAAAGAAGGCAATCCCAACGCTGCAGCTTACAGTGCTGCCAAAGCCGGGGTCATTGCTCTGACCAAATCGATCGCGAAAGAAACTGCAGACCTCAACATCGCAGTCAATTGCATCAGTCCGGCAGCCGCGAAAACCCGCATATTCGACCAAATCAGCCAACAGCATATTGACTACATGTTGTCGAAGATCCCGCGAGGTCGGTTTGTCCTGGTTGAGGAGATCGCAGCGATGGTGGCCTGGATGGTGTCAGAAGAAAATTCCTTTACGACGGGGGCCGCCTTCGACCTCAGCGGGGGCCGGGCGACCTATTAATTCCAATGGGGAAGAAAGCGATCATTGTTATTGGTGCCGGCGACGCGACAGGCGGTGCGATCGCCCAGCGATTTGCACGCGAAGGTTATGTGGCCTGTGTGGCAAGGCGAAATGCCGACAAGCTCACGCCCCTGGTCGAGCGGATCAAAGCAGAAGGCGGTGAGGTAGAACCTTTCGGCACCGATGCGCGCCGAGAAGAGCAGATTCAGCAATTGTTCAAGACTGTCGAGAATAATATCGGTCCGGTCGAGGTCTGCGTATTCAACGCCGGCGGCAACGTTAAGTTTTCGCTCAACGACACCACCACCCGTGTGTATTACAAGGTCTGGGAAATGGGTTGCTTTGCCGGGTTTTTAACAGGACGCGAAGCAGCGCACTACATGAAACCCCGCGGTCGAGGCACTATTTTGTTTACCGGGGCAACGGCAAGTATGCGTGGCAGCGCCGGGTTCAGTGCATTCGCCGGTGCAAAGTTTGGCTTGAGGGCGTTGTCACAATCGATGGCCCGGGAACTTGGGCCCCAGGGTATTCACGTTGCACACGTAATTATTGATGGTGCTATCGATACGGTATGGATCAAGGAGATGTTTCCCGAAACGTATGCGCTTAAAGACCAGGATGGAATACTGAATCCGCAGCATATTGCCGAGATGTACTGGCAGTTACACTGTCAGCGTCAGTCTGCGTGGACGCAGGAGGTAGACCTTCGGCCCTGGATCGAGCCGCACTAAAACAGGTACAGAATTGATGACAAAAACAGTTGAGTTTTTTTATGATTTTGGCAGTCCGACGGTGTATCTAGCGGCTACGCAGCTGCCGGCTATTGCTGCCGCGGTCGGTGCCACGATTGATTGGCGACCGATGTTACTCGGCGGTGTGTTTAAGTCCACTGGCAACCAAAGCCCTGTCGTTGTGCCGGCAAAAGCTGCCTATATGAATAATGATTTGGAGCGGTTTGCAAAGCGTTACGGTGTGCCGTTCAGGTTTAATCCACACTTTCCGATCAATACGTTGGCACTGATGCGCGGTGCCGTGGCGTATCAGGACGATGTTGTTGCCTCTTCAACTTATCGTGATGCCATCTTCATGGCGATCTGGGTTGAGGCCCGGAACCTAAATGAACCGGATGTAATCGGGCAAGTCTTGAGCGACGCCGGGTTGGATCCTGCGGAGTTAATGAACCGGATCGGCCAGCAGACCGTTAAGGATCAATTGATTGCCAACACAGAGGAAGCCGTGAACCGCGGCGTATTTGGCGCGCCAACATTTTTCGTGGGTGAACGGATGTTCTTTGGTCAGGATCGGCTCGACTTTGTTGCAGACGCGCTCAGCGGTTAGAACGTCATCTAAGATCTAATCCGTAGAGGTAATTTATTAATCTGGAATCAGTTCGCCCAGCGGACTATTGTCGCGAGCTATATAGTCATCGGTGGGGTGTCCTGTACGGCCGTAGGCATGCCATATTCTGAAACCAAGCAGCTCAAGTAGGTCGGGATTCGCCGTGTCCAAAACCTCTTGCCGGGTGCCTACGGTATAGTTTTCCTGGGGCCTGAACTGGGGTGTGCAGAACGTTGTGAGTACAGCGCGCCTGGGTCTGTCCGAGCTATTGGCCCCGGTGCCGTGCCAGATTCTGCCATCGCAAAGCAAAGCTGTGCCTGCTGGCCCCGTCGCGGCGATCGATTTTGTAGTCGAATCCGGCTGGCACCCACTGAGGTGGCTCCCTGGTACCACGCGTGTGCCGCCATTAGATTTTGTGAACTCATCGAGCATCCACAGTATGTTTAGAACAACGGGTGGCGAGATTGTGCCAGTGGACTCAGTATCTTTATCGAATAATTCGCGTGACATGGACCCCGCAGGTAATCCTGCTCGACCTATTCGAGTGGGTGGTGGCATCCACCACTGATCCGTATGTAGACGCATGGCAACGCCACCAGGATTGGCAATATTTGCGGTGTGGCTGGACAAAAGATAGTGATCACCCAGTAGGCCTGTCACCAGTTCTCTTATGGCTGTGTGGCTCAACAGGTCTAGGAATACAGCGCCTTTATTGACCAACGTCCAAACCCGTTGATTTCGGCCGCCTTGCGCTTCAGTAAATTCTTGGGGGCGCAATACGCCAGCACTGTCTCTGAAATCGCCCCAGTTCTGGGAGTGCCCCCCGTCTTGAAAGGCGAAACCTTGCTGTTTTTCTGCCAGAGCCTGTTCTGTTAGTCGTTTTCGAAGCGACTTGAGTTGATCATCGGTGAGTGCATCACCGAGTAGGCAGTAACCTTGTTCGGCAAGATCGTTGGCACATTGTTCGAGCGATAGACTGGGCTGTGGCAGGGAGGAATTCACGGGCAAGTTCAGCAGTTTTGTCTAACGTGGGGGCCAGGTTGGCTGAGTTTCTTCAAGGAGCGTTTGTGGTCGCTAAGCATAACGTGTTGTGTGGCGTGGTCAATCTCGGTAGCATAAATATGCTGATAAAGTCCACAGACAGTGTGTCATCAACAACCGGAATTCTGCTGGAACCAAATGAAGGAGTGAGTAAATCAAACGGGTAGCAATTTTACTGTTGGTTTTTGCGGTTTGCGCCGTGATCGTATTCTTTTCGGTAAACCTGTTCTACGGGTTGCTGGGCGGGTTGTGGACACCGGCGGGTTGATGAGTCCTGAGACCCAGCTGGCGTAATTTGATTACCACGTGGCATACAATCGCAGAGGGTTAGTCAAAAAAATAATGAAACTAAGACGTAAATTATGATCACCCATCTGCTGCCGATTTTGATGTTCGTTGTGTTGATGTTGCTGGTGTTTACCAGTTATCCGATCGGTTTTGTTCTCGGTGGAATCGCAATCATTTTTGGTGTGATTGGATGGATGTCGGGCGTATTTTCGCTTATCGAATTCTTTAACTTTGCCCCACGGATCTGGTTTATAGCCGATAACTTCCAGATTATTGCCGTCCCGTTATTTGTTTTTATGGGAGTGCTGTTGGAGCGTTCCGAGATTGCTAAAGAGTTGCTGGAGGCGCTTCAATTAATTCTGAGACGGGTTCCTGGCGGTATGGCTATGTCAGTAACAGTGATGGCCACGATCTTTGCGGCAATTACTGGGATCATTGGGGCTGCCGTGGTCGTGATGACGCTGATCGCCTTGCCCCCTATGTTAAAGGCAGGCTACAAGCCGACACTGGCACTGGGGACAATCGCCGCATCATCTACACTGGGTATATTGATACCACCGAGCATCCTGCTGGTATTCTTGTCAGAATTATTGCCTATGTCCGTAGGCTCGTTGTTCGCAGCGTCTCTTTACCCTGGGTTATTACTTTCGCTGCTCTATCTGGCTTATATCGGTATTTTCACACTACTAGTTCCCAGTGCGGCACCAAAACTGGCTACCACTGAGGATCCTTTGTTTGTTACGGAGATCATTCAGATTTTAGTTCGCGGGATACTGCCGCCTGTGGCGTTGATCGCGATGGTGTTGGGTTCAATTCTGACTGGATTTGTCACCATCACCGAGTCTGCCGCCGTAGGCGCGGGGGGTGCGATGCTACTGGCAGGAATCCGAGGAAAGCTTAACTTTCAGATCCTAAGAGACTGCCTTCAACGCAGTACCATGATGATCGGGATGATATTTTTCCTGTATATCGGCGCCACGTGTTTCTCTTATGTGTTTCGAGTGCTGGGCGGCGATGAGGTTATCCTGGCTTTTGTCAACGAGTCGGGACTATCGAGTTGGGGAATCTTGATCGTCGCAATAATGATGATCTTTGTGATGGGATTCTTTTTTGACGTACTTGAAATACTATTGATCGTTGTGCCGGTATTTGCCCCTTTGATTACACCGCTTGATTTTGGCGATCATATTGCCCAGGCCGATGTAATTTACTGGTTTGCCGTGTTGGTCGCGATCACATTGCAGACCTCTTTCTTGACGCCTCCGATGGGACTTGCCTTGTTCTACGTTAAAGGAGTCGCGCCGGATAGCATTACAATGAATCAGATCTATATCGGGGTTATCCCGTTCGTATTTTTACAACTTATCTGTGTTGGTCTGGTCATGGCTTTGCCGAATATCGCCATGTGGTTACCACACAAACTCTTCCCATAACTAGGATGTCTAATTCTTCAAATTATGCTGTGTATAGGAAGTGGCTCAAGGCTGCGTATTGGATGGAGATGCCGGTTCTCTGGCTTGGACGAATGGCTGCTTGGTTGCTGCTGCCACTGGTGGGCATCATTATGTTTGATGCTGTTTGCAGAAAGTTTCTTCGCAAAACCCCATTTGCTCTTGAGACAGGGCTCTATCATCTGATGAATTCACCCGTGCTGCAGGATGCGGAGTGGCATTTGCACGCGATATTGTTTCTGGTTGCCATGAGTTATGCCTATGCCTACAACGCCCACGTACGGCTAGATATTTTTCGCCCAAGGTTGGGCATCAAAGGGCGCCTGTGGGTGGAAGTCTTCGGCGGCGTTTTTCTGCTTACTCCCTTTCTGAGTATTCTGATTTACTTCGGGTGGGATTTCTTTCTATCCGCCTGGGTGACCGACGAAGGGACTTCGGTTCTGATAGGGATAGGCAATCGCTGGTTTATCAAGTCGTTTGTCATGATCGGCTTTTCCCTGCTTCTGCTGTCCGCGATTTCACTGATCATTCGGCTTGCAATACGGTTGTGGGGCCCGGAGGATCTAATCGCTGAGACAAGAGTCGATGCGTTTACTCGAGCGTCGCATTCCGCTTTCCAATGATCGCTGGCAGTGCTTTGACACCGTAGTTCAGGCTGAATCACCGCCATCGATGTACATCGTCTGTCCCGTAATGTAGTCGGCTTCGTCAGAGGCAAGAAAAACTCCAACATTCGCGACTTCATCCGCACTGGCAGCTCGCTTGAGTGGTACGGTGTCTACCCTGCGTTGCATGGAGTCGCCTTTCTGCCGCCCCCACAGTTTGCCCATCTCGTTGTCAATGAAGGCCCACATATCGGTATCGACGATTCCGGGCGCCAGTGCGTTAACGGTAATACCATGATCAGCGAGGTCAAGCGCCATCGATCGTGTCAGTGAGACCACAGCCGTCTTGCTGGCGGCATAAGCAGCGATCTCTGGCCGGCCCCGATCGGCCGCAAGAGATGCGGTGTTAATGATCTTGCCACAATGGCGTTCCATCATGTGTTTGGCCACAGCCTGACCGCACAAAAATACGCCCTTGAGGTTGACATCGATAACCTGATCCCATTCAGCTTCCGTGACATCTAGAAAATTCTGGACCCGAATAATGCCAGCGTTATTGAAGAAAATATCTATGCGGCCAAATGCTTCAACAACCGCCTGGACCATCCGGGCAACTTGGTCTGTCTGGGTTACGTCGACTGCCACCTTAAGGGCCTTGCGATTATGGGACTCTATGGCCCCGGCGATATCGTCGAGTGGTTCGGTTCGAATATCCGCAAGTGCGACATGGGCACCTTCACGGGCAAGGCGCCGGGCAATTGCCTGACCAATCCCGCCTGC
>Ga0187833_10002350_pt1 | contig 20449 bp, 22 predicted proteins | sample ETNtaG_37_FD_167968 | JGI IMG/M metagenome (GOLD analysis project Ga0187833, IMG submission 167968) | Marine microbial and viral communities from oxygen minimum zone, Eastern Pacific Ocean - ETNP2014_SV_400_PacBio MetaG (Illumina Assembly) | ecosystem: Environmental > Aquatic > Marine > Hypoxic...
AAAATATGATAGGTTATCCTTATTATAATATTGAAGTGCATCTTTTAAGTCTTGGTCAATGATGTCATAAAACAGGCTGATTTTGTCCAGATGTTGAGGCTTTAGATTAGACAGTCCTAAAATCTCAGGAGGTAAGCCTAGCGAGTAGAGGCTTGCACAGAATTTAATTGCTCTTGGTAGTTTAATATTTCCAGATTTTCTTGCATAACCAAACAGGTCAATATGCAGCTTTCTCTTTCTTCTGGAGGGGATGTAGTGGCTTACTAGGTTAATAGTTTCTGCTAGTAGTTTTATACACTCTATGTAGTCTTTCTCCATGATCTCAATGATCTTCATGGTTTCCTTTACATCAACGGGGATTGGAGCTTTACGTTTTATGTCTTTAACCTGATCGACTCCTTTAATGACTTCCTCCACAGGATAATCATACTTAAATGCAGACTGGATCGTGAATGTCTGGACACTTGGATAGCCAGTAACCATTTTTTTGGTGTTTGTTGGCTTGAAATTTCCCCTGAATGGGGCTGAGCCGCATCCGAAGATTGGTAGAATGTCTATTGATGATTTTTCCTGGAGTTCGTGTAAGCCTTGTAATCCAATTCTTGCCATTAAAACAGCTGTAACACTACCATAATTCAAGGCTGGATCTGATCTGGCAAACCAGACTCTTTGATAGTCTTTTATTTTTTCATACTCAATATATTTCTTAACATAGGAAGCTGCGTTTGTTATGGTTTCCTTTGTCTCAAATAGTGGTGTAACTCTTATCTCATCTGGTTTAAACTTTCCAATCCATTCCTTTACTGTTATGTCTCCTGCATAGATTGATTTTTCCTGGTTTTTTACAATGAAATTTTTGTAGTATTCATTCACACGAATAAGGTTTTTCTCTGAAAAACACATTGGTATCATGACCTCAAAGATTGGAGGGATGTCTTCTTCATAGAAGGCTTTACCTATGTCGTAGTTCCTTGGGATTGAATTTAGGGTTTCAAGCAATATTTTCCCTTCATTTTTTTCCACATCAGGATTTGGAATTCTAAATGTGATAATTTTATCTTTTCCCAGAACCTTCTCTCTAAAATAACGAGGATATCTGCTTAATAGTTTTTTAACTACAAAATTATCTACTTCTTTTCCCTCAGCATCCCAGAGCTGCTCATCTACGCCTAGATGAGAGAATGCGTAAAAGGCTTCCTTTACCTCGTCTTCACCATCCATTACAGTGTTTTTTGCAAAAAAAGGAATAAAGACATTGTCTGGATGCTGTGTTGACATTAATCTGCTGACTTTCATAGGGTTAGAAGTGTATTAATCTGTTTATAAAGTTAACTGGATTTTCAGTTAAGAAGGTACGGAAAACAGATTGTTATTTTATTTAGTTTCCAAAAGTTTAGCCTTAATACCTACTGCGTTTCTATAACAGGATTGGGCTCTATAATCATTTCTTAATTGTAGAGAATTCTCTCTTATAAGATTGCCCTCTTTGATCACTGGTTGGACTCTGTCTAGATTTGGGAGTGGGTCTAATGGTCTTGCAATTTTGTCTTCAAGACCTGGAGGAGGTCTTTCATAATTTTCACCTGGTGCATAGGTTAAAACAGCCTGAAAAAAGCTCTTAAATCTGTCTCTTGCTGTTGAATCTAGTGCATCAGGGTCACCTCTCAGTTCTTCATTAGCATGTACATCAGCTCGACAACCAAGCGCTTCTAATACCATAAGATCTCTGCTAGCGTATAATCCAATTAACGCAATTTCTTCCCTTGTATACTCTTTGGGTTTTTGGGTAGTAACAGTTTCTTGATGGATATGCATCCTAGAGGTGACTTCCTCTAAGAATTTCATTAGGTGAAAAGTTCTTTGTTGACCTATGCGAAAGGGACTGTAAGGATCAGAACTATGATCTCCTGGAAGAGTAAAGAGCCACACTGTTGGTTTTGTAGTTTGAAAAGGGTATTCTTTGGTACCTCCTGGTGAGTATCCTGGGGGAACTGGTTCATGATCAATTTCAGGAGATTCTGAACTAGGAAATGGCGCAGCTGCAGCATCAATATCATCAGCAATGTCTGGGTATCTTCCTTTTAAAATATCAATTTCAGTTTGGAAGGTGCTAGGTAATGTGGTACTAGGACTTTCTGTTTGAGGACCTCTAACTTGACCTTTTATATGACATGCCAATAATAATTCACTTTTCAAAGTTTCTTCTCTTAATGGATAAAGTGATTTCAGTGTTCTTCCTAAATTAAGAAAAGTTTCTAAAGCGTCTAGTAATTCCTCTCTTGACATCCTTGGTCTAAGTTCCTCTGGTTTATTATCTGGCATATTAACTTTTGGAGGTTATTCTGGGTTTATAAATCTATGCTCTATTAAAAATAACAGTGATTAATTACTCTTAAAATGCAATTTTCCGGATTGATTAAAAATCTTCCAGTTTTTCTTAGTATCATTATTTTAATAATCTCTTGTACTATATTTATATGAGGATAATCTACACTATCCATGCTCAAGAACAATTGGAAGAAAGAAAAATAGAAACAATATGGGTTGAAGATGCTATTAAATATCCTCATAAGATAGAAAAGTAGGGATTAAAATATTATGTAATTCGCAAACTCAATGGTGGAAAACTTAAAGTTGTCTACATCAAGGAAAAGTATATAAAGGTAATTACTGCTTACTTCATAAAATGAAACTACGCTACGATCCAGAAGCTGATGCAATGTATCTAAAATTTAAGGAAGATAGTGTTGCGCTTACAAAAGAGATTGATCCAAATACTTTGTTGGATTTCAATGAAGGTGGAGAGATCATTGGAGTTGAAATTCTTTTTGTAAATGAGAGAAATCCAGCGCTCATTAAAGAATTAAAAGCAAAAAAGGTATTATTAGCCTAGACAAACTCCCTAATCCTCTTAATGCCTTCTTCAATATCTTTCATAGAAGCAGCATAGCTAATCCTTACATGGTCCTCTCTTCCAAAGGCAGAGCCTGGAACTACTGCAACGAGCTTTTTCTTTAACAGATCTTCAGACCATTTTAGGGAGTTCTTTGAAGGTATTTTAGGAAAAACATAGAAAGCACCTTCTGGTTTTGCGCATTCTATCCCTGAAATACTGTTTAATGCCTTAACAATGAAATCTCTTCTTTTTCTGAATTCAGCAGCCATGCTTTGCACCTCTTTTTCAGGTGCTTTAAGAGCTTGAACTGCAACTGCCTGCATTACTGCGTTTACATTTGATGTAGATAGGCCCTGGATAGATGACATTGCAGCTATTATTTTCTTAGGAGCTGCTGCGTAGCCAATTCTTAAGCCAGGCATTGCATAGGTTTTGCTTAGCGTATTAACGTAGATTGTCTGTTTTTTCACAGCTTCACTTATTGAAGGTATGCAAAAATGTTTTTTCCCAAAGATAATCTTGTCATAGGTGTCATCAGCCACAATAAAGATATTGTTTTCTACCGCAAGCTCAGCTATTTTTTGCAATTCTTTTTCATCAAATACTGTTCCTGTTGGATTGCAAGGGCTGTTCAGAATTATGAGCTTTGTTTTTTTTGTGATAGCACCTTCAACATCCTCTGCAGCTAATTTAAAATTATCATCTGTTTTGACAATAATAGGGGTAGCTCCTGTAAAACTTACCATATCTGGAAAAGAGGCCCAATAGGGTTCTGGGATGATTACTTCATCATCTTTGCTAACCATGGCTTGAAAAACATTAAACAAGGCTTGCTTTGCTCCATTTGTAACAATGATCTCATCAACTTCATAATCAATGTTATAATCTGATTTAATCTTTTCAGCAATAGCCTCCCTACATTGCTTGCTTCCAGAAACATTATTGTATCTGCCGATTCCAGGTTCATCAATAGCTTGTTTCACTGCTTTTTTAATGAAAGAGGGAGGTTCAAAATCTGGTTGGCCAGCTGAAAAATCTATGACTTCTTTTCCCTGCTCTTTCAGAGCTTTAGCTGTTGCTGAAATGCTCAGTGTTGGCGATTGTTTACAGTTTTTTGCACGGGTGGATAAAAGTGTCATGTTAGATAGAGAATATTGTGTCTATATAAAGTTTGTTGCGAATTATTAATATTGATCCTAATTTCGGCGAGACTTTTTTTCTCCCCCTACCAGGGTAAGGGGAGAAAAAAAGTAAGTTATGAGATGTTCATAAGAAAGCGATACTAGTGCTAGGCCAGGATTTTCAAAGGCGTGGATTTAGCTCTTTCGGAGTGTTCATCACTTAATATTCTTCAACACATCTGATCTGGCAATAACTCCCAGCAATTTTCCATTTTCTACAACGCAAACTAGCTGATAGAATTTTAGCAAGTCTGAGACAATCCCAATATTCGTGTTTTTGCTTATCACAGGTGGTGCATCTTGCATTATATCTGATATGATTTTTCCTTTGTGCTCCAAAAGTGCATCTAAGATAATGGCCTCTGAGATAAATCCAACTACTTGATTTGCATCTACAACCGGCATTTGTGAGATAGCATATTTTCTGATGATCTGGATTGCTTCCTTGATTGAGGTTTCAGGTTTTACAGTGAGAACCTTTGTATTCATGATCTCTTCTGCTTTTAGCGATTTTTCTCCTGAGTATTGTTCAAGGGTTGAAAAGATTTTTTTCGCTTTGGAGTAGGTAGGATCTAGTCTTCCAGCCTCTATCTTTGCTATTAGGCTCTGAGAAACATTTGAGGCTTTAGCTAGATCTGACTGTGTCAAACCAAGTCTTTTTCTAATTTCCTTTACCTCTTGTAGCTCAAAACTCATATTATTATAGGAATATTTTAAGGTTATTTATATTCCTTTCGGTTTTTGGTGGTTTTATGGCAAACATTTATAAATACCTTAAAAACCTCATATGTTAAGATGCATCAGGAAAAGCAGATAAGATATAATCCAGATATAGGATTACTTTTAATTGGTCGCAAAGGGTTAGAGCTATTTAAGGCTAAAGTAAGTTATCATGCTGATATGGCTGTAGATCCAAGCTTGGCCACTGAACTTGGAAGTGTGGGTAATACGGTTTCTAGGGTTTTGAAGATTGAATGTCCATACGAGCAAGCGCCGAATAGGCCAGCCTTTGGAAGGCCAGATGGATCAAACGAGGAAGAGCAGGATGCATCACTAGTAAATCACTCTTCAGATTATGTTCATAGCTGGCTTACTTCAGGTCCTATGCCTTATGGTGATACTGTCTGGGATCCATTAGCCAAAGAACATGTGCCTTTTCATCCTGAAACTTTTTCAGACGTTAGGGTTGCAATGCAGGGTAGAACAGTATTTGTAGTTATGCCTGATCGTTATGAATTTGATGGAGTTTATAGATTGGAAGCTTCTAGAGATGAACATAGCAGAACTGTTGTGAGATCAGTCAGACAAGGATGATCTTCTAAATAAACTAAATATTTATATACTTCAGCTCTTAATCTTCTCTTTGGTGATATAAAATGGAAAAAGGTTGTACTGGAAATGCAATGAAGTGTCATGGCTGCATATTGCTTGTAGTAGGTATTCTGATTATTTTGAATGAAACCTACAGTATAGTTAATTGGGCAATGTTTGTTGGTATCATAGCTGTGATCTTAGGAGCTAAGAAACTTTACTTCGCTAGTGCTTGTGAAGGCTCTGATAAGAAGAAGTAATTTTTTTTGTTTTATTTCTTTTTTTTAATTTAAAACGTCAACTACTTTCTTAACAACATCTTCGCTTGTTAAACCATACTTCTTCAGCAACTCTTCTGGTGTGCCTGATTCGCCGAAGACGTCATCAATAGCTACCATGCCCATTTTGGTGGGATACTTGGTAGAAAGAACCTCTGCCACTGCACTTCCTAATCCCCCAAATTTTTGGTGATCTTCAGCAGTCACGATACGGCCTGTGTTTTTAGCTGCCTTTACAATTGCAGCTTCATCAATTGGTTTTATGGTATGGAGATTAATCACTTCTGCGCTTATTTTCTTCTTTTTTAGTTCTTCAGCAGCTAGGAGTGATTCATAAAGCATGCTTCCAGCTGAAATTATAGTTACGTCAGAGCCATCAACCATTGTTTGTGCTTTTCCTATCTTAAACTCATCTTTAGAGGATGTGAGGACTGGAAGATCTAACCTTCCAAATTGTTGATAACAAGGACCCTTAACCTTGTGGATAGCATGGGTGGAGAGTTTTGTCTGTTCATAATCACAGGGCCAGATTACTTTGAAGTTTGGCAGTGATCGAAACATTGCAATGGTTTCTGTTCCCATCTGGGTAAATCCATCTGGGCCAATGTTCATACCACAATGAGATCCTGTAACCTTTACATTGAGGTTTCCTATTGCTATTGCGTTTCTCATCTGCTCGATTGCCCTCAGAAGAAAAACGCCAAATGAAGAGATATGAGGGATAAAACCTACTAGGGACATACCCCCAGCAATATTCGTCATGTTTTGTTCTGCAATACCTGCTGTGAAAAATCGGTCAGGAAACTCTTTCTGGAACATCTTAGCCCTGGTAGAACCTTCAAGATCGCCGCAGAGTGCAACAGTTTTTGGGTCTTTTTTGCCTAGTTCTATCAAGGCTTCTCCATAACCATCCCGGCATCCTTTAATCTGAAGATTTTTCAATTTCATTTTTTGTTTTTTCTAATTCAGCAAGAGCAAGTTTTGTCTCTTCTGCATTAGGCGCTTTGCCGTGAAATTCAGGATTTAACTCCATAAAGCTTACGCCCTTTCCTTTAACTGTATCTGCAACAATCATAACCGGTCTTTCACTTTCTAATGCTCTGTTGAAGGCTCTCAAAAGAGATTCCACATCATGACCATCTACTCTATAAGTATCCCAACCAAATGCCTTCCATTTTTCATCAAGCGGTTCGGTATTAAGAATATCATTGCATAGGCCTTCTTGTTGGACTTGATTTCGGTCAATGATAGCAATTAAATTGTTTAATTTATGATGGGGGGCAAACATAGCAGCTTCCCATACATTACCTTCATCTATTTCGCCATCTCCTAGGATACAGAATACCTTGTTTGGCTTATCTTTAAGTTTTAGACCAAGTGCAATTCCCACTGCAATCGATAGTCCCTGGCCAAGGCTTCCTGTTGACATCTCGACAAAAGGAAAGCGATGCATATCTGGGTGGCCTTGAAGTCTGGATCCTAATATCCTCTCTGTCATGAGCTCTTTTTTAGGGATTGCTCCTGTTAATGCAAGGGTGGCATACCATGCAGGACAACCATGTCCTTTAGATAGAATAAAATATTCCCTATTTGGGTCTTTTGGATTCTTAGGATTAAAGTTAAATACATTAAAATAGAGAACTGAGTATATTTCTGCAGTTGATAATGAGCCTCCTGGGTGTCCAGAGCCTGCCTTAGAGATAAGTTTAATGGTCTCAATTCTAATATCCTGTGCAATTCGCTTAAGTTCAGCTATATCTTCTGTTTTTTCCATTCGTTAGAATATGGTTTTGATTGATTCTTAAAAAGTTTGTGATTTTATGTTTCACTTAATCAATTTCTTAACCCTGGTAAGTTTTTCTTTAATGTCATCTCCTTCTAAATATGCGCCCAAAGAAAAAATATTTGCTTTAGCTTTTTTTACCTTGGTAATGGTTTTCTCGTTTAAGCCGCCATCAACTTCTATAAGGATTTTTTTATCTATTTTTCGGATAGCCTTGATTTTTCTTACCACATTTGCTTTAAATTTCTGGCCTGAAAAACCAGGATGGACTGACATTAGCATTACTCTGTCCAGGTCTTTGAGATAGGGTTTTAACTTACTCACTGAAGTTTCAGGATTTAGGGCTAGGCATGCCTTTATTTTCCGTTTTTTAATGAAATTGATGAGTGCGAAGACTTCTTTTCTGTCTCTGCAGCTTTCCAGATGGAAAATGATTGCAGACGGATGTAGTTTGAGGGCCTTTTTAATATGTGTTAGGTTATCTTTTACCATTAAATGCACTTCATATTGAAGTTTAGAACGCTTGATATTGTCTAGAGGGAGGGTTTTATTCGGGACAAACTTGCCATCCATTATATCTAGATGGGCTAGTTTAAAGAATGGCTTTAACTCTGATCTTCTCTGAATAAACTCTTCCTTAGACTTTACTAATATGGTAGGAATTATCATTTTACCCCCTTTTAGAAGCTTTTAGATGAAGTGACATATAAATGTTTACTTTTTTTGGGATATTTAATATCCAAAACAAAGCTTTTTAAACCTAGATAGTGTAAAATACACATATGACCCGTCATATTGTGCTGGGGGATCAGCAATTATTAGTTAATATTGATAAATGGCTTCAGGTGAGGGATATCTACTATCCTCATGTTGGGCAGTATAATCACCTTGGGGGGGGCATGCACATAAAATCATTGTTTTAGAAGGGGATCATGTTTCTTATGTAAACAAAGACGAATGGGAGAAGCAGCTCGGTTATGCAAATGACACTTTGGTCACAAAAAGTAAGGCTGTGAATCACTCTATGCATCTACATCTACACTTTGAAGAGACTGTCGATGATAATATCTTTTTGAGGAAAATAAAAGTAGAAAATAAGGATAATAGGGATAGAACAATCCGGGTTTGTTTTCACCATGATTTTCATTTGTTTGGTGATGGGGTTGGAGATACTGCTTTCTATAATGCATCAGAAAATGCAGTTATACACTACAAACGGGATGTTTATTTTCTTGTTGGGTTTTGTGATGACAAAAAATGCTTTGCAATGGCTGATTATGATATTGGAGAGCATGTGAATCCTGGCTGGCAGCTTGGCAAAAAACCTATCCATCAGGGAGAGGTTGATTCTATTGTTGCTGTTGACTTGGAATTGCCTGCAAATGGCTCAAGAACCTTTTATTATTATCTTGTTGCAGGGACTCATCTTAATGAGGTGCTTGACCTTAAGGATGATCTGTTGAATAAGGGCTTTTTAGGATTTGTCAATGAGTCAAAAAAAGAAGAAAAAGCATGGCTAAAGCAGATAAAACCTCCAATAAAGATACTTCCAAAAAAACTCCAGGATTTTTACAAAAGATCACTTTTGATTATTAGGACGCAGTGTGATCACCAGGGAGCGATCATGGCTGCTAATGATTCAGATAATATGGAGTTCAATAAAGACACTTATTCTTATATGTGGCCAAGGGATGGAGCTTTGGTTGCTACTGCATTGATAAAAGCAGGTTTTGCTGCTGATACAAAAAAATTCTTTGAGTTTTGCAAGGATGTGCTTTATGAAGATGGTTGTCTGCTCCACAAATATAATCCTGATAGGAGTTTGGGAAGCAGCTGGCATCCATGGGTATTGCATGGCAGTTTTTCATTACCTATCCAGGAAGATGAGACTGCTCTTGTGTTGCATGCACTATGGAATTATTATGAAGCTACAAAGGATAAGGTATTTATCAAATCTCTCTACCCAAAATTAATAAAGCCTATGGGAAATTTTTTAGCAAATTATCGCTATGAGAATGGCCTGCCTAAGGAGAGCTATGATCTCTGGGAGGAGAGAAGAGCGATTTTTACGTTTACTACTGCAGCTACACTTGCTGGATTAATAGCTGCTGACAAGCTAGGGCATTTGGTTGTTGATAAAAAGTTTTGCTCAACTTGTAATATTGGGTTTGAGGCTATCAAGAATGCAAAAGTAAGTTATCTCTACAATACTGAGAAAGAGTATTTTAGAAGAAGTGTAAACTTTGAAGGGGAAGATATTGTCTACGATGATGCTATGGATGCTTCTGTTTTTGCAATCACTGAATTTGGAGTTTTTGATGCCAATGATGATAAAGTGGTTAAAACCATGACTAAGATGAAAGAATGGTTGAGCGTGAAGACAGATGTTGGAGGGATTGCTCGATATCATGATGATCCTTATATGCAGCAGACAAATGATTTGGGGAAAGTACCTGGTAATCCCTGGTTTATTTGCACGTTGTGGTATGCAAAGTGGGTGATTAAAAAAGCCAAGAAAAAAAGTGAATTAAAAGAGGCTTTGGAGATTCTTAATTGGGTTGTGGATCATGCACTGCCTACAGGTTTGTTGCCTGAACAATTAGATCCTTTTACTGGTGAAGCATTGTCTGTAAGCCCTTTAACCTGGAGTCATGCAGAGTTTGTTGATACTATGACAGATTATGTGAATAAAGTTAAGAAGTTGTGATTATTTTTTTCTCATAATTGTTATATAACATATAGCAGCTATAATATAAAATCCAAAACCAGTCCAATATGCTTTAGAGATTCCATAGGTCATTGCAATGATTACTGCAAGGATCGAAGCTGTTATTGAAGCAGCGCCATTAATTCCCCAATACCATGGTAATTCATTATCATTCTTTATATTTAATCTGATTCCAAAAGGGAACGCCATACCCATAAAAAAACCAAGGGATGACATAATAAGCAAAGAGAGCATAATTTTAGTAAACATTATTGTTCCCATGAATGAGGATATGATTACTGGTGTAATTAATCCTACTAATAGCATTATTCCTAAAAGTCCAATGAATAGATTCATGGCTTTGGCTGATGTACTATTTACAGTTCTGGTCATAAAACTGCCTATACCGCCAGCTATGAGCAAAGAAAATAATACTACTGACAAACTATATGCGGGATGTCCTAAAAATATAGTAAGGCGCTGAATTTGAGAAATTTCAACCAGCATGAAACCAAATCCAATAGATGCAAAAAATACTATCTGTGAGAATGATATTTTTATTTTAGTAGTTTTAAGTTTGATAAATAATGGCAGGAATATACAGATTCCTGTTAATGCTAATACAATTCCAAAAAGGACAACAAGAATAAATACTGCTTCTAAATTAAAATTTAAGATTCTCTTGGATTTTTGATCGGGATCTATCCAGGGTTTCCAATACACTATATCAGATATTTTCAATAAATTGAAAAAATAAGGTTTATCATCAGTTGGTGGTTCAATGTTTAATGGATAATCCCAAGCAATAGGTTGAGTAAATTCTTCACGTACGATATCTCCTAATATGGTCATATTCTTTTTGGGAGACAAATCTATATCGAATTGCAAATCATCTGAAATATTGTGGATAATGGTAATTTCCTTATCAGTAAACGGTTCTTTACTTACTATCATAGCTACTAATCCTTTTCTTTGAGTATTACATCTTGAAACCATAATATGGTCTATGGGGTTTTGTATTCCTGCTTGTCTTAATGCTTCGCTACCTAAAGAAACCATTCTATACACTTCTCCAGGATTATCAGGGACATGCCACATGGTTAATGTGATTACTCCATTATCTTCTAATCTATCCAGAAGAAGTTCCCAAGCTTCTAATGTATACAAAGAATTTTCCGTTAATGTGTAGGCACCAGCAGTAGTAGCTGCCCATGTATGGACATTAATTAGCTGGATGAGGTCAAATTTTTTGTTGTGTGTTGCGAGATAGTTTCTTCCTTCAGATTCTATAAGGTCTACTTTTGGATGTTTATGAAGGTTCCCGGCAAAGTCTGCAAATTTTTCAGTGAGTGCTTCTATAATGGCTTCATTTAATTCAATACCTGTTATAGAGCTCTGATTAAAAACTAAGGCTGATAAGATATCTCGACCTCCTCCAGAACCGATAATCAATACCTTTGCATCATTTTTAAGGTAATGAGCAAGATTAATTACATCATTTTTCAAATAACGTAATGGTTCCAGATTATTATCAAATCTTGTTATTGTCGTAAATCCATATCCTTCAATTTTTAGTTTAATATGGGGTAATTTTGGTACATCCTTATCAAGTGGTCCGCACCACATAAACGGTTTTTGTTTATCAGATAATGGACCTTGGGCATAAATATGGGCATAGGTGTTCCATCTTTCAAAATGTGACGATCTAATGGCAGATCCTTTGTAAATGTTAAATCTTATGAGGGGGTGATGTGAAAAAGTAAAGAGAATAATAATAGTTAATACTACTAATATGCTTATAAAAATCAATTTTTTTTTATTTTTATACGTTATACTAAAAATAAATAAGAAGGAGGATAATACAGCTAATAATGCGGTAATAAATACAGCAGTTGGACCATTTGTCCGTGTTAAAGTGTAAATAACAAAGATACATCCCAGTCCTGCTCCAATCAAATCAGCAGCGTATAACTTGTTTACTTGTTTTGGATATTTAGTTAATGCCAGGCAAATGCTTATTCCTGAAAAAATAAACGGTATTGCAAAGAGAATATATGTAGTAGTTAAGAAGAAAATATTTGCAGAGTGGAAATTTATTTTTGTAGGGATTTGAATGTATATAAGGAGACTTAGAATTGTTGTGATAGCAAAGAGTATAGCACTTTGTCCGGTTCGCAAAACAATTTTCTTTTTAGGGAACCACAAAGGAATAAGATAAACGATTAAAGCACCAATCGTAAGGCCAAACATTGCTATACTAATGGCGAGAAATGCAAAATGATACCACATCACAACGCTAAATATTCTTGTGAGTAGGATCTCAAGCATTAAAGTGGCTAATGCTATGAAGAAAACTCCTAGATAGTAAGATTTTGAAATAGTTTTCATAAAAATAACCTGTAAATGAGATGATTATTTATCCAATTTCCTAATCCGTCTCATCCTTCTTGGTTCATGGCTTTTGAATTTAGTGTTTAACCAAAAATCGATTAGTTGCAGTTGCTTCTTAGGAGTTGTTTTTAATCCTCTGAGGCAGATAATGTTTGGGTCATCATCTGCTTTTCCAGTTACTGCTGTGAATTTATCATAGGGCATGTAGGCTCTTGCTCCTTTTACCCTATTTGCAGCTATGCAAACCCCAACTCCATTAGTACAGCATAAGATTCCTTTGGCTTTGTTTTTTACGACTTTTTTTGCAAGTGGAATTCCATAGTCAGGATAATCAACCTTTTTCTTATCAGAAAATGTTCCGATATCCTCCCAAGCAATTCCTTTTGCTGTAAGATGGATTCTAACCTTTTCTTTAAGTTTAAAACCGCCATGGTCTGAGCCGAGATAGATCATAAGATTAATGTAAAAATAATTGTTTATTAACTTTGTGATTTAGGAAACCAATCCCCAGTTTTCTCATTCATTCTATAATTTTGTTTGTAATATTCAAAGCTTTTTTCAGCTATTTTTTTTATTGCAATTACCAATCTATTAACATCCTCCACATTATTGTAGATGGAAAAGCTTGCTCTTACCAAACCAGGGATATTAGCAGTAATTCCTTTATCTACCTCTTCCCCTATTATTTTATCTTCTTGAATTGAGATGTTCTTGAGACTTCTCATTAATTCATAGGTGCAAAAAGAACCTGCTCTGGTTCCGATACCATACTCTAAGGCTAGTATTTCAGCCACGAGCTTATCTGGCAATCCCTCTATGTCGAAAGGGATAATAGAGCCATGTCCATTCGGAAGATAAATCTTTATATTGGGTAATCTTCTTAACTGTGCAAGCGCTAATCCGACTAGCGCATGTTCGTATTTTTTGATGTTCTCCATACCAATCTCTTCTAGTTCCTTAATTGCTGCTTCCATTGCCCAGACACCCACTGCATTGGGGGTTCCAGGATCATGGGTTTGGACTGTATTGAATCTTTTTACTTCATTCTCAGATGTGATATAGGGGAGATTGCCTCCTCCAATTTGGTAAGGGATGGCTCTATCAAAAAAGGATTTAGGGCCAACCAAGACTCCAGCTCCAAAGGGTGCATACATCTTATGGCCTGAGAAGGCAATAAAGTCAATATGCTCTGGATGGTCATCTGGCAGCATGTCTATTTTTTCATGTTGCAGGAATTGACAGACATCTACTAAAATCTTTGCCCTGTATTTGTGTGCTAAGCCTGCTATTTTATGGATTGGGGGCTTATAGCCTGTAACATTTGAGGCTCCTGTGATGACTACTAATTTTATGTTGCCAGGATAGTTTCTTAGAATCCTTTCAATGTCTTCTAAGTCAAATTTTGAATTCTTTGTTTTGAATTGGTAGATTTCTTGGTGCTTCAACCAAGGAAGCATACTGGAAGAGTGCTCAATATCTGAGACAAGAATTTTTCCCGGAAACGTTTTCCAGAGGGCTGCTGCTTGATTAATCGCTTCAGTTGTGTTTTTAGTAAAGATAACATAATCTTTTTCTGAGGTTCCAACAAATTTTCCTATTGCTTCACGAGATTTCTCATACTTATCAGTAGAAATTTTGGAATGTTGGCCTGCTCCCCTGTGGACACTACCATACTCGACAAGATTCTTGCTGATCATTTCCACTACCGCCTTAAATGGTTTTGTGGTTGCAGCATTATCTAGATTAACATACTTTACTTTTTTTCCATTGAGTAAAGTAACTTGAGCATTCAGTATTTGCTCTTCAAATCTTGGTTTTATTTTTCTGTTCCAAAATTGTTCTAGGTTCATTTTATCTCTCTCCTTCCTCCACATTTTATTACTCAGAGGTTACTATGGGATGTTATTTAAACTTTTGTTATAAAAATATTTATAACAGAATACAAAAGTTTATATACTAGTAAGATCTTAATTTCTTCATGCTTGTTGAAGATTTGCAGGAATTAGGTTTAAAGGAGAATGAGGCTAAAATCTACCTTGCGCTCTTAGAGATTGGAGCTTCTACTACTGGACCCATTATCAAAAAATCAGGGTTGTATAGGGTTATGGTGTATGATACTCTTGAAAAGCTTATGAAACTCGGGCTTGTGAATTATTCTCTAAGCAAAAATAGAAAAGTGTTTGAGGCAGAGCAGCCACAACAAGTAATGGAATTAATAAAAAATAAACAGATGTTGGCAGAAAAAGTAGTAGCAAATCTTAACAACATTCCTACTCCACAGCACCATGACCAAGGGGCTTTTATTTTTGAGGGTTGGAGAGGGATTAAAGCTGCGCAAGAGCATTATTTTAAGGAGATGAAGCCTAGTGCGCAGGGAGAGTATCTGATGGTTGGTGCTTCACGGGGTCTACACAAGAAGTTGGACGCTTTTTTTAATTATTTTCATGAGCGAAGGAGCAAGATGAAGATACCTGCAAAACTATTATTTAATGAGAATAACAAGCGGTTTGGAAATCTTAAGAAAAAATTTAAGCCTATCCAAGTGAAGTATATGCCAAAGAAAATACTAACCCCTTCATGGATAAGTATGTATGGGGATATGGTTCTTATTGGGGTTGCAGAAGAGAATCCTACTGCATTTTTTATTAAAAATAAAGCAGTTGCAGAATCCTATAAGCAGTATTTTTATTCTATGTGGGAGCAAGGTAAAAACTAGTTTTTGAAAGGAAGCAAAGCAGCACCAATAACTCCAGCAGAATCTCCTAATTTGTTTTTTAATATCTTTACTTTCTCAGTGTTTTTATTAGGAGCATAGATCTTGATCTGTTTCTTTACTTTTGGAATAAATAGGGAAAATGCCTTACTGACTCCCCCGCCAATAACAATAGAGCAAGGATCATAGGCATTAATGATATTTGCAAAGCCGACTGCATAGCCTGCTATAACCTCTTTAGTTACTTGCTTTGCTACAGGATCTTTTGATTTGAAAATATCGCTAGGATTAGGATTTTTGAGTTTACCTTTAAAGTGCTTATACCTATGGACAATATGTGCACCTGAGCAGAGGTTCTCAAACATATAGTTTCCGATAGCCATAAATCCTATTTCTCCTGCACCGCCATGAGATCCTCTGTAGAGTTTATCATTAATGATGATTCCTGCACCAATTCCAGTTCCAATAATCAGACCCACTGTATTGACACACCAGGAGGCAGCTCCAAATGTATGCTCTGCTAGGGCAAAGCAATTTGCATCGTTCTCTGCAAGTGTTTTAATTTTTGTTCGTTTTTGAATTTCCTTTGCAATGTCGATGCCTTTGAAGGATGGAATATTATGGATAGATGTTAATTTTTTTCGAATGGAAAATCCTGGATGTCCAATACCTACACCAACTACTTTTTTAGTTTTTACTATACCAATTACCTCAACAATGTTACTGAGAATATGATTTTTGGATTTGTTTGCTTCGGTGGCTCTACGGCATCTTTCTATGATTTTTCCCTTTTCATTCATTAAAACGCCTTCAATCTTAGTCCCGCCAAGATCTATGCCTATTGAATACTTCATAAACTAAAAAATGAAAGAAAGAGTATATTAACTTTGTTGTTTATGCAGCCTTCTTAGCTTCGCTATCCAAACCAAGTGCTTCTCTTATCTTTGGCTCATCAAATCCAATAATGATAGTGCCTTTTACATCCAAGACTGGAACTCCCATCTGGCCTGATTTTTCAATCATGTCATTTCTTGCTTTTTCATCAGTTCCTACATTCAAATCTTCGTACTCTACCTTCATTTCATCAAGAAAATCCTTTGCTTTATGGCACCATGGACAAGCATCTGTAGAGTAGACCACTACTTTGTCTGACTTTTTGTGATCTTCAATTTTATGGACTTTTGTTTCTTTTTCTGACATTATTATCACCGATATTAGGAATGAGGAGGATATTTTAAAAGCTTTCGTTTTACTGTCAAAACTTTATTTCAAAGATGAAAAGTATTAGAAAAATAGACAAATACAATCAATGCTACAATGATAGATATCAATGGATCTCTAAATGAGAAAGCCCCAAACAATACAAGGAAGATCAGGAGGATAGCAATGACCCAGCAAATTGTGCCATAGACAGCCATGGATTGTTTTTTAAAAGGGGGAATAAGATCAACGAGAAACGGATTGTTGGGAATTGGGCGTAGTGGCATTGTCTCAGCTCTTTACTCCTTGTTTTATTGTTTTGTTGACAAATAAGAGTTCATCTGGCGCTAAGCCATCTCCCAGATCCTGCTTGATCTTAATAGCCAATAAGGTGTTTAACACTTGGAGTTGGTCTTGCATTTTAATCATTAAGGACAAAGCCACACTTTTTACAGAAAATCTCTCCATGCTCATTGGTTATCTGATCTGACTTGCACTCTGGGCAGAGCCTCTTAGTATCTTCGCTACTAATTGTTTGCATACTTTTTTGATTCCAGACTTTTGCCATGGAAACACGTTAGGTTTTGTGTTTTATAAAGTTAACGAAAATGTGGTTAGCACATACTCCTAGCCATTAGAAGTTATCTTCCCAACAATAAGGAAAAGATAAGCTCTAGCCCACACAATCAATGGAAAAATGGTTATTACTCCTATAAGGAGCATAATCCCCTGTGAGAAGTTGTTTAGAAAGATGAGGATATAATTAAGTGTTGCAAAGAGCAATACTGTTAATGCAAAAGCAGGGAAGATGTCCTTCACATGTTTAACTCCTATTGAAAATGCCTGCTTTATGATTTGTTTTCTTTGACCAATTAATGCATAAGATATGCTCCCAAAATAGGCAATTATTATAATGAGGACAATAATGAAAATATCCAATCCTGGAGGATTGGGCGTTCCTGACCTCTCAAGTATTGTGAATCTAAATGAGTTGATAAATCCTACAATAATAAAAATCACATAGAGCAGAAACCAGAGTATATTCACTTTGAAAAACTGCTTGATATAGTTTTTGTAGGATGGTGTTTCACTGGTTAGCTTTGCATTGAGATACCATGATGAGCCCTGCATAAAACTGTATAGGAAATAGGTCACTAGACCAAACAGGAGAAATGCGAGTAGTAACAGATAAAAATATTTTGCAATTAATGGATTTTCATCAATAAGGCTAAAAATACTAACCTGTCTTGCAACCTCGAGTGTAAGATCCTTTGCCTTCTGAGATGTTAATGTCAGGAAGATTTTTAGATACTCATATATTTTCCCTAAAAAGCCTGATAAATCTGGAGAGCCTTTTACGAATCCATAAACAAGAAGAAAGATAATGTCTAAAAGAATTATTTTAAATATGGCTCCAGGGTTGCTTTTGAATATTTTCAATGCTTTTTCAAATTCTGTTGTGTGAAAAATGTCCATTTTTACTTTACCCTTATTTTTTCCTGGTCAATTAACAATCGCAATGTTTGCAGGGGCTGCACGCCCTCAATTTTTCTGTTGTTAATAAACAATGTTGGCGTTCCTCTGACTCCATTAAGCCTAGCTTCTTTAATATCATTCTCAACTTTAGGTAGAGTTTTAAAGTTTTCCATGCACTCAACAAATTTTTGAGGATGAACTCCAAGTTTGGCTGCATATTCAATGAGTTTATTGTAGCTAAAATCTAGTTGTCTTTCAAAAAGAAGATCATGATACTCTATGAACTTTTCCTGTTGTCTTGCACATTCAGAAGCTAGAGCTGCTCGAGGGGAATCTTTGGTCTCATCATTTGGATAGTGTTTAAACACCAAATTAATCTCTCCTGGATAGAGGCTTAGGAGGGTTTTAATGTCTGGAGCAAGGGCTGCGCAATGGGTGCAGGTAAAGTCACCAAACTCTATTATGGTTATAGGTGCTCCAGGATTTGTTCCTAACTCCAGGTTTTCCCAATTATAGGTTTTATCTGGCAGATTAGTGAGAAGATCAATGTTCTCTGAGGGTAGAATCTTGTTGATAAACAACACAAAGAGAACTATGAGGATAACAAGAGTTGTCATAACTGCTATGAATCGTTTATTCCCCATTATTTGTTAGGTGGCGTGGTTGTTTAAATAATTTGTGTAAGTTGGATTAATCTATTCACTTTCGATTTTAACTTAGTTATTAATTCAGCATCCTCAAAGTTGTAGATATCTGGAAGGTTTAAGGAGATTATTTGCTTTTGGAGATATTGTTTTGGAAATCTAACAGAAAGTTCTTTTCTTTGTTGATCTTCCATAACTACTACTAAGTCTGCCCAACTTACTTGTTTTTCATTTACAGGTTTTTCATTGTAAAGTCCAGCTGATTTGGTTTCGAATTTAGAAGAAAATATTTTCTCAGCAGTTTTGCTCCTGTGCAGATTTTGGTTGCATATGAATAATACTTTCATATTAAGCTGTTGTTTTAGGACCATATAAACTTTACTAAAAACCCCTAGTCAAGAAAATAAGCAAAGCATAAAACATAACACCCAACACAAAATACACAGGTTTTCCTGCTTTTCCTTGAGGAATGCCATGCCTTATAGTGGTATAGAGGAGCACTCCTATAACTAATCCCAATAGGGAGAAATTCACAACAGGACTGATGTCTGTTGCAAGATAGGTTGCGAATAAGATTCCTAAAAGGGTGGATGAACTGAGAATTAATCTTACAGTTGTGTCACTTGTTGGATCTACAGGAAGTGTGCTTAGGGTTGAGTAGAAGAGGATAGGCAAAAAGAATAGGACTCCAGAAACAGCGCTCTGATTTGTTAAGTATACAATTAGCATTCCAATGATAAAATGATAGATAAACGAAATACTAGAGTCTGCCAGGGCAAGCTCTCTTTTTCTAACATCCTTTGAGGTGTGCTGGTAGATATGTTTTTCAACCAAGTGCAGCAGGACAAATCCTACTAATACACTAAGGAAGAGTCTCTGATCTGTAGCTATTACTGATGCATTAAATTGAGGAAATAAGTCTAAGAAGATATAGGTAATCGAGATCCCTGCAGAGAGAGACAGCATTCTTACATGATGTTCACTAAACTTTGTAGTAAATTTCTCACTAAAATAGATAGCTATTGCCATAAGAATGCCGAAGATTATGGTGTTCATGGGTTTATTTGAGAATTAGGGATTTTTATAGTTTATGATTAATTCAGCGTTGTAGGGGGATTCTTCAATAATTTTTTTCTTTTTAATCTTGATTGGCTTTCTAAAAATAGGTCCATCCACCATCAAGGTTTCATACTCTCCTCCTTCTCCTGCAGGGTTTAAGCCGAGTTTTTTTTGGAGTTGGGTGAGTTGTTTAATATCTTTTGTAGTGATTGGTCTTCCAATCCATGAGCTATCAAGACCTTCAGCAGCTATTTTTGTTATGATAAATTTGAATTTGTTTTTTAGAATCTCTTCAAGGTATTTCACCTGATCAATATGCCAAAGCGGGGCAAATATCTTCAGGGAGAGGCTATCACAAATTTTTTCAATCCTCTCTCTTTGATAATTTGAGTATAATGCACCAGTTACTACTCCCTCAATACCAAATTTATTCTTTGCTTCTTGGAGGGCTTTTTTTAGATCTTTTAACTCATGCTCTTTTTTTCCATCTGTGGGTGCTGTTACGAGTGGGAGGCCAATTGAATCTGCCTGTGCTTTGGCAAGGTCAGTCGTTGGGGTATGGAACATATATGAATCCTTGTTTTTTGATTTTAGTGTTATCATGCACTCTACTGGATAGTTTTGCTTTATCATAGTATACATAGCGAAAATACTATCCTTTCCTGTTGATATTAAGGCTCCTAGCTTTGGATTTGTGGAAGGTGCAAAGGTATCAAGATAGGAAGAGATTGTGGGATGAGGTTTTGCAAGCTTTTTCAATGCTTTCTGGATGTTTGAGCCGTATTGAGCAGCACGTTTTTTCCTTCTTGC
>Ga0187833_10002353_pt1 | contig 20440 bp, 21 predicted proteins | sample ETNtaG_37_FD_167968 | JGI IMG/M metagenome (GOLD analysis project Ga0187833, IMG submission 167968) | Marine microbial and viral communities from oxygen minimum zone, Eastern Pacific Ocean - ETNP2014_SV_400_PacBio MetaG (Illumina Assembly) | ecosystem: Environmental > Aquatic > Marine > Hypoxic...
AACGGTTTCTTTATTGATAAATTCAATTGTCTTTTCAGCATCAATATTATAATACTCATCGGCATCCATGAACACGGGTGTGGCGCCATTGTAACTAATAGCATTAACAGGTGCTATGAAGGTAAGGGTAGGTACTATTACCTCGTCTTCTGGATTAACACCCGCTAATTTAAGGCTTACATGCAATGCTGATGTCCCATTTACGCATGCAACTGCATGTTTAGCGCTGGTATATTCAGCTATCTTCTGTTCAAATAAATCTACATATTTTCCAGCGGAAGATACCCATTCCGTATCCAGGCATTCCTTGATATATTCCCACTCTTTACCTTTGATTGATGGCATAGAAAGAGGAATCTTATACATTATATTGCTCCGCCTTATACATTCCCAGGTTTTCAGAATCTTTCATCCATTCAATCACTGTCATGATGCCTTTTTTTAAGGAGTGCTTAGGAATCCATGACGTATGTTTAAGAAGTTTTGAATTATTACAGACAAGCCTTTCAACCTCACTGTTTTTCGGACGTACGCGTTCTTCAGAAGACTCAATAGAGATATCCGTGCACATAAGATTAGCAATCAAATTAGCTAGCTCACCTACGGAAATTTCTGAATTCATACCAATATTCACAACTTCACCAAATAGAGAATCTGACTCATAAATATCTATGAAACCATTACAGGTATCAGCCACATAGGTCAGATCCCTAGTTGGGGATAGGTTGCCGAGTGCTATAGAGTTTTTCCCATTTAGCAATTGTGATATAATTGTCGGTATTATAGCTCGAGCTGACTGTCGTGGTCCATAGGTGTTGAATGGACGCACAATTTTTATCGGCATATCAAAAGATCTGGAATAACTGATGGCAAGCTGATCAGCCGCAATTTTTGTTGCGGAATACGGAGATTGCCCTACTAAAGGATGTTTCTCATCAATAGGGATATATTGTGCTGTTCCATAAGTTTCACTTGTTGATGTAATCAACACTTGCTCTAAATTGAGATTCTTTGCCGCTTCGAGCACATTATATGTCCCCTCAATATTTGTCCGAATATAAGCTAAAGGTGAAACATAGGAATATGGTATTCCAATAAGGGCTGCAAGATGAAAAACTGAACTACATCCATTCATAGCCTTGGAAACGGAGTCATAATCACGTATATCACCGAGAATAACTTCAAAATTATCTTTATACTTAGAATTTTCAAGCCATCCCCAATTATTATTAGGGTTGTAACGGTCAAATGCTTTGACGTTATAACCTAGTTCAACACAAAGTTCGGTTAAATGAGAACCGATAAATCCGGTTGATCCAGTAATCAATATATTTCTTTTAGACAATGAAAAACATCCTATTTCTATTACTACCCTAATAAATCCTTATTCTGCTGTAAAAATTTTGTACCGGCGCTACAACGGAAGATTGGGTTTCCCTCGTGCGGCTTGAAGTTCGGCTTGAAAAGAGCCCAAAATTGTCGTTGAAGTTCTTCATCCTGCTCTGTTGTTTCCCATGTTCCATTTAATCTTTCATCCATTTCTATGACTACATCACGAATTTCTTCCGGGGTATTTTCGATCAGTTCAATTCCCTGCTCTTTAAACAATTTGGCGTAATATAATTTCCCTGCTCCCGATTCAATAATTTCTCGAAATGTCATTAAACGTTTTTCTTTTATAAGCCAATGTTTCTTAAAAATGGTCAAACTGTTTTTGTACCATCCTCGCACAAATTCAATTGGCACATAATTTACCAAGACAACTGGTCTCCGAAATATTATTGGCACACTATCTAATCCACAATTACCACTAACAAAAAAATGACACTTTGCAGCTATATAAATATCAAGTAAATCAGTCCTATAACCTTTACTAGCGTAATCAATGATCTGTGGGTCATTTGATTTAAAAGCCTTTTCAACATTAACCCCCATACGGATGACAGAATGTCCTCTCGCAGATAGTTCCTCAGCAGAAAGGAGATAGTTTTCAATATTAGAATCCCTATAGTTGTGGTAAGACCAATTTGTTGTCGGCAATGTATTCTTCAGGTATGAAGAATCCCTTGAAATGACACCAATAAATTTTGATTCTAGAGGTACACCAATATTCACTAGCTCTTTTTGTGCATCCTCCTGCTCTTTATGTGTGAATTTTAGGTGAATCTTAGATTTAATCAACACATCTTTAGCGTCTCGAATTGTCGTATTTATTTGATAACGCTCTGAACCAGGCAGGATTTTACCACCATGATGCAGAAACCACGCAAATTGATTTATCTTTAAATCTGGATGTCTATCCCACATTGTTTTTAGCTGATAATTACAAATTCTGAATGGATGAAAAAAAATGTCAAAAGTTCTTTTTGGGTGCAGATCATGATCTTTTTCACATAAATAAATCTCATTATTCTCGGCAAAATGGCCAATTCTACTGCCATAGGTTCCACCTGTTCTGATCAAGATGATTGGACTTATAATGCGCATCAATAAAAGAATTGGAAAAACAAAAGGGAAAAATATCCATGTTCTCAAAGATTTCAATTTCATAATGAATTTTGACCGATGAGCTAAGTTACCTAGGGCAAATATTTCATTCATTGTGTTATTTGAAATTTATACATTAACTAAACTGGTAAAAACTGGTGGTATAAAATAAAGCTTATTTTTCCATGAGTCTTTGATCACAAGCTTTTCAGAGAAACCATTACTAACAGCAAACTCCTGAGCAAACTCAAAATAGCTTATATCCTTATCACCAGATAGTTGAAATATACCATTTGCTTTTTGTTGGACTAATGAATCAATTTTTTGTATAACATCATTAATACTAATTGGAGATACTGACAAGTCGGCAAAAGCAAAAATTGGCTGTCCATTGGATAATCTCTTTTTCCATTTTATTAATAATTCCAACCCCGGATGTATTACTTTTGTCATTCTGAGAATACAGACGTTTGAAAGATTCTCTATAAAAACTTCAACGTCAGCTTTTTGCCGGCCATATTCAGTGATTGGTTTTCTAGGCGCATTTGGATTTTGCATTGGATGCTGCCCATCAAAAACTTGATTTGATGATAGAAAAACAACATGAGTCCCTTTTTTCGAAAATTGCTTAACTAATTCCACAGTTCCCACAACATTTACTTTTCTGGTTCTATCTGGATATTTTTCGCATTCAGCAATATCTGTGATTGCTGCACAAATTATTGCACTCTTATAAATTTTTAAGTTTTGGAAAGTATCTATATTATTCAGATCAATAATAAGGCGATTATCTGATACCCTTTTTTTATGCCTTGTAGTGGCATGAAATGGGATATTATTCTCGTGCCAGTAATCTGATAAAGCTGATCCAATCTGGCTATCTCCGCCGATAACTAAATTAACCATATATAAAAGTAGTAATATCTAAAATGTATTAATGAAGTATCATTAGAATTTATACTATTCATAAAAAATGCAGCTAAAATCCCCCGAATAGCCACAATGGTTAAAAATCCATTCCCACTCTTCTGGGGTATAAAAACACTCACATGTAAGTTGCCAATACATTAGATTTACCTTTTCCTCCTCAGTTCGGTATGAATCTACAACAATATATTTTTTACCCTTACTAACGCGCTCTATTTCATTCAAAGCTTTTTCCAATTCTGGTAAATTTAAATTATGCAGAGTGTTTATTGAAAGAACAAGATCAAAACTTTTGTCTTCATATGGAAGTTCGACTGCATTGCCTAATTTTAGATGGGGCTTCATTTCCTTTTTCGCATTATCCAAAGCATATTGAGAAATATCCAGACCAGCAAGTTCAATTCCTGGAATTGATTGGTTGAATTCAAACAATAAATATGCTTTCCCACATCCAATATCCAAAATATTTTGACCTGGTTCGATATTATAATATTGAATTATTTGATCTACAACAGGTCGCCATCGACCATCATAACTAAACCCTCCATAACCGTATTTTCGATCTCCATCCCAGTAATTCTTGTCAAACTTTTTAGCAACTTTGGCACACTCTGCCTTATTAACACCAATAACACGCTCACCCAGATAATCGCGCCTAGTCTTTTTATGTATCTTTTCAATAAAATCGATATAGGTCATTTTATTTACTGTATATAATTAAAAGGGGCCTTTAAATTCTTTATTGGGTATGTCTAACGGTGTTTTCTGGACAATTCCTAATTCCTCTTCTGTTTTCTCCGTTTTGCCAAACATTTTAAGTGCTGAATTCACAATATCAATAGCCCTGGGATGATAATGTTTTGTTAATCCAGGACTACTGGGAGAGGGAAAATCTGGAAGCGTGATACGAACAGGTTTTGCTTTAAGATAACTGTAAACTTCTTCGGCTGCCAGGGCAATAATTTCTCCAGCTATACCACCTGTTTTCCAAGCCTGATCAACAACAATAAGATGTCCTGTTTTTTTCACCGATTCCAAGATAGCATCTGTATCTATGGGGCGGACTGAACGTAAATCGATTATTTCGGCGTCAATTCCATTTTTCTCCAATACTTCGGCGGCAAACAACGCTTCAATATTCATATATGAGAATGCTATGATAGTAACATCTGAGCCTGTCCGGGCTATATTCGCTTGTCCAATTGGTATTCTATAAACACCTTCTGGTACATGTCCTGTAATGGTATGTAACCACCTATGCTCCAAAAATATAACCGGGTTGTTGTCTTCAATAGCAGATATAAATAGCCCCTTAGCATCATATGGAGTCGACGGCATGACAACCTTTAGACCCGGTATATGAGCAAACATTGCCTGCAAGCTTTGTGCATGTTGTGGCCCTTGACCCCAGCCGCGTCCAATAAATATCCGAATTACGAGTGGAATTGAGGATTTACCACCAAACATATAATGCCAATTTGCAGCTTGGTTAATTATTTGTTCAACTGCTAATAAAGCGAATTCCATACGGTGATGCGCCATAATGGGACGCATTCCAGTAAGAGCTGAACCAATCGCAACGCCCGTCATTCCGTTTTCAGAAGTTGGCATATCCATTGCACGCATTTTACCGTATTTTTCCTGCAGACCAATTGTAGTACCAAAAAAACCAGATGGATCCGGGACACCTAAACCCATAATATAAACTGATTTATCTTTTGCCATACATAAATCGATTGCTTCTGATAATGCTTTGGCATATGTAATTATTCTTTCCATTATTTTTTTCCTATTTAACTAGTCTATTTGGAATAAAGATGAGTGTAAAGCGATTCTTTTTCAGGATATGACGCAGATTTTGCATAAGCAAATGCTTCATCAATTTCCGAATTAATAGTTTTGGTTATATCTTGAATTTCCTGATTAAAATTCTTTTCCTCGGTTAATTTCATAGCAAGTTTTATTAGAGGATCATTGGATTTCCAATAATTATAATCTTCTTCCGTTCTATAACCTAAATGGTTGTCATTATTTGGACCACAATGTTCAAGCATGCGATAGGTTTCCAATTCTAACAATGTTGGGCCATTACTGTCTCGAGCTTTATCAACAGCCTTTTTGGCAGTATTATAAATAGCTACAACATCATTTCCATCGGATTTAAATGCTTCAACACCATGGGATTCTGCTATTTTGGTTAAATCTCGTTCCGGAGGTTGTCTAACAGAAAGAGGTGAGTATACAGAATAGAAGTTATTTTCACATATAAAAATTACAGGTAGTTTACCAAGTGCTGCATAATTCAGACTTTCCGAAAAAACGCCTTCTTCTGTGGCAGCATCACCAAAAAATGCAACACTAACCTGTGATTTATTTTGCATTTTTAATCCTAGACCAATGCCAACCCCTATAGGGATAGTACTTCCTACTATTGGAACAGCATAAAAACCAAGTGCGGGATCATTTAGGTGCATCGAACCACCCTTACCTTCACAGCAGCCGGTTTCTTTGCCATAAAGTTCACTTAGCATAGCTTTTAGATTACCCCCTTTTGCTAAAAAGTGGGCATGGGAACGATGTGTACTTAATGCAAAGTCTCCCTTTGCTAGCGCATTACAAACACCAACTGCTGGTGCTTCTTGTCCAACACTAAGATGAACCGGACATCTCATTTCTTGTTCATGATAAATTTCTGCAATTTTTTGTTCAATTAACCTGATTCGAAGCATATCAAAATAGAATTTTTTCAATTTTTCGTTTTTCATATTTATTAACTCTCCCTAATAATTAATATTATTCGAAGTCTCGTTTTTCATATTCAATTCATCTTAGGTATATCAACAAAACCTAAACAATTGGTATAAAACTTCTTAATCGCTGAGATTGTGTATTCAAGAAGGTCTATATCAATAAACTGATGGGCTGGAAGGGTAATAATTTCCTGACCATAAGTTTCCGACATAGGAAAATCACCTGGTTTATAGCCAAGGTCCTTGGCAGCTTTTTGTAAATGCAACGGAACGGGATAGTGAATTTTCGCTTCAATACCATTTTCAATTAAATATTTTTTCAGCTCGTCTCTTCTTTCAAACCGGGCCATGTATAAGCTATAAGTTTCCTTGTATCCTTTTGGCCTGGGTGGAACTTTAACAGCCGGAAACAGAGATGATAAACCATTGTCTAAAATTTGAGCATTCTTATTGCGTATTTCAACTGTCTCATTAACTGTTTTGAGGATGTGCTCGGCCACTACAGCCTGAAGAGGTTGTAGCCTCATATTTACTCCCCAGATACTATTGTGATCACGGTCAACCATCCCGTGATTTCGATACATTCTCATCCAATCTGCCAGTTCATCATCATCTGTACTTACCATGCCCCCATCACCCATTACGTTCAGCGGTTTTAGCGGATGCATACTCCAGGCGCTGATATTACCTAATGTACCGGCGTGTTTATTATAAACAGATCCTCCCGGAGCCATACAAGCATCTTCAACAACTTTAAGCCCATGTTTTTGTGCAATTTCCATGATTGCTTGCATATTGGGTGAAGCTCCTCCCCAGTGAACAGGAAGTATAGCTTTAGTTTTTGATGTAATGGCTTTGGCAATCAGGCTCTCATCCATTTGATAACGATCGTCAATATCCACAAAAACTGGGCGGGCGCCAACGGCAATTATTGCACCTACGGTTGCATAAAAAGTAATCGGTACAGATATTACATCATCACCTGGACCAACACCCACAGCTTTTAATGCAAGAATTAGAGCATCTGTACCAGTATTTGTTCCAATAACATGTTTACATCCAATGAATTCGCCGAATTTCTTTTCAAAATTCTCAACATAAGGACCCAGAGTGAATTCTGTTGAACTTATAAGTTCTTTCCATTCATCAAAGATACCTTCATACTGTGAAAATTGCATTGGTAGGTAATTATAAGGTACTTTCATACGTATAATATCCTAATTCTTATAGAAATCGTGGATCAGTTCAACAACAGTATCCTGCTGTTGGTGTGTCATACTTGGATAAATAGGTAAGCTCATAATATGGTTAACATGTTTCATCGTTTTCGGGAAATCAGCAGTCGTGTAACCCAAATACTTCGCAGCAGGCTGTAGATGAATGGGTGTAGCATAATGTACGAGCGCCTGAACTCCATTATCAATTAAGTGCTGTTGTAAGATATCACGCTTTTCAGCCAAAATAACATAGGTTTGATAAACACAATATTCCCCCGGTCCTTCATCTGGAGTAACTACATAAGGTTTCAATAATTGATTGTAACGTAAGGCAAGTTCTCTTCTAGCTTCAGTATGAGCTTCCAGTTGACGGATCTGAATACGCAATAATGAGGCCTGTAGTTCATCTAATCGTGAGTTATAACTCCAGAAATCGCACTGCTCCCGATTGATAAGCCCGTGATTTCTGGCTATTTTAAGCTTGTTATAAAGATCCACATGTTTTGTTGTGATCATCCCGCCATCTCCGATTGCTTTTAAATTTTTCAATGGATGCAAACTAAAACAAGCGGCATCACCCCAACTGCCGACTCTTTTATCATTCAATCGTGCGCCTATTGCCTGAGCGGCATCTTCCAAAACAAATAAATTGTACTTATTTGCAATCTCAAGGATTTCCGGCATTCTTGCTGGCCTGCCCGTAAGATGTACCGGCATAATAACTTTTGTATGAGCATTAATAGCGGATTCGAGTCTTTCTGGATCCATATTGCCATCCTCCCTAATGTCAACAAAGGCAGGTTTTGCTCCGGCAAGGGCAATAGAAGAAGCTGATGCAATAAAGGAATTGGGAGCGGTAATTACCTCATTTTCTTCTTTTAGGTTTAATGCTTTCAGGGCCAGATAAAGTGCATCTGTACCGGTTGCAACACCCAATGCATTAGGGGATTGACAAAAATCGGCAAACTCCTTTTCAAAATTTGATAATTCCGGCCCCAAAATATAGTGACCGCTTACCAATACTTGCTCGAATGCCTTCAAATAATCCTTTCTAAAGGCTTCGGCTTCTGTACCAAGTTCAATATAAGGCACAATCCAATTTTTAGTTGTCATATTTTCACCTCTTCTTTTTTTGAGGCTATTAAAACCATATCCCAAACTTTTAATAAATATTTTGGAATATCATATGAATCAACCTGATTACGACTAATGAATTTAAGATCCTGGCCTTCCAAACATTGCAGCTGTTGAATACCATCGTAATATGCCCAGAATATTGTAAGTATATAAGAAGGCCAACCTTTAACATGGTCTTCAAATTCGGTTAGGAATTGTAAGTTTGAGCAATGATAGTCTGTTTCCTCCAAAAATTCTCTTCTTGCGCAGGTTTTTATATCTTCATTGGGTTCAGCATGTCCACCTGGGGGTACCCACATTCCCGAATTACGTAAACCTTTTTTAAGATCACGCAATTGCATTAAAGCAGCCCCATCTTTACGAATTAGCATAACTGCACCCACCCGATCATATTGGATTGCTTTTGTATTAATAGCCATTAATTGATCTATTATTTTGCTTAATGGGTTAAGGCCTTAAATGTTATTTCAAGTCCATTGGCAAATGTTGTATAGTTGAACTTAGGAAAAGCTGTTAAACAGGATGATGGATCAAAAGGACGATAACCATTATGTGGCATAGGTCCCACTCTTGGAATAGTATTTATGATAATATTTGGATTAAAATATTCTGAAACCATTTGAGCAATTTCCCGGAAAGATACTACGGATCCGGTTGCTACATTTATTACTCCCTCACTACAATAAAGAATGACAAGTAGTAAAATATTAACCACATCTTCAATATAAACATGGTCGCGTTGTTCTTCCCCTTCACCAAAAAGGGTAATTTCTTTACCAGCAAGTGCCAATCGTAGGAATTGATTGGGTCCATAACCATTATGGGTATCTTCAGCCCCATAAATTAAACTGGGACGCAGTATAGCCATTGGTACATTGCAAACTTGTTTTAACATGATTTCCCTGCTTAAGTGCATAACCCCGTGTAATGATCCCGGTTCTGCCGATGAAGTCTCAGTTAGAGGATCAGGGCTATCTGTATAAACCGCATCCGAGCTCAAATAAATAATATGTTTTGGTTGCTGCTTTTCAATTGCCTCACACACTGCTTTCATCATTAAGATATTTTGAAAAAGCATTTCATTGTTTTTACAGGGGGCAATGGCTGATATGACAACCAGGGTGTCATCCGAATTTAAAATATCAGCCAGACGATCAGAAGCATCTGAATCGAATAGGTTTAATTTTTCGCTTGTCAAAGCAAGAAAATGAATCTTACTTGCTTTTAAGGCTTTAACCAAAGATGCACCAATAAAACCCCCAGCTCCCATAACAACAACTCTTTCCGGGTTTCTTTTGGCAGATGCATTGTGTTTAAGCATATAGTTGCTTCCTTATATTATTAAAGTACGTTTTGTTTCTTTTTGATGGTAGTGGTCATGCCAAGGGTGTAATAGTCTAGGCCTGCAACTTTTACCTGCTTGTAATCAAGCATACGATATGGATCAATAATTATACGACCTTTCATATATTGGGCAAGAATATCAGCAGTAACCTCCTTAAACTCCGGCCATGGGGTCATGATAGCCAATACATCAGCACCCTTTATAGTCTCTAATACACTATCTTTGCGCCGAACATAAGCAGGTGCAGCTTCAGGCGCTGCAGCCGGATCATAGGCTGTCACATTATGATTTGTCAAATGTCCTAACAATATCAGGGATGGGGAGTTCTTTATCGAATGCGTGTTTTCTTTATAGGTAAGGCCCAGAATACCTATTTTTGCTGTCAATTCTTTATCAAGACCGAGGTTTTTGAAGATTTTCCATGCCCATTCTTTTCGATGTTTGGAATTATAAACCCATGAACCAATCACACCTCCATCTGTTTTGTATTTCTCTGAGTATTGTAGTACCGTTGCCATATCTCGCTCCAGATTACCCCCGGAAATACCTAATCCAGGGGTCAGATATGAATATTGCCCAATTCTTTTATCAAGTCGTAGTGCAGGTACTATTTCTGACCAATCTGCACCAATATGTTCACAAATCTCGGCAAGGGTATTTGCAGTACTAACCGTAGCTACAAGACACATGTTGATGGAAATTTTTGCCAATTCGGCGCTTTCGTAACGCATGGGAAGTATTGGACAATCAAACACCTTCAAGTAATTGTATAGATTCTTATTGATGATTTGGCTTGGGTCAGCACAGCCTAAAATATAACGTTCTGGATACATTGCCCGTTCAACAGCCCTGCCAAAAACAAGTGTTTCAACTTGATAGTAAAGTTGTTCTGCCGGCCACTCAACCTGCCTAGTAAAACCAGGCGGAACTTGGCAAAGGATCACCAGCAGTGCATCGGCACGCATAGCTGCAGTTACAGTACTAAGTATTTGATGGATAGGAGACAAATTGCTTGTACCTAGGTCATCGGTCGGCACATCCACAGCAATATACACAACGTCACACTGAGCTAGAGATTTCGGATCGGCGCTAAAGCTTATTCCTTTTTGGTGCTTAATTAACAGTTCGGATAACCCCGGTTCCAGTACATGAAGTTCGCCTATGTTCAATTGCTCAATAAGTGCAGAATTATCTTGGTATCCAACTACCTGAAAACCGTGTGCTGCAGATGCCACAGCGGAGTTAAGACCCAAATGAGTAAGTCCTGCGAAACCAATCAACGGTTTTGTAATTCCAGAACTTCCCCGTTTTTTGATACTATCTGACTTTTGGATCATTAGTTGATATTTATAGATCGTTTAAGTCTTCGGAGATTGGTTTGTAGCCATTGATCATTGGAGAGATCGGTAACCGTTCCCAATGTTACAAGCTGCTTGAAGTGATTGTATTCAGCCTCCCAAGTCGGATCCTCTTGCACCAAGGTTATTCTGGTTTCAGGGGGCCTTCCAGAGGGGAACACCCGTTCACGATGTAAAAAGGTGGTTGGTCCCCACTTGCAAAGTGATTCAATGTGGGCAGTTCCTTGCTCAGCCAGAATGTCGCAGGTAAAGTGATTGCGCCACATGCATAGCGTCATTTCAAGTTCGATTCGGGGTTGATTTGCTTCCGAGCTGATTATAATATGATCAGGTGCCCGGTTTTCAAAATTATGTGCCGCAATCAACCTAAACTCACCTAAATCAGTTCCAAACCAGAACCGACATGTATCGAGCAAATGTGATCCAAGGTCAGGCAGAACGCCGCCACCTTGGTCGCGCCACTCACTGTTGCGCACCAGTCTTGCTGTACCATTTCCATAGAACATGCGACAAGAATAAATATTTCCAAGTTTTCCCGATGCAATCAGATCACGCATTTGCACGAAGTGAGGCTCAAATCGATGGTTATAGGCTGTGTAGCACATAACTTTATTTTTTATCGCCAATTGTTCTAGCTGAATGATGTCATCATCTTGAGCGGCCCATAAGGGTTTTTCTAACAGCACATGCTTTGAATTAGCCAGAGCATATTTAATCAATTCGACCTTAGGCTCATCAGGGATACAGGCTAGAACAGCATCATAACTATTTAGCGGTACATCAGATATGTTATGGTATTCCGCTTCTTTATTAACTGGATCCACGCTGGCTATATAGTCTTTGCCAGCCTGTTTACGGCGCTTGTAGCCTTGCACACCAAGGCCGGCAACAATTACTCTCATGTTATAGTACTGGTTTTGTAGTCAGTCATTTTTTCTACTGCATCAATTTTTGTAAGCAAGTTTTCCGGACGAATTGGGATATTGCCATCGTGTTCGCATTCACAGGCAGCGGCCATAGACCCAAGGATTCCAGCAGTAACCAAAGACCCGGTGGCCAGCTTAGTCAGCGTAGCATATGCAAGCAAAGCATCACCAGCACCGACAGCATCTACAATATTACTGGCAAATGAATCAATCGAAAAATACGAGTTTTTTACATCCATATTTTGGTCGACGCAGAAAATACCTCTATCACCTAACTTAATAATCAGGTTTTGATAATCAGCAGCTTCATTTAACATACTGGCAAGGTGGCCTAATGTAGAATCCTGATCTCCTAATGCAAAGCGGGCTTCACGCTCGTTGGGAGTGATCAAGTCAAAACCCTTAAATTCAGTAATATTTCCCCAGCGGCTTGCAACCTGACTATCAGCAACCTGAAAGGCACCTTGTGGAATTGCCTGGGTCAAGGGTTGAACGCTCATGCGATTAAAAATACCATGCCGAAAATCACTAAACACTACTGCGTTGGCTGTAGTCTGTTGTACCATTTCAATCAGTTTTTCAAGAATGTCATCTGAAATTGGACGGTTGTCGAGTGTGTCGATCTTTAAAAGCCTATATCCTCCAGAAATTATAGCGTTTTTCCGGGTGGTAGGCCGGTGTGGATCAATAATTGGCAAAATCTCAACACCAGAGTCCTTTAGGCCTGATACAACAAAATTTTTAAGAGGATCATTGCCAAGAATAGTTGAAAATGTCACTTTCGCTCCTGCCGCCCGAAGGTGCTGGGCAACAATACCGGCACCACCTATATAATCATCCTGCCCCTGATAGAGCACACTGAAAGTGGGGGTTTTGGTTTGACCTCCGATGAAAGTTGTCCGTGTATAAGAATCAACAATTGTATCTCCAACTACATGTACGTGGTAATTCGATAATTTTTTAACTGTTTCGCGTAAGCTTTCAAAACTAATTTCATTGCGTTGCATCAATAGCAACAGTTTTTCAAGTTGTACTTGCGGAATTGCAAGGTTCAAAAACTTCGTTGATGAATAAACCACATCACCAGGTGTAAAAATCATTTGACCACCATAATTTTCAACTATATCCGTCTCTTCCTGTGTTGCAGGGTGTAATCCGGTGGAAGTGTATTCGAAGCCTTTGGCAAAAAAGTCGGGCTTGAGTTCTGCTAGCGTTTTTAATGGCGTTTCCTGGTCATCAATCATGACATAATCGACCATCTCAAAAGCGGCAAGATTCAATGCACGAAGTCCTTCAGGAATATGAGGGCGATAAATGCCTTTTTTAATATGCCGGTCGGCTGTGATAGATACTATCAAAATATCAGCTTTGGTCTTTGCATAAGCTAAATGGCGCACATGTCCTGGATGAACAACATCAAATACACCATGGCATAGAATAGCCTTTTTCTGACGGGGAAATGCACCAACCAGATCAAGCAATTCTGAAGATGATTTTAACTTATAGCGGTATTTTTCAAAAAACTCTACAGTCATTTTGTGCTGATTTTTTTATTCCCCATATATTTAAACCAAGTTTGTGTAGCCTGTTTGATTGATTCAGGCTCCCAAAGTGGAGCATCCTTCCAAGTCTCGATTTCTGCCTGCATCATAGCAACACCTTCTTCAAAGCTTACGGTTGGTTGCCATTCCAGTTCAGTTGTTATCTTATCAATATCAGCCCATGTACAATCTGGTTCACCAGGGCGTTTAGGAACGTATACAATTTCGCCGCCAAGCAGTTCAACAAGGTGATTGACTTTTTGTGGTGCACCTGCGCCCAGGTTGTAAACCTGACCGACTCTTGAAGTTTCTGCAGCTGCCAGGAATGCTTTTGCTATATCTGTTACATAAATGAAGTCGCGTGTTTGGTTACCGTTCCCGACCACTGTGTAAGGTTTCCCAGAAAGTTTTTGTTTGAAAAACACTCCGAACACCGCGCCATATGCGCCTGTAGTGCGTACCCGTGTGCCATATGCATTAAATATCCGTATAGAATTGACGGGTAGACTATACACCTGATGCCAATGAAAGACTGCTTGCTCTCCTTGGTATTTGCTCAACGCGTAAGGGTACTGTGGCGCAATAGGGTGGTCCTCACGGGTTGGTGTAGCCGCAAGACCATAACATGAAGAAGAGGCAGCATACACAAATTTTTTAATCTTAGCCGCCCGCGATGCTTCCAAAACACGCACAGTTCCTTGTACATTTGTTTCCATGTAATCAATCGGGTGCTCGATGGATGGCACAATGTCGCCGATTCCTGCAAAATGAAAAATAAATTTTACTCCTCTAAAAAGACTGTTTCCCGGTTCCAAATTACAGATATCTTCTTGTTCGAAATGCAATCGCGGTTCCGAGGCTCGATGTGCTAGATTACGCTCATGACCGCCTGAAAGGTTGTCAATGACACGAACTTCAAAGTTGCTATCAAGCAATACATCAACCATGTGGCTGCCAATAAATCCAGCGCCTCCTGTCACAATAGCAATAGGGGGATTCATCATGAGGCCCCAATTTTCTTCATTGTCCGAACATTGAAATATTTGTCGTCATCAAGACTATTTGGCAACTTTCCTTTGCGGAATGCCTGACATAAACCACGGATAGCATCTGCGACACTGTATTGTGGTTTAAAACCGATAACTTCAGTGACTTTGTCAGAGTTGATATGATAGGATCGAAGATCATCGGAAGATGTAACTTCAATGCCAATTTCATCTTTGTCGGGCAATTCTTCTGCAACGACTTTTTTTACTGTTTCAGCAATTTTCATAATGCTCATATTCTCATAGCCGCAGTTGAAAATTTCATTGGCAATTTTTTCATCGGGAGCTTCGAGCAGGGCCTTACAAAGATCAGCATAATCCTGAACGTGAAGGTTTGGGCGCAATTGACTGCCACCAAAAACTGTAATGTTGCCTTTATTAACTGCTAGATTAGTCAAAATATTCACCGACAAATCAAGGCGTTGCCTCGGTCCGTATCCGCAAACGGTAGCTGGGCGATAAACAACGCCAATAAAATTTTTATCAGTGTGTTTGAACAAAATCGGTTCGCACAAACCTTTAAACTTATTGTAAAGCGTAAGTGGTACTAACGGATGGTCTTCTTTAACATTGGGTTCTTCACTAATGCCGTAAACAGAGCTTGTTGATGCAAATACAAAACGCTTAACACCAGCTTTCTTTGCAGCCAGAACTATTGGTTCAAATGCATCCATATTTACAGAAGTTGATAGATTTTCATCCAGTTCAAAACTAGCATCATTTGATATGCAGGCTAGATGAAGAACCGCGTCCACATCCGCCATTAACGGCTCAAGCTTTTCAATATCCCTAATATCACCTTGAATAACCGTTAGATTAGGGTTTTCCAAAGGCAGAAAATCACAACCGTAATATTGAATATCATAAACAGTAACACGGTAACCCATATCCAACATTTGTGGGACTAATACGCTACCACAATACCCGGATCCACCGGTAACTAGAATGTGGGTAAATTTTAGCTTCATGGTTTTAATTATTACAATTCAAATTTACTTAAAATTATTAAGCAATATTTATTGTGTATCCAGCTGCTTGTGCATCGTCGTAAAACATTTGCACAGTTTCCAGACTAAATTCGGTAAGGTCTTTTTCTAGTAATTTCAACTTACCAAGGACACTTGGTGTCGCTGTAATGATATGACAGCCAACTTCATCAGCTTGGATGATATTCAGAAGTTCTCTAGGGCTGGCCCACAGCAACTCCGCCTTTGGTGAATCTTTTAGGATTTCCACGCATTCACGCATAATTGGCATTGGATCGAGGCCCGAGTCAGCAATTCTACCAGCAAATACTGAAACAATTGCAAATGTATACTGCGACAAATTTTCCGCAATTGCTTTAACCTGCTCGGGTGTAAAAATTGCTGTGATGTTTAGTTTCACGCCCGCCATTGAGAGTTCGTTAATAATAGGTCCTGTAAATTCACCTTTAGTATTGGTTACCGGAATTTTTACATTTACGTTTGATCCCCAGGACGCAATTACTTTGGCCTGAGCTAACATACCGGCCAGATCATCTTCGAAAACTTCAAAGCTGACAGGACGATCCGGGATTGCTTCCAAAACCTGCCTGGCAAACCTTTCGTAATCAGTGATGCCGACTTTTCTCATCAGGGTCGGATTTGTCGTAAACCCCTTAATACTTGGGTCCTTGTAGAGGTCCAACATACTCACTAGATCTGCACCATCAGCAAATAATTTTACTTTTAATTGATTCACATTAGTCATTTTTTCTCCTTTTATTTAACTGATTCCCACTTCATTTCATATTTTTGTAATTCAGGGTGTGATACAAGTAAATGCCATACTACAGCCTGAAATCCTTCGGTATGTGGTGTTATAGTTTCATTATTGACTTGAGGTATCACAACACAAGCATCAGCTATCCTTGCAGTATATCCACCGTCCCTTCCGACAACACCACATATTTTAGCTCCTACTTCTTTGGCAAACTGTAGTGAATTAACAATATTTACACTTATCCCTTTTTCAAGATTACCGCCTCCAACAGAAAATACAAATAGCATATCATTTTCAATCAATGTGCTACCTTTTAACCAATTTACATAGGCGGTATCCCATCCGTCGTCATTTACTCTTGCAGTTAATTCCGATACGTTATCAGTTGGCGCATAAGATTCAATCCCGCAAATCTTTCTAAAGTCATTTACTGCATGAGAAGCATGTCCAGCACCCCCTCCTACCCCGAGGATAAAAAGGCGACCGTTTCGTTCTCTAAGATTCACTAAATAATCTACCATTTTTCTAATCTGTTTTTTATCAAGCCTGTCGATTATTTCTTTTGATTCACGAAAATATTTATCAATAAATTTCATTTAATTTTCCTGTGTAGTTGCTGTACTGATGACATGTGATTTTACCACTTCAACTGACATTGTAAGATTTTCAACTCGATAATCCGCTTTAACTGTTTTATTGTACAATTTATCAATCAAAATAGTCCGGCATCCTGCTGCTTTACCAGATTCTATATCCTTCCAATTATCTCCAATAAGAAATGAATCTTCTAGATTAATTCCCCACTTTTTTGCCAAGCTTATTATCATTCCAGGTTTGGGTTTACGACAATTACAATCATCACTGTCAATATGAGAGCAAACCATTATTTCATCAATAGGTAATTCATTTATGACAATATCGTTCATTTTTTTTACCGCGTTGTACTTTATAACACCCTTAGCAATGTCAGGTTGATTAGTAACAACAAATATATGGAACCCCATTTGTCTTAACTTTGCTAATGGCTTTTTTATGCCTGGGATAAATTTAAACTCTTCAATTTTCCAGGGCGCAATTGGTTTACTATTATTCCCTCCACGAAAAACCACTTCATTGATTACGCCATCTCTATCCAAGAAGATTGCCTTTTTCACTCTTTTTGCCCAATCAAATCCCACTTTACCACAGTACCTTTTTTGACATCCCAGTTGATTTTACGACCAAGTAGTATATCATAATACTGTGTCGGAAGGCCCAAACCCAGCCAGACGACCTGCAAGTTATTTTCATTCAGAACATCAACCTTTTTCATGTCTTCAACTAGAAGGGGGCCTATGGGGTCAGTAACATTTGTGATAAGAATTGAATACTTGATTAATACTGTTATTTACTTACTTTGTTATACCACTCAATAGTCTTTATTAATCCTTTTTCAAAGCTCGTTTTAGCCTTAAAACCAAATTCTTTTTTTGCTTTATTCGTGTCCAACATTCTTCTTGGCTGTCCGTCTGGTTTGGAAGTATCCCAGGTTACTTTACCTTTAAATCCAGTCAACCGCACAATGAGATCAACCAAATCTTTAATGGTTATCTCAAATCCTGCGCCAATATTCACTGGACCATTGTTGTTAAATTTTTCAGTAGCCAGTAAAATCCCTTCGGCTGCATCTTCAACATAAATGAATTCTCGGGAGGGTTTTCCTGTTCCCCATACTACAATTTCGGGGTTACCTTCATTTATAGCATAGATACATTTTTTAATCAAAGCAGGGATAACGTGTGAAGATCGAGGATCAAAGTTATCCCGTGGGCCATACAAATTAACAGGGAGTAGAAAGATAGAATTAAAACCATACTGCTCTCTATACGCTTGGGATTGAACTAACATCATTTTTTTTGCCAAACCATAGGGGGCATTTGTTTCTTCCGGATAGCCATTCCAAAGGTCCTCTTCCTTGAAAGGAACCGGAGTGAATTTTGGATAAGCACAGATTGTGCCCAAAGCCACAAATTTCTCTATCTTATTTAGATAAGCTTCATGCAGTAACTGAATTCCCATTATCGCATTATCGTAAAAGAACTTTCCGGGATTTTCGCGGTTTGCACCAATACCCCCGACTACAGCTGCAAGATGAATTACAATGTCTGGTTGGTGTTCCTGATACATCCTCTTTATATCCGGGAGATTGGTAAGATTATATTCCGGTAGATCAGCAATGGCTATGTATTTGCAACCTTGTTTTTGTAACTTTTCTAATATGTAAGACCCAAGGAATCCTTTACCGCCCGTTACAGTTACTCTTTTTCTATCCCAAAAACCACTTTGCATATCTGGTTGTTAAAACCCCCTTTTCTGCACTTTTTCACAATCGGCATTCACCATAATACTTACTAACTCTTCAAATTTTACTTTGGATTCCCAGTTTAATATTTCTTTTGCTTTAGATGGATTTCCAATGAGCATATTCACTTCAGTAGGCCGATAATAATTGGGATTAATTGCCACCCGTGTTTTTCCAGTTTTTTTATCGACTCCGATTTCATCTTCACCAGATCCCTGCCATTCCAAATTAATACCCAGGGAGTTGAATGCTAAATCTACAAATTCTCTTACTGTGTGATTCTCTCCCGTTGCCAATACAAAATCATCTGGTTTATCCTGCTGGAGTATTCGCCACATACCTTCTACATATTCGGGTGCATATCCCCAGTCACGCTTAGCATTTAAATTACCTAAAAGTAGTATGTCTTGAAGACCTTCCTTAATCCTAGCGGCTGCACGAGTAATTTTCCGAGTAACAAAGGTTTCACCACGGCGTGGGGATTCATGGTTAAAAAGAATACCATTGCAGGCAAATAAATCATAGGCTTCCCGATAATTTACAATGATCCAATATGCATAAAGTTTTGCAACTCCGTACGGAGATCGAGGATAAAATGGTGTATTTTCAGTTTGGGGAGTTTCTTGGACTTTCCCATAGAGTTCGCTGGTTGATGCTTGATAAAACTTCGTTTTAACACCCGTTTCTCTAATGGCATCTAAGAATCTCAAAGTTCCAAGAGCATCTACTTGGGCAGTGTAATCCGGGATTTCAAATGATACTTTTACATGGCTTTGGGCAGCAAGATTGTAGATTTCATCCGGTTCAATTTTTTCTAAAATACGGTTTAGATTACTGGCATCCGTAACGTCGCCGTGATGAAAGAAAAAACGATCATTAAACTGTTCATCATTTATAATATGATCAATTCTACCCGTATTGAAAGAACTGCTCCTTCTAATGATACCATGCACTTCATAACCTTTGTCTAATAATAATTCTGCAAGATATGAACCGTCTTGTCCTGTGATTCCTGTAATGAGCGCATTTTTATGCATAATATTTTTTATACCATTTCACAAACTTTTGAATCCCTATATCAACATTCGTCGTCGACTTGTACCCAAGCCTTGCCACTGACTTATCAATATCAGCAAAACTCTCAGGTACATCTCCAGGTTGCATAGGGTGAAAATCTATTTCCCAATCGCTTGTAGCACTGAAGCCATTATTAGCTGCAGCATCTATAGAAGAAGATGGAATATGTTTCAAATAACTTTCACCCTTGTTAATCTTCTCCACTTTCTCTTTATCAATATCAAAACCGATGGCCCGGAAGCCTTCCTCTGAGAAGCGAATTACCAAGGGTAGCCCTACATAGCCGAGGCCGATGATACCAACTACGGCAGACTTCGAGTCAATTATTTTTATTAATAAATCTTTGTACATATCGTTAGGCATAAACCTTTTAATATTCAATAATACTAAATACTTGGTGGGGTTTAAGCATATTAACACCTTTTAATTCAACAAGATTGATAAGAAAGGAAAAACATACAATATCACCCTTTAATTTCTTTACTAATTTACCCGCCGCATTGGCAGTGCCTCCCGTGGCCAAAAGATCATCCATAATAATTACT
>Ga0187833_10002356_pt1 | contig 20421 bp, 33 predicted proteins | sample ETNtaG_37_FD_167968 | JGI IMG/M metagenome (GOLD analysis project Ga0187833, IMG submission 167968) | Marine microbial and viral communities from oxygen minimum zone, Eastern Pacific Ocean - ETNP2014_SV_400_PacBio MetaG (Illumina Assembly) | ecosystem: Environmental > Aquatic > Marine > Hypoxic...
TTTCCAAACCTACAATTTTTCTTTTGGAGTGAAAAATGGTAGATAATGTAAATCAAAGATTTCCAAACCTACAATTTTTCTTTTGGAGTGAAAAATGGTAGATCGGAAAATTGTTGAGTATTTTAGGTTGCATAGGGGGAATTATAAAATTGGGGATTTGAAGAAGAAGGTTTTGAGTGAGGGTTATACTCAGAAGGATGTTGATGATGCGATTGCTCAGTTGGATAGGCAGAGTGGAGGGAGTGTGCCGACGGTGAAGGCTACGGTTAATAAGATTAATACTATGAATTTTACTGTTCCTAATAGTGGGGGGAATGTTGTGAGTAATAATAATGATAATAATTTGAATAATGGTGGTTTGAATAAGGGTAATCTGAAGAATCAGGGGGTGAATGATCAAGGGGTGAATGGGGTGAAGAAAGGTAAGGTGAAGAAAGGGAAGAAAGCTGTTGTTAAGAAAAAGAAGAAATGGGTTTTGGCTTTGGTTCTTTCGGTTTTGTTGGGGTGGTTGGGGGTTGATAGGTTTTATGCAGGTTATGTTTTGTTGGGGGTTTTGAAGTTGGTTACGTTGGGGGGTTTGGGGGTTTGGTGGTTGATAGATATATTTTTGATAATTTTGAAAAAGGATTTTAGTAGGGCTATATGGGTTTGATAGATAGGATTTGAACTTGTAGGTTTTCTTTGTATTGAGATAAGGTTCCGGTTATGATTATTTGTTGGTTTTTAGTATAATCTGTTATTTGATTTATTAATAGGTCTATTTTTCCTGTGGTGTCGTCTAGGGTTAGTATTTGGAAAGTTTCGTAGTTTTTGATGTTGGTTATTTTTCCTTTTAGAGCTATTTGTTTGTTTAGTTGTTTAGTTGTTAGTTGGTCGATGGTTGTTAGTTTTGGTTGGAGAGTGTTTGCTAATAGTAGGAGGGTGAAGATTCCTAGGAGTGAGATTGCTAGGGATAGTTTTAGTAGTGATAGTTTTGATAGGAGTTTCATGGTTGTATTTAGAGGGAAAGATTTATTAATAATTTTGTGTTGGTTTGTTTATGGGAAAGAAGTTGAGTAATGATGAGAGGTTTGAGTTGGCTAAGAGGAATACGTTGGAGATTATTGGTGAGGATGAATTGAGAGAGTTGATTAAGAGTAAAGGGAGGCCGGTTGTTTATTTGGGTACGGCTCCGACGGGAAGGCCTCATCTTGGATATATGATTTGGTTGTTGAAACTTGCTGATTTGCTTCGTGCGGGATTTAAGGTTAAGGTTTTGTTGGCGGATTTGCATGCTTTGTTGGATGGGGTTAGTTGGGAAGAGTTGGATGGTAGGTATAATTATTATGCGGCGGTGATTCCGGAGGTGATTAAGGCTATGGGGGTGGATGTTAAAGGGATGGAGTTTGTTAAGGGGAGTAGTTTTGAGTTAAGTGGTAAGTATATGGAGGATTTGTTAAGAATGTCAACTAATGTTTCGGTTAGGGATGCTACGAAGGCGGCTAGTGAGGTTGTTAAGTTGGGAGATAATCCTAAACTTTCTGGGTTGATTTATCCGTTGATGCAGGCGCTTGATGAAGAGTATTTGAAGGTGGATATGCAATTGGGTGGGGGAGATCAGAGGAAGATATTTGTGATGGCTCGTGAGCAGAATCCTAAGATTGGCTATAAACCTAGGATAGAGATGATGACTCCGTTACTTCCTGGGTTGATTGGGAAGAAGATGAGTGCAAGTGATGTTGGTAGTAAGATTGATTTTTTGGATGATGAGAAAACTGTAATAAAGAAAATGAATAAGGCTTATTGTTTGGAAGGGGATGTGGATAATGGGGTGATGAGTTTTATGAAGAATATTTTGATGGTTATAATGGGAGATAATGGGGCTAGGTTTAAGGTTGAGAGGCCAGATAAGTTTGGGGGGAATGTTTCTTATGCTGATTATGAGGAGTTGGAGAAGGATTTTGTTGCTAAGAAATTGCATCCGATGGATTTGAAAAATGCAGTTGCTCGGGAGATAAATTTGTTGTTTGGGAAGATGGATACTAAGAAGTTGAAGAAGTTGAGTGGGAAGGGGTATGGGGATGGATGATTAAGGGTATGGGTGAGAAAGTTAGAACTAGACTACTGAAAGAAGAGCTTTAATTATTATATATCCTAATATTAATGTTATCCCTATTTTTATCCATTCTAGGACGTCTTTATCTGTGAAACCTTTTTTATTCATTTTATCCTTGCTTCTAGTTTAGATAATCTTTCAGATATTATAAGCTTTTCTTTTAATTTTTTGATTTCTATTATGTTATCTTCTATTTTATTAAGATAAGAAGATACAAAATAGAATATTAAAACTAGAGGGTAAAGAATAAGAATATATAATCTGTATTCTGGGCTTAGTAGTGCGACGATTCCTACTATGATTGAAGTTAGTCCAAATATCACTGTTTTTTGTTCAGTGTCCATGATCTTTGCTGAGTTATTATGGCTTTATAAGAGATTTTGTTCTAGAAGATATATATTTTATTCTAGTTCTATAAATTCTGTTTTTAATTGTTTGAGAGAGGTTATGGAAACAACCTTTGAGAATTTATATTTTTGGGTTAGCTCTTTGATAAATTCATAATATTCGTCTATGTCTTTTGATCTAAATTTGATGAGAATTTCGTAATCGCCAGTTATTATGTCTGCACTTTCTACTCTGGAATCTTCCATTATTATTCTTGTAATTTTTTCTGGATCTCCATAGCTATCATTGTTGAGGTTTATTAAGATAAATGTACAATGACTTTGATCAATTTTTTTGTAATCGAATACTGCTTTGTAAGTTAGTGTTGATTTTTCTTTTTCTAATCTTTTTATGTTATAGTGCAGGGTTGTTGAGGGAGTTTTTAGTTTTTTGGCGAGGCGAGCAATTTGAGGTGTGCAATATCCTTTTTTGAATAAATCTACTAGTTTTGATCTTATATCTTTCATATTTAGAATAATATTCTGATATTTATAAATTTATTGTATAAATATTGAATATTATTCCATTATTTATATTAAATTAGCTGATTTGTTATTAATAAGTAAATTGATGGAGGCAATAATGAGATATGAAAATTTAAGTTTGGATCAACAATCTTGGGTGTCTGAAATACAGAGAGATGTAACTAGGAATAGTGATCAATTTGTTTATTTACCTAAGGTTGTTTGTGATACTGAAACTGGGCAAGTTTATTCAGTGCGTGAAGGTTTTTTTGGAGGGATGGAAATTGGAGGGCCAATAGGAAGTCTGCCCAAGAAGGCAATACCTTACAAAAATGAAAGACCGTTAAGAATCAAAAAACTGGAAAGTTATGAGATTGATAGAGGATAGTTATTCAGTAAAAAATTCCACGGTGTCTTTGTCCTTAAGGATATGTTTTAGGCCTACTTTTTGGCCTAGGAATTTGCTGGAGGGTCCGGAGACTTTGGCGTATTTGACTTTTTTTGAAAATCCATGGAGGATTTTTTCGGCTACGTCTGATAGGGTTGAGTTGGGTTTGAGGATTACTGGGATGTTTTCTTTCTTTTTTCCTTGGTGTTTAGTGTAAATACGTATGAAGTTGAATGAGTTTAGGATTTTGTCTTTTAGGTCTTCAATGCCTTCATCGGTGATTGTTGAGACTAAAGAGAAGTTGTGTTTTTTTGCTTTTAGTGTTTCTGAGATTTTTCTTTTTATTTTTTCATTGTGTAAGTCTAGTTTGTTGAATACAATTATTTTTTTGGCTTTAGTGTCTTTTATTGTTTCAGAGATGGGTTTGATTTCGTCTATTTTCTCTACTACTACTATGATTGTGTCTGCGTTGTTTATGATTCCTTTGTTGAAGTTATCGGAGGCTATTGGGGGTAGGTCGATTATCTGGATTGAACAGCCTTGATGAAATAGGGTTCCTATATTTGGTTCTTCGGTTGTGAATCCATAGCTTGCAATTTTTGGGTAGGTATTTGTTAGTGCTTTTAGTAGTGATGATTTTCCGGAGTTAGTTAGGCCTACCAAGACTGCTTGCATGTCTTCTTTTTTTATTCCTTTTTTTCCAGATTTTTTCGCTTTTCTTTCAGATTCTTTTTTGAGTCGTTTGTATCTAGTACGTAGGTTTTTTCTTAGCGCTTCTGCTGATTTATGTTTTGGCATGTATTTAAGCATTTCTTCTAGATATTTTATTCTATCTTCGTCTGTTGATGCTTCTTGAAATTTTCTTTCTGCATTTAAAAAATCAGGGTGGGCGTTGATTGGCATTTTAAGTTATGTTCCAGATGTATCTTTTACCTCTTCTTTCTTTTTTAACTTTTCCTTGAAGTTCTAATTTATGTAAATGCTCTAATACGACATCAGGGCCTGTTCCTGTAATAAATTGTAGGTCTGTTGTGCTTAGATTTTGTTTTATTTTTAATTCGTTTAATATTTTTTCCTTTGGTTTTCTTATTCTGTGGTGGTGTCCTATGTTTATATAATTGTTTGATCTTTTAACATGGAAATTGATGCATTTATCTTTGTGACTATTTGATAATGGTCCTGCTAGTTCATAAATCTCTTTAAGCCCTTTAATATTAATCCTGAATTCGAATTGGGGACTTGCATTTATCCCTATTTTTATACTATTTTCTATGTTTACACTGCTTAATTCCTTATTGTTTGTCCAATTCCATTTTTGTGCTACTTTTAGCATAAATTCTAAGAAGTCCTTATATTTATCACTCATGCATAATGAAGGTCTTCCTTGTTGAATGCCTCTAAATTCTAAATCCATGCTTAAAATGAATGCTCCGGCTGCAAGTTTTTTATCAATAAACAGATTGTTGAATAAATTTCTTTTTTTTATTGGAATTTTTTTATATTGTTTTAAATGATTAATTCTTTTTAATCCTGTTTTCAGGGAGTAATTATTTGGAATCCATCCACATTCAGATATGATTAAATTTAACCATTTGGGAGATAAATTGAAAAGATCTTGATTACTATAATTTTCTTTTCTTGGTTTAATAAAGCTTTTTCCAATAAACTCTTGTTTATTATTAATCTCCCACTTTTTTGTTATATTAAAAAAATTATTGACAAATTTTTCATCTTTCATTTTTAGTCTTACTGTATGAAAGCAGAGACAATGATACTCTTTATCCTTGTATCTTTTTATCATAATGTGTTCTGTTGGTTTACTCATTTCTTCAATGTAAGCTATCGCCGACATAATACAATATGTTTTCCAATCTTTATTCATTAATTTGTAGATACTCATAGTAAATATAATATTTTCTACTATTTATATGTTTAGGTATAAATATTAAAAGATTAACTTTGTTTTTAAAATATCATGAAACTAGGAATATTATTTAGTGGGGGTAAGGATAGTATGTATGCTGCTTGGTTGGCTAAGAGGGAAGGGTATGAGATTGAGTGTTTGATTAGTGTTTTTTCGGATAATGAGGAGAGTTGGATGTTTCATACTCCTAATATTGAACTTGTTAAGGATCAGGCTCGAGTTATGGAGTTGCCTTTGGTTATTATTAAGACAAAAGGTAAGAAGGAAATAGAGTTGAAAGATTTGGAGAAGGGTATTTTGATGGCTGTGGGGAAATATGGGCTTGGGGGGATTGTGACTGGTGCTGTGAGTAGTGTTTATCAGGCCTCGCGGGTTCAGAAGATTTGTAGTAAACTTAATATTGAATGTTTTAATCCATTATGGGAAAAAGATCAAGTGGAGTTGTTGGATGAGTTGATTAAGAATAAGTTTGAGGTTGTTGTTAGTGGGGTTTTTGCTTATCCGCTTGATGAAAAGTGGTTGGGTAGGGAAATTAATAAAGAGTTTGTTAGGGAGATGGTTATGTTGAATGAAAAATATAAAGTGAATGTTGCTGGAGAGGGTGGGGAGTATGAGTCATTTGTTGTTAATTGTCCTTTGTTTGAGGAGGAGTTGGAGGTTATTGGTTTTAAAGATAGTGGGGAGGGGAATAGTTGGGGGAGGGAGTTGGAGTTAAAATGAAAAGTAAAGAAAATGTTTTATTAATTAATATTTGTAAAGAGAAATTACATTATTATGAGTTTGTTAAGCCTGTTAGAGATGTGTTGGTTAAAAATAATATAGAGGGATTTGTTAAGCATTATAGTTGTGTTATTGGGAGAGATTTAGAGAATGCGAGTAAGGTGATAATTTGTGGGACTAGTTTGAAGGATTTTGAGTATTTGGATAATGTTGGTAAGTTTAAATGGTTATGTGGTTTTAAGAAACCTGTTCTTGGGATTTGTGGGGGGATGCAATTAATTGGGTTGGTTTTTGGAGGGAAGTTGAGAAAGAAGAAAGAGATTGGATTTTATGAGGAGAAATTTGGTAAGGTGTTTTTGGGATTGGAAGGAAAGAAAGAGGTTTATCATTTGCATGATAGTTATGTTGATTTTTCTGAAGTTGAAGGATTTGGGGTTTTAAGTGGGAAGGGTAATGTTAGTCAGGCGGTTAAACATGGGGATAAGGAGATTTATGGGGTTTTGTTTCATCCGGAAGTTAGACAGAAAGATTTAATTAAGAAATTTTGTTTGTTGTAATATAAAGGGATTAAAATGGTTGAAGGAGTTGAGTTTCATCGGAAGGTTTTGGATAATGGGCTTACTGTTATCTGTGAGGGTAGGAAGAGTTCGGTTGTTGCTGTTGCGAGTAGTGTGAAGTTTGGGGCGCAGTATGAGAGCGAGGAGATTAAGGGGATTAGTCATTTTATTGAGCATTTGGTTTTTAAGGGGACTAAAAAGAGGAGGGTTGAGGAGATTCCGGCTGCTATTGAAAGTAAGGGAGGAGTGATTAATGCGTTTACGGCTGAGGAGGTGACTTGTTTTTGGAATAAAATGCCTAAGAAGCATTTTGCTTTGGGTGCTGATATAAGTCGGGATTTGGTTACCGGACCTTTGTTTGAGAAGAAGGCTTTGGAGAGGGAGAGGAGAGTTGTGCTTGAAGAAATTAAGATGTATCATGACAATCCGGGTAGTCATGTGCTTGAGAAGATTAAAGAGTTGTTGTATAAAGGGCCGTTTAATATGTCTATCGCTGGGACTCATGAGAGTGTTAGTGGGTTGAGTCGGGAACGGATAATAAGATTGTTTAATGATGTTTATGCTGCAAATAATATGGTGTTTAGTGTTGTTGGGGAAGTTAAGTGGGAGGATGTTTTGAGAGAGGCTAGGAAGTTTCCTAATGTTAATAGGAAGATAAATGATGTTAAGATTGGGTTGAGTAATGGAGAGAGTATTGAGAAAAGGAAGGGGATTGATCAGGCTCATGAAGTTATTGGGTTTCATATGCCTAAGTTAGGGGATCGGAATCGGTATGCCGCTGAATTGTTTGATAGTATTTTGGGTGGTGGGATGAGTAGTCGGTTGTTTCAAGAAGTTAGAGAGAAACGTGGATTGTGTTATGCTGTTAAGAGTAATCTTGAACAGTCTAAAGATTATGGGTATGAAGTTGTTTATGTTGGGACTACTAAGGACAAAGTTGGCGAGGTGAGGAAATTGGTTTTGAAAGAAGTTAAGGGGATGGGTAGTTTGAAGGAGAGTGATTTGAGGGAGGCTAAGGAAAGATTGATTGGGTTAAGAGAAATAAATAAAGAGAAGGCGGATAGTACTATGATTGAATTGTTGCAAGAGGAGATTGGGGGGAATGCGGAGAATTATTATAATTATGATGAGAAGATAAGTGAGGTTAAACTTTCTGATGTTAGAGAATTGAGTAAGTTGAAGGGAAGTAGTTTTGCGGCGTTGGTTCCGGGTTGATTAATTCTGAAGGAGAAGATTTTGTTAGATTCTTAGAGAATTAACAAATAAATATAAATTAAAAAAAATAAAAATAATTTTATTTGAATACCTTGACTAGTGCCCAGATACCACTTAGACCTACTAGTGCGTAGATTATTGTTGCAACGATGTTAGCGCCGACTAAGCTCCCGATTAAGTCATAGTTAAAAGTCATTAGACCTAATAGAATCGCACCAAGTGCTGACAAAACCATTGCAGTTTTTTCTAAACCTTTCATTTTTACCTCCTTTTGTTTCATATGATAATTAGAATCATATGATTTATAGAGGAAAAAGCTATTTAAATAGGTTTTGTTATTTGTTGTTAGTGGAGATTTGCAAAAATAATTAGAAAATGGAGATTGTTAGAGTGAGGTTGATAGATTCTGATGAGGATAAGGGATGTGAGTTGGCTCCGGTTGAGATTGTTAAAAGTTTGAGGGAGCTTCGGGGGAAGGAGAATGGGGATGGGATTGGTTTTGATAGTTTGAGGTTTGAAGAGATTCATGTTGATCTTGAGAATTTGGAAGAGGCTAACCATTTGATATTTGAGAATAGTAAGGAGATTTTTGAGAAGAATGATAGGGCGTTTTTTATTGGGGGAGATCATAGTGTGAGTTATTCTATTGTTCGGGCGTTTGATAAAGTGCAAGAGGATGGGTTGTTGGTTGTGTTTGATGGGAGGGGGGATGTGAATGGGGGTGGGGGTGATGTGAGTAGTAGTGGGAATAGAAATTGGGTAAGAAGATTGATTGAAAATGGGTTTAAGGGGAGTAGGGTTGTGTTGGTTGGAGTTAGGAATTTGAGTGCTGAAGATAGAGAGTTTTTGAAGGAGCATAGAGTTAGTTTGATTGGGATGGATGTTTTGCAAGAGGATTTGCATGATGTTTGTGATATGATTATGGAACGTGCTAGGGGTTGCAAGGGGTTTTATGTTAGTGTTGATATTGGTTGTGTTGATCCTAGTTGTGCTCCAGGAGTTAATGGGGTTGATGTTGGGGGGTTGAGTAGTAGGGAGATGATTTATTTGATTAAGAGATTGAGGAGGTTGGATAATCTTAGGGGTGGAGATATTGTTGAAGTGAATCCTAGCAAGGATGTTAATGGGATGACTGTTGGGTTGGCTTCGAGGTTGTTGGGTGAGATGATCTAATTGGGGAGAATATATAACTTGGAAAGTAAATCTGGGTTTATATAACTTCTGTGGTGAAAAGAATATGTTTTAGTGATGGTTTGTTTATAAGTTTACAAAATTGAATTATATTTTGATGAGTGTTGGAGAAAGTGATAAGTGTGATGTGAAAAAGAAAAGATTCTTAGATGAGGCTATTCAAGATGTAGTTTCAGGGATTGAAGAAATGACTCAAGCTCCTCCTGAAATAGTTTTGCAGAATTGGGAAGATCGTAAGGAATTTGCTGATGATTATAAATCTAAATTAGATAGAGCTTTGTCTCATAGTCATGTTGATATTCCTACTGTTTTTGGAAATGAAGGTAAATACACTATTGATTTAGGGCATTATCAAGATAATTATGTTGCTTAAGAGTCCAATAGACTCTTGAAATCACCAGTCTGATTTTTCAAAATTTCTTTGATTTCTTCTTCGGTTGCTGAGAATAGATTGTTTAGGGTTTTGAATTTTTTTAATAGGAGTTCGGCTTTTTTTGGGCCGATGTTTGGGAAGGATTCTACGATATATTGTTTTTGTTCGTTTTTTGTTTTTGGGATTCTTGAGTGGAGGGAGATTGGTTGGTTGGGTTTTAGTTGTTGTTTGGCTAATGTGATTAGGTATTTTGCGGTTTCTTCGTAGTCTCTTGTTTGGATGATTGGTGTGTTGTTGGTTGAGATTGAGATGATTAGGCCTCGTATGGCTTTTGAGATGTTGTCTTCTTCGTCTAGGACTTCTTGAAGGTTTCCCTCGATGATTAGTAGGGATTTTGGATATGCTTCCATGTTTTTTAGTTGTTGGATTAGGCGTTTGCTTATCATTGAGCCGATTAAGTCTGATATGGTTTTTCTTTCTATTGCTATTGGGCCGATTATGTAGTCTGCAATCTTGAGGGGTTTGATGAGTAGTTTTATTTTGGTTGATTTTTTTAGTTGGGATAGGACTAAGGAGTTTTTTTCGTGGATGTCTGCGACTATTAGTGGGATTGGTTTTGGCTTGCTGTTTTTTCTTGTTTTTTTGAAGATGTTGTGGAGGGGCATTTTAATTATTATTATTATCTATTAAATATTGATCAATGACTTTTTCTCTAATCATTCTTTCTGTTTTTTCTTTGACTGTTTGAAAATAGGGCTTAATTGTGAAATGATCATTTAGTATTTTACAATTTTCTTTTATGTTTTTATCTAGTATTTTGTTGGGAAGTATTTTTTTTGGAGTAATTAATTTTCTTGCTTCTAGAATATCATTATCGTTTCTGAAAATTATTATTCCGATGGGAGATTTAGTAAGTGTGGCTGCGGTTGTTCTATGGGTTCCATCTAATAGGAAGAATTCTGATTTGAGGTGTGATCTTCTGAAATCTTGATATTTGCCTGATAATGTTGTGTCAAAATAGGGAATGACTATCTCGCTAGGTATTACTGGACAAAGGGGGATGTTTGTTTCATTATTTGTTTTATAGGCTTCAAAATAATTTTTCAATGCTTGTTTATCATAAATGGGGAAATCATTTAGAGTTACTATTTGATTTGGGTTTAATTTTTTAGTTTCCATGGATTTATTGGATTTGGTTTATTTATAAATCTGATGTATTTTATCAAAACAAAGTTTTTTGTTCTTTGGTTTTTCTTAATTTTAATTCCTTTCCTTGATCTAATTCGTCTTTGACGGATTCTATAGATGAGTACATTCTTTTTTCTCGGCTCATGGAGGTGTAGTAGAATATTTCGTCTAAGGTGTCTAGGGTTAATAGGACTATGGATTTTCCTTTCATTAATCTTGCGGTTCTTCCTCTTCTTTGGATTGAGCGTATTGCTGATGGGATGGGTTCGTAGAATATTACGGAGTTTACTTCGGGGATGTCTAGGCCTTCTTCGGCTATTGAAGTTGCGCAGATTACGTTTATTTCTCCGTCTCGGAATTGATTCATAATTTGTTGTTGTTCTTTTTGGGAAAGTCCTGAATTTGCCTTCTTTGCTTGTCCTACGAAAGTTTTTGCTTTGATTTTTGGGATTTTATTTATTTCTTCGCAGATTTTTAATACTGTGTCTCGGAATTGGCTGAAGATTATTGTTTTGTTTTTTGGGTTTTCTTTTATTGCTTGTTCGATTAATGAAACTACTTCTAAGAGTTTGGGATGTTCTATATTTTTTGAGATGAGCTCGTTTATTTTCATTGATGCTTGATTGAATTCTTTGCTTTTGGTTATATGTAATACTGCTTTTGATTTCTTTTTTGCTGCTTGTTCGTAAATGGATCTTATGTAGTTAGATGTCGTGTAGAGGGTTTGGGTTTCGAATAATTCTATTAGGTGTGAGATTTTTATTGCTTGTGCGGCTACGCTGGCTCCGATTAAACGGTTGAAGTTTCTGCCTCCCATGTTCATGGTTGCTATGAGTTGTTGTTGGAGTTTTATTATGTTGGTTTTTGTTGGAGGTGCAAATAATAGTTTTCTGTTTTTTAATTCTTGGACTTTTCTGTCATAGAGTGATTTTATTAATTTGTCTATTTCTTGGAACGGTTGTGGGAATTCTAATCTTATTGTGTTGAATTCTAGTTCTTGTAAGTATTCTTTGACGTCATCGGAATCTCTTGTTCTAATCTCTATGGATTCTATGCCAAGGTTTATTGCTATTTGTTTTACTTTTTCTTTTTCGGTTCCGGGGCTTGCAGTTAGTCCTAGGATTTTTGGGTTTTTTGCTTGTTCTTTGTATTTTTCTGAGATAAGGGTGTATGCGTAGTTTTTTAGACAGCGATGGCATTCGTCTTCTATTAAAAGTGTGACATCTTCTAATGAGTAGAGTTCGTTTTTTAGGTCGTTTCTTATGCATTGAGGGGTTGAGAAAATTATGTCTGAGCGTTCCCATAGGTCTCTTCTTTTTTCTGCTTGGGTCTTTCCAGTGAATAGGGTTAGTTCGGCGAAAAGTTCTGGGAGATGTTTTTGGAAATAGGCTAGGTGTTGTTCGGCTAGAGGTCTGGTTGGGGCTAAGAATAATGTTTTTGTTGCTGGATGTTGTTTTTGGGTATGGATGGATAGCATGAGGGCTATGAGGGTTTTACCTAAGCCTGTTGGTAGTACGACTAAGCAGTTTTTTTCTTTGCAACGGTTGAAGATTTCTTGTTGGTATTTTCTGGGGTGGATTGTGGTTAGGGTTTCGGATGGCATTTTAAATGAGAGAATTTAAATTATTTAAGATTGTTGTAAGTTTATGGGAATAAATGGGTTATTTAAGGGGTTTTTAGTATCTGGTGTGTTTTTGTTTGGTAGTTTTGGTTGTTATAATGAAAGGCCTGTGGGAGAGATGGAGAGTGTAGAAAAAAATAAACTTGAGAGGGTTTTAGATGATGATCTTGGGATTGGGAAAGATGAAGGGGTTCTTGAAAGGGATTTGATTTATAGTTCTGATTCAGATGATTTGGATGATCTAGATGATTTGGGTGTTCGGGATGTTTTCGATGTTCTAGGTGTTTCTTATGAAAGAGAAGAATTGGATTATAAGGTTTATGATGGAGAGTTGTTTAATGATAGCGTTAGTGATGAGATTGGGATTGATATTAGAAGGGCCTCGGTTGAAAGTGTTCCTAAAAGAGAGTTGTGGGAGTTTCCTGATGATTCTGATAGTTTGTGGTTGGAATCCTTGTTGTCTTCTAGGGGTTTGATTAAGATGGCTTCTTTTAATGTGCAGGTATTTGGGAAATCTAAGAGAAGTGACAGGGAGGTTATGGATGTTCTTAGTGATATTGTTAGGGAGTTTGATATTGTTGCGATACAAGAATTGCGTGATGAGAGTGAGATGACTCTGCCGTTTTTTGTCGATAGGATTAATGAAGGAGATAGGAAATATGATTTTGTTGGGAGTTCAAGGATTGGGAGGACTAAATCTAAGGAAAGGTATGGATTTATTTATGATAGGGAGTTGGTTTCTTTGAGTGGTTCTTATATTTTTGATGATTCTGAGGATATTTTTGAAAGGGATCCATTTGTTTGTAGTTTTTCTTCTAATGAATTTGATTATGTGTTGGTAAATGTTCATGTGAAACCTGAAGATGCTAGGAAGGAGATTATGGGCCTTGAGGAAGTTGTTGAGGATGCTAGTTCTAGGTTTTTTGAGGGGGATGTTATTGTTTTAGGGGATTTTAATTCTGATGGGAGTTATTTTTCTGAGAGTGATAAGACAGGAATTCGTGATGTTAGGTATTATTGGGCTATTGGGGATGAGGTTGATACTACATTAGGGCTTTTGGATTTGACATATGATAGAATTGTTTTTAGAAATGAGTTTACTTTTTCTGATTTTACTGGAGAGTCGGGAGTGTTTAGGTTTGATGAAGTTTATGGGCTTGATAGGGAGTTTGCTAAGAGGGTTTCGGATCATTATCCAGTTTGGGCAGAGTTTTATATTGGGAAGGATGAGGATTGATTTTTAATTTTCTTTTAATCTGAGGATAATTTTGTTTAAGAATAAATTTTTTATCTCAACATACTAATAATAAAGATAATTGCTAGGATGAAAATTATTATGAAGACTACGAGGATTATTACTATTGCGTTATCTTGGACGAAGAAGTTTGGGTTGTTGTTTGTCGACGATTTTTGGTTGCTGTTTTTTGATAATGGGTTGATGGCTTTTCCGGTTATGAGTTGGTTGAGGTTTGAGGGTTGATCGCAGTCTTCTATTGTTAGGGTTAGATCTTCTCGGACATCTTCGGAATAATCTAGGTTGATTTCTAGTTCGTATTCTCCTGGGCTGATGTTTGGTATGTTTAGGAAGAATTCTTTTTGATATACTGAGTCGTCTTCGTCTCCTTCATCTAAGTCAAATTTTTCTTGAATGTCGATGTTGAGTTCTTCGTTGCTGATTGTTAATAGGACTTCTTCGTCTTTTTCACCTATGTTTGCTATTTCTAATTCTAGTTTTGATTGATCGGTTGGGCAGATTGATTCTGGGGATAATTCTTTTTTTACTATAACTAGGTCGTGTTTTTCTTTTTCTATTTCTATATCGTAGTCTAGGTTTATGGTTTGTTTGTTTCCGTTTATTTTGAATGTGATTTCTAGCTCCATGTTGTAGTCATTGTCTTCTAAAATTAATGGTAAGAGGAATGAAATTGTGTCGTCATCTTCATTGCCTTCTTCTAAGTCTTTGAAGTTGAGTGATTCGTCAATGTCTGAACCATCGTCTATGTCTCTTATGATTATTTCTCCGTCTATATCTTCTACTTCTATGTCTCCTAAATTTTCAACTTCTACTTTGATTTTTAGTTCTGATCCTGGGAATGCTTCTATATCTCCTCCGTCTTCATCGGCGTCTGATTCTCTTTTTCCGTCTACATATACTTTTACGTCTGATATTTCTAATGTGTTGCAGATTTCATCGAAGGTTTTTGTTGAAGGTAAGGGGTCGTCGAATTCTCCGTAGCTGAGTCCTATTACGTCGCCGTCTCTTGCGCAGTAGTGGCTCAATGGAGCAAATGGGTCTGGGTTAGTGGCGAAGTCACCATTCCAACATTCACTACCTCCATCAACACCGACGGGCATGTAGTCCCAATTGTTGTTTTTTTGGATTAGAAAACGCCAGTATTGTCCGGAGTAGGAGCACGAGTTCCCTGATACATCATCTCCTGTTCCTTTTACTTTACAAAGTTGATGGCCGAAGCTTCCAGGGCTTGACCAGAGTGTTGAAATTGATAGGTCTCTTAGTAAGTTGTATCCGTTTGTTCCTGAAGATGTTTGGATGCATTCTATGTGGGTTTTTTGGTCTGGAAAGTCGACGACCACTCCGACTTCTGCGGCTAGAGTTAATGGTATTAGGAAAAGTGATAAGAATGTTAGAATTGCTAAGATGTGTTTATAGTTCATGACTTTCATGAGTTTTATTTTGTTTATATAGATTCTGTAGTTTCTTTATATACTTTTCACATAGCCCTTTTTGGTTTAGTTTTCCTTTTTCTGTGATCTCTTTTTTTGCTTTTGGGATTGCTAGAGACAATATTGTGTTTGAGATTAGGTGAGTTATTGTGAAAGGGATTGCTGAGAGGAATGAAGGTAGTAGTCCGAAGAAAAGTAGTCCTGACATTGTGTTGATTGATAGTTCGAATAGGATGGTTGTTATTAGGGTTATTGTTAGTACTCTTGGAAGGGTTGTTTTTTTGTATAGGAAAAATCCTGCTAGGAGTCCTGTTAGTGCGCCGCTTGCGATGTGAATTATTGTCCAAGGGCCTTGTCCACCGAACATGAAGAAGTTTGATAGGTACCATGCTGACATACCAGTTGTTAGGCCTTTTTTCCAACCTAAAACTGATCCGGCTAGAATAGTGAAGAAAGTTATTGGTTCTATGCTGGGGAAGCCTTGTAATAGGATTCTTCCGAGGACGGCTAGGGAGATGAAGGTTACCATGATTAGGTATTCTTCTAGTTTTATTAATTGGAGGTGTCTTTGTAATGAATGAAGGGAGAGTTTGTTTGATAGTGTTGGGGATTGGAGGGTTAGTTCTTGTTGGAGTTGGTTTGTGGATTGTGTTTGGGATTCTATTTGTGATTCTGTAGTTAATTGAGAGGCTGATTGGTTTATTGAATTTGATAATTGTGTGGTTTCGTTTGTAAATAAGAATTCCTTTTTCCTCTTTTTTAGTTGGTTGAACATTTGTTATGATATGTTTTTTAGTTTATAAGATTATTGGAATTTACAATATAAGTATCAGTAATAGCCCTAGTAAGTTTAGGAAGGTTATGAATATCCATCCGTAGAATACTCCGAAGAATAGTTTTGAGCCGTCGAGGTTTCCGTAGGGAACTAGGTTCCAGAGGTTGTAGAATATTGAGTATTTTGCTAGGTCGCTTCCTATTTTTAGGTCGAAGATTAAGGAGATTATTGAACCTATGAGGGCGAGGATTAATAGGGCGTAGAATCCTGATGCGGCGGTGTATCCTAAATCGGTTTCGTTTATGTAGTATGCTTCTTTTCTTACTGCTCTACGTTGGCCTACGTTTCTTAGTCTTCTTCTTTTGGTTATGTTTTCAGCGTTGAATTGGAAGAAGGCGAATGGTTTTAGGTAGCCTAGTGAGAAAAGGCCGAGGGCGAAAGCGAATATTGCTCCCATTGGAATTGGTTTTTGGAAATATGATCTTTTTGTGAATGCCCATCTTGAGAACTCGAAGAATTTGTGTTCTATTCTTATTGAGAAATGTTTTGCTACGATTCTTTTTGTGAAGATGCTTGAGAATATGATTATCGAGAAGATTATTAGAGTGGTTAGGATTTTTACTGGATCGTCGTTGGGGATTATTGGTAGAAAGCTTATGAAACTGGCAATTATTATTGCAATTATTATGCTAACGATTTCTTTGTTGGTTATATTTTCTGGGATTGGTTTTTGGGGGTTTTTGTTAGATGGAGGTGAAAAATGGGGTTTCATGTTTTGCGGAGGTAATTTAGGGATATAAATGTTGTGGGTTGCTATGTTTATATTACAGAAAACTATTTAAAGAATATTTGAGTTTCTAGGTGATGTTGAAGATAAAAAAGGTAAGTGACGTTATTGGTAAGAAGGTTTTTACGGATACGGGGGATTTGTTTGGAGAGGTTGAGGAGTGTAATTTGGTTGAGAATAAGGTGGATAGTTGGAGGATAAGGATTGCGGGGAGTATGGGGAGTTTTTTGGGGGGTGCGAAAGGAGTTATAATTCCTCATCAGTTTGTTCGGGCTATTGGAGATGTTGTTATTGTTAGTAAGTCGAGTTTGCCTTTGGATGAGGGTGATGAGACTGTCGAGGAGACTGTGGATTTGAGTAGTGAGGAAAGTCATGGTAGTGTGGGTGGGTCGGTTGATGTTCCGGTGATGTGATTCTGGATTTTGGATTAAGAGAATATATAAATGTTTGATTTGTAAGTTATATATGAAAAAATATATTGATGTTTTGTATTGGGTGTTTTTAATTGTTGGGTTGTTGGTGATAGTCGGGGGAGTGTATGTTATATTGAGGAATTTTGGGATTGTTTAATGAATATTTAAAATGGATTCGAAGGTGTTAGAGATTATTAATCAATTGATTGTTCTAACTATCTATGGTATGGTTTTGTCTCGTGAGATCAGTGATCATTCTTTAGATCTGATTAATACTTTGATTACTATGGGTGGAATAATATTTTCTGTATTCTTGATGTTTTTTATCTGGCATTTGAAAAAAATTTCAGTGTTGAAATAGATGGTTAAGAATTTTAATAAGATTTATAAGTGATTGATTGTTAAGTTATTTAGATTAGGAGTTAAAGAGGATAAATGGCAGAACCGATATTTTTGGCACCGTATTTTTTAGACTATGTCTTGCCGTTTGTTTTGGTTTTTACTTTGATATTTGCTATTTTGCAGAAGACTCAATTGTTGGGCGAGGATAAGAGGCAGGTTGATGCTTTGATTGGGTTGGTTGTTGGGATGATGTTGATTGCGTTTCCGGGGCCGAGGAGTATCATTGTTTTGTTGATGCCGTTTTTGGCTGTTGCTGCGGTTATCTTGTTAGTGTTTATGATGTTGTATGGGTTTATTAGTGGGAAGAGTGATGGGGATGTTTTGGGTAAGAATTGGAAGAAGGTTTTGATTGGAGTTCTTACTGTTGCATTGGTTGTTTTTCTTTTGACGGTTACAGGATATTGGGATAACGTTTGGTATTATTTTGGAGGAGATAGTAGTTTTTATTGGGTTAATGGTTTATTTTTGGCGATTGTAGTTGGGGCTATCTTTTGGGTTATGAGGGATGGTGCGAGTAGTTCAAGTTAAGTTAGTTTTTTATTAAAAAGATATTTAAATAATATTTGGTATGTGTTTGTATGGTTAAGAAAGAGAGAGGTAGAATATTATTTTTGCAGATTATTCGTTGGTTGTCTTTAGTGCTAGCTATTTTGTTTTTTGTGTGGCTTTTGAAAAATTTAGGATGGATTACAATTTAGATTTTAGAAGATTTATGGTGTGGTTGTTTAGGTTATGGGATGGCTCTGGTTAATTTTATATAATCAATATCTTTATTTGTTTTATGAAAATACCAAGGATAGAGTTTGTTTATTCTTCAATATATGATGAGAGGATTTTAGATCATTTTAATAAGGGTAAGAGTGAGAAGATTAAGATTGCTTCTTGGTCGAAGGTTAGTAAATATGTGAAAAAAGTTGAAGGCATATGGAGAAAATATGATAAGAAGATATTGGAAGAGCTTTCTAAGAAAATGAAACTGAAATGGAGTGATGAGGTAATCAAATGTTATATTGTTACTCGTTCTTATCCGTTTTCAGATCCCTTAACTATGCCTATCTATGAAAATGACTATGATTGGTTTGTTGATGTTTTGGTGCATGAATTGATTCATCAATTATTTATTCAGAAGAGTAATCATGAAAAATCTAGAAAGTCTTGGGAGTATTTTGATAGGAAGTATAGGGATGAATCCTTGACAACCAGAATTCATATCCCACTTCATGCGTTACATAAACATATTTATTTGAAGTTTTTTAGTGAAGAGAGATTGAAGGGAGATAGATTGATAATGAAAAGATATAAGGATTATAATCGATCATGGGATATAGTTGATGAAGTTGGTAGTGAGAAGATTGTTGATGAATTTGTTAAGAGGATTAGATAAAATTTTTAAGAATAGAAATGTATATAAATGAAAGTTTTCTTTTATAATAAAAGAGTGTAAAAAATGGCATATGGATTTTACGGATATTCGATAGGAGATGTTTTGAATACGTGGGCGGATATGGGGATTTTTGCTTATGCTTTGCCGTTTTTGATGATTTTTGCTCTTGTATTTGGATTGTTAGAAAAGACTAAAATTCTTGGAGAAAATAAAGGAGTTTGGGCAGTTATTTCTTTAGCATTTGGTTTATTGGCTTTACAATTTGATTATGTTAGTGGGTTTTATGCTAGTTTGTTTCCCTATGCGGGGATGGGATTGGCATTATTTTTAGTTGCTCTGATCTTTTTAGGGTTAACAAGTGGTGGTAAAAAACTTACAGGAGGAGTTTGGGCCTTGATTGGAGGAGTAATATTTTTAGTTGTTTTCCTTAGTTCAATGTCTGATTTGTTTTGGTTGGGTGGTACTGCTAGCGGATTGGTTGGTGCTATGCCTGCCTTGCTTGCTATTGGTATAATTGTTGGTTTGATGTTTTGGGTGATTGGAAAAAATGAGGTTTAAAAGATGGCGATAGATATTTCAGGGATTTTTCTTTTTATGCCTATATTTAGTTTTCTTTTTGTGTTCTTAATTGTGTTTGCTATATTGAATAAGACTAAGATATTGGGGGAGGGGTGGACTAATATGCTTGTTGGTATGATTATGGCGATTATATTTTTGAGTTTTTCTTCGCTTGATCTTTATATAAGGACTATTATTCCTTGGTTTATTGTGCTTTTTGTTTGTACGTTTTTGATATTGTTGATTGCTGGGTTGGCTGGGGGGAAAGTGGATTGGATTGCTAAACCTGGTTTTGGAGGGGTTATTGTTGGATTGTTGGTTGTGATATTTTTGATATCGGCGATTTATGTTTTTAATCCTGTGTTTCATCCCGACTTGGTGATAGCTTCTGGTTCTGGTGGGACTAGTTTGGTTCAGCAGCTTCGGTATGCGGGTGAGGGGAGATGGGTTGGTACGTTGTTGTTGATTGGAATTGCGGGATTGGTTGCTTGGTTTGTTGGTGTTGGGAAGAAGTAGGTTTTCTGGTTGTTTAGAATGGATATTATTAAATTGTTTTAGATTTTTTGTTTATCTTAAATAATCTTCGAAACTAGTTGATTTTTTTGATTTAGACTTGGGTTGAGATTTGTTTGTAGGGTTAGCTGGTTTTGGTTGAGTTGTTTTTTCTTGAGAGTTGGATTTTGGGTTTGAACCTTCTAGGTCTCTTTTATCCATTAGGGGATTGGCGAGTTTTGAGAATGAGTCTTGGGTTGCTTTTAGTTCGTTTGAGATGTTGTTTATGTTTTCTCCGTATTCTCCGACTTTTTTTATTATGGCCATTTGTAAGTCGCTCATGGTGAGTTCTATTTGGGTTAGTCGTTTTTCCATTTCAATGGTTTGGTCTTCGATTTGTTTTCTGAATTTTGTGAAGCCGGTTATGTTGTCTCTTAGGTCTTGTATTTTGTCTTCTATGATTTGTGTTGCTAGATCGTTTATTGTTTCTACGTCCATGCTTTGTTGGGGGGCATATTCAGGGTATTCGTCGTAGCCTTGTTGGTAATCTTGGTAGTAAGGGTCTGCAGGTTGGTTGGATGGGGAGAGAGGTTGTCCTTGGTATTCGGTAGATTGGGGCATTATGTTTTCGTTGGGTTGGATTGGTGTGGATTGTTGCATTTGCGTTGATCCTATGGGTTGTTGTTGCATTTGGTTAGTCGGTTGTTGAGTTGGGGATTGGTACATTGGAGGTTGTTCTTGGGTTGGTTGTTGTGATACTGAGAGTTGGGATTGTTGCATTTGGGCTGTTGGATCTGCTGCT
>Ga0187833_10002358_pt1 | contig 20410 bp, 15 predicted proteins | sample ETNtaG_37_FD_167968 | JGI IMG/M metagenome (GOLD analysis project Ga0187833, IMG submission 167968) | Marine microbial and viral communities from oxygen minimum zone, Eastern Pacific Ocean - ETNP2014_SV_400_PacBio MetaG (Illumina Assembly) | ecosystem: Environmental > Aquatic > Marine > Hypoxic...
CGATGGCTGGCAAACGCTGGACCAAGCCCCTGTCGAGCAGCCGCTTGACCTCGCCGCATGATTGAGTGACTATCGGGATCGGGAGCTACGCCGAAAACAAATTTCCACCAACTATCGGACACGACCGGGGAATTCCACTTATTCTTCTCGGGAAGAGAAGTTCATACTCTCAGCTTGTTTTTCCATATAATGGCTTATTCAACTCGACTCCATTGTTCCGTGAAGTCGAGTCGATTATTAAGTTGCATTCTAATCTCGACGTAAAAGAATTGCCCGGAAACGGTGCGTTCTCATATTGCAAACGATTTCTGAAGGTCACTTCGCTGGAGTTGTGTGAGGAGTCTGAGCGCCGAGAAGCTGAAGTTCGGATGACGGGCTCTCTAATATTAGCTTCTATTGTAAGCGTATTGTTGAGTCTGGCCGCCCTTTTAGAAGGGCTCAATTTCGTCGAATTCCTCCGGTGGAGCGGTATTTCAGTGGGTCTTGGATTATTGTTTGTTTCGGCGTTTCGGCGGAAGCGAATGAAGGAGGTTGAGTACGTATATCTCAACACCGTAGTCGCATCGGCCGCTAAGAAGTTCGCTGGCAGTACAAGCTATGGGGTCAGGTCTTGAATATTGAATTTCTGTCCATAGCCCTCTATGCTTCCCCCACGGCACAACAACAACGACAGCCTCTCTCATCAAAATTCGATGGTAGACCCCTTGTTCGAAACCGACGTGGGAGCGGAACCGGTTTCAGTCGATGAGCTCGCATCCGAGGGTGGCGAAGAAGCTCTCGCGGAGCGCATTGTCGTAACAGTCGCCGACCGATCCCATGGAAGGGCGCACGCCGGCTTGGCGGCAGCGGGCTCCGAAAGCGATCGAGGTGTACTGCGATCCCTGGTCGGAATGGTGGATGACATCCTCCGACCGGCGTTGCCCGAGCGCCATGTCGATAGCGTCGAGCACGACGGCCAGGTAGAGGAACCTAGCCCCGGTCGGCCCAAAGGACCGAAGTTCACCGTTTGATATTGACAAGATCAAGTTAAGGGCGGAAAAAGAGATCCGGAACAAGATTTCTAGCGGTGTAACGCCGACTTTTTAGGGGAGGACAAATGATGTTTAACAGATCATCCGCAGTGCTCATCGTTCTTTGCGGTTTATTGTTAGCCACGGCTGCCCACGCAGAGGAAGGCTTTCTCGTATCCTGTGATAAGTCGATACTAGGTTCAAAGTACATTGGGACGTACAAGATGGCTATTAGCGGCAAGCTTGTCACAAGGAGATTTGACTCCTTCTGTCCCGGCGTTATTAACACTTAACCAAGCTATGTAACCATCTATGGGGTCAAGTCTTGAATGTTGAATTTCCATTCACCGCCCTCTTAGCTTCCCCCATGGCGCGGCCCTTGCGCATCGAATATCCCGGCACCGTCTATCATCTGACGGCTCGCGGCAAAAATTCAATATTCAAGTCTTGAAAAACTAAAAGTCTCTGACGCCGCGCCGCCTCACTCCGCCGTCGAATCAAGCCCGATGTCGGCGGCCGGGGCGGAACTGGTGATCCGGCCGGCGGAGATGAAGTCGACCCCCGTTTCGGCAATGGCGCGCACGCTCTCCAGCGTCACCCCGCCGGAGGCCTCCAGTTCGGCCCTGCCGCCGGTCAATTCCACCGCCCGGCGCAGAGTCGCCAAATCCATGTTGTCCAAAAGCAGGCGGCCGGCGCCGGCGGCGAGCGCCTCTTCGACCTGGCCCAGGCTGTCGCATTCCACTTCGATGGATTGCAAGCCCTTGGCTTTGGCTCGTTTCACCGCTTCGCCGAGGCTTCCGGCGACGGCGATGTGGTTGTCCTTGATCAAGACCCCATCGTCCAGAGCCAGGCGATGGTTGCGGGCGCCGCCGATGGCGGTTGCGTATTTGGCCAGTTTCCTCAGGCCCGGAACGGTCTTGCGGGTGTCCATGAGGACGGCGGGCGAACCGGCGATGCGCTCGGCGTAGGCGCGGGTCAGGGTGGCGATGCCGCTCAAATGCTGGACGATGTTCAAGGCCGTCCGTTCGGCCGATAGCAGACCGCGGGCCGGACCTTCGAGGCGGGCGAGCACGGTTGCCGCCTTGGCGCCGGTCCCGTCCGGGGCCTCGACGGTGACGCGGGCCTTGGATGCCAGGCGGAGAAATACCAGGGCGGCGATGCCGATGCCGGCGACGACGATGTCTTGGCGCGTTGTCATGACCAGCTTGACGACGGCGTTTTCCGGGATGACGGCGTTCGATGTGATGTCGCCACGCCCCAGATCCTCGGCCAGGGCGCGGTCGATGAAACGGCTGACGGCGTCGGCGTCGAGAGCCGTGCCGGAGCGAGGCGAGGTCACTCGGCGGCTCGGGCGGGCGCCGCCTCCGCCGGCGGCGACATCTCCAACATCCGTTGCAACGGTTTCAAGGCGCGCAAGCGCAGGTCCTCGGCAATCTCCACCCGAGGCGCCGTGTTGACCAGGGCCAGGTACAGCTTCTCGATGGTGTTCAGCTCCATGAACGGGCAATTGGAGCAGTTGCAGGCGCCGTCGGCCCCGGGCGCCGGGATAAACGTTTTACCGGGCGCCGCCTTTTTCATCTGGTGGATGATATGGGGCTCGGTGGCGATGATGAATTCCCGGCCCGGAGCGGTGACCACGAAATTAAGGATCGATCGCGTCGATCCGACGTGGTCGGCATGACCGAGGATGCCGTCATGACATTCGGGATGGGCGACCACCAGGGCGTTCGGATGACGGACCTTGAGCTTCACCAGTTCCCGTTCCGAGAACTGATCGTGGACAACGCAGGTGCCTGGCCAAAAGGTCATCTCGCGGCCGGTCTTGCGGGCGAGGTAGCCGCCAAGATGCCGGTCCGGCGCGAAAAGAATGGGTTGGCCTTCCGGCAGCTGGGCCAGGATGGCCTCGGCGTTGGACGAGGTGACGATGATGTCGGAGTAGGCTTTCACCTCGGCCGAGCAGTTCATGTAGGTGACCGCCATATGGTCGGGATGGGCTTCGCGGAAGCGGCGGAAGGCGTTAGGCGGGCAAGTCTCCTCAAGCGAACAGCCGGCGGCGGCGTCAGGCAAAAGCACGGTCTTTTCGGGGCTGAGGATCTTCGCAACCTCGGCCATGAAACGGACGCCGCAAAAGACGATCACATCGGCGTCGGTGGCCGCCGCCCGCCTGGCAAGATCCAGCGAATCGCCGACGAAATCCGCCAAGTCCTGGATTTCCTCGTCCTGATAGTAGTGCGCCAGGATGACGGCATTTTTTTCGTGCCGCAGCCGTTCGATTTCCGTCCACGGATCGAGGAAAGGATCAAGGTCGGTTTTGCTCTTGGTGCCGCCAGCGGGCGGGATCACGGTGTCGGTCAACAACTTCCTCCGTCTCTTCCGGCGAAAGCGGGGCGAGGAGACTTACCTCCGTCACGCGCCGGAATACGAACTCCACCCTATAAATTTAGTGCCGAAGACCCTTGCGCCGCAAGTTTCCATTATCCTAGTGGTCCGCGTCAGCCAAATTGCACCCCTACGATCGCTTTTCCCGCCCCCTCGGTAGGAGGGCGCGCGCAGGCGATGCGGGGACATCGTCAAGCGTTCCCGACGCCCCGAGGGGACGGGAAAAGCGACCCTTTGGGCGGTCTTGCGAGGCTTCCGGACGTCGTCGCGTGCCGCTTGTGGTGCACGGACACCGCGGCGCGACGCGCTCCTAGCCGGAAACCTCGCAAGACCGTCGTAGGGGTGCAATTTGGCTGACGCGGGCCACTAGTGGTCCAAATCTTATGTGATTCCTCTGTATCAGGACGGTGCCGGGGCTCCGGCCGCGGCCCTTTGCGCGGCCCTTATAAAGCCGCTAAATTCATTATCTCTGGGGAGCCGGGACCATGGCGAAATTCCTTCTCGACAATGAAACGGCGATCCGGCTGGGATGCTTTTTCGGCGTGCTGGCATTGATGATGTTCTTGGAGCTGATCGCGCCCAAGCGAGCATTGAGCCAATCCCGGGCCGTTCGCTGGTATGCGAATTTGGGGATCGTCGCCTTGAATACGGCCGTGCTGCGGCTGCTGTTTCCCGTCGCCGCCGTCGGCCTGGCGATGCTCGCCGCCGATCGGGATTGGGGGCTTTTCAACAACCTTTCCGTTCCCTATTGGCTGGCCGTCGCCGCTTCGGTGGCGATCCTCGATTTCGCCATTTACCTTCAACACGTCATGGTTCACGCGGTGCCTTTGCTGTGGCGATTGCACCGCATGCACCATGCCGACCTGGATATCGACGTCACCACGGGAGCGCGGTTCCATCCGGTCGAGATCGTCCTGTCGATGGTCATCAAGATGGCGGTGGTCGCGGTGCTTGGCCCGCCCGCCGTGGCGGTGATGATCTTCGAGGTATTGCTCAACGCCACCGCCATGTTCAACCATGCCAACTTCGGCTTGCCCTTGGGCTTTGATCGTTGGCTCAGGCTGTTGGTGGTGACGCCGGACATGCACCGGGTTCACCATTCGCTTCTGGCCCACGAGACCAACTCCAACTTCGGTTTCAACCTGCCCTGGTGGGACCGCCTGTTGGGAACCTACCGCGACCAACCCGAAAAAGGTCATCAAGGCATGACCATCGGCATCGACCTGTTTCGCGATCCGGGCGCCCAGCACCTGCACCGGATGCTGATGCAGCCTTTTCACGAAGGGACCGGGGACTACGCCATCAACCGCCGGACCCGGGATTGAAGAATGAGCAACGAGCGGATCGGCGGCGAATTCGACTTTATGCTCCATCACATCGGCTTCGAGGCCGACTACCATCATCCCGACAGCGGCAACCTGCAACTGTCCAGGCAAACGGTCGACGCCTATGAAAACGAGAAGGGGGACGCCGAAATTTTTTTTCAAAACGCCACCGGCGAAGGCTTCAGTTCGCAACATTTGCTCGACTGGTTCTTGACGCAAACCCGGACCACGATCGCCGATTACCTGCCGCCGGACGGCAAAGTCAAGAAGGGCGGGTGTTACGTCACCTTGCCGATCAAATTCCAGGAAGGCCATTTCCATATGATGACGGCCGCCGGCGCGGCGGATTTGAAAACCTTGAAGCTCTACGTCCGGATTACCGCGCACCCCCGGCCGTCTTCGAGGCCAACCGGCCCTAGAGCCGTTTGAACAAGGCGGCCTTGATCTTGCCGATGGCCTGGCCCGGGTTGAGGTCCTTGGGGCAGGTGTTGGTGCAGTTCATGATGGTGTGGCAGCGGTACAGCCGGAACGGGTCGTCAAGATCGTCCAACCTGTCGCCCGCCGCCTCGTCTCGGGAATCGGCGATCCAGCGGTAGGCCTGCAAAAGAATGGCCGGCCCCAGAAACCTCTCGCCGTTCCACCAATAGCTGGGGCAGCTTGTCTGGCAGCAAAAGCAGAGGATGCATTCCCACAGGCCGTCCAGCCTCGAACGTTCTTCCTCCGACTGCAACCTTTCGCCGTCCGTCGGCACGGCGGAGGAAGTCTGAAGCCACGGTTCGATGGAGTGGTACTGGGCATAGGGGACGGTCAGATCCGGCACCAGGTCCTTGACCATCGGCAAATGGGGCAGGGGATAGATTTTTACCACGCCCTTGATGTCCTCGATGGGTTTGAGGCAGGCCAGGGTGTTGACGCCGTCGATGTTCATGGCGCAGGAACCGCAGATGCCCTCGCGGCACGAGCGGCGGTAGGTGAGGGTGGAATCGATCTCGTTCTTGATCTTGTTCAGGGCGTCGAGGACCTTGACGCCGCATCCGTCCATGTCGACTTCGAAAGTATCGAGACGGGGGTTTTCGCCGCTGTCGGGATTAAACCGGTAGATCTTGAAAATCCGCATGTTGGTGACGCCGGCTTGCGCCTTGAAAGTCTTGCCGCCGACGATCCTCGAATCGGCGGGAAGGGCGAATTCAACCATGTTGCCGTCGCCTCCTAATACACCCGAGCCTGTGGCTCGATGTAATCGACCTCGTCGGTGAGCGTCCAGGTGTGGACCGGCCGGTAGGTGAGTGTCACCTTGCCGTCGTCGCCGATCCAGGCCAGCGTATGTTTCATCCAGTTGTCGTCGTCCCGGTCGGGGTAGTCCTCGCGGGCATGCGCCCCCCGGCTTTCCTTGCGCGCCTCGGCGGAAAACATGGCCGCCCGGGCACAGGCCATAAGGTTTTCAAGCTCCAGGGCTTCCACCAAGTCCGAGTTCCAGATCATCGAACGGTCGCCGATGCCGATGTCGGCGATGTTCGCCGCCACCTTGTCGATGGTTTCACAGCCCTCGGCCAACACCTTTTCATCCCTGAAGACGGCGGCGTGGCTTTGCATGTCGCGCTGCATGGCGCGGCGGATTTCCGCCGTTTTCAGCGAACCCGAGGCATGGCGCAACCGGTCGAGACGGGATAGCGCCATGTCGGCCGAATCCTTGGGCAGGGATCTGTGCGGGCTTTCCGAGTCGATCAGCTCGGCGGCGCGGATCGCCGCGGCACGGCCGAAAACGATGATGTCAAGAAGCGAGTTGGTGCCCAGCCGGTTGGCGCCATGCACCGAGGCGCAGGCGCATTCGCCAACGGCCATGAGGCCAGGGGCAACCGCGTCGGCATCGCTTTCCGTGGGACGCAGGGCCTCGCCGTGAAGATTGGTGGGGATGCCGCCCATGGTGTAATGCACCGTCGGCAGGACCGGTATCGGCTCCCTGGTGGCATCGATGCCGGCAAAGACCTTGGCCGTCTCGGTGATTCCCGGCAGGTGCTCGGTAAAGATATCCTCGCTCAAATGCTCCAGGTGCAACAAAAGATGGTCCTTGTCCGGGCCGACGCCGCGGCCCTCGTGGATCTCGATGGTCATGCCGCGGCTGACCACGTCGCGGGAAGCCAGGTCCTTGGCGCTCGGCGCGTAGCGCTCCATGAAACGTTCGCCTTCGGAATTGGTCAGATAGGCGCCCTCGCCCCGGGCGCCTTCGCTGATCAGGCAACCGACCCCATGGATGCCGGTGGGATGGAACTGAACGAACTCGTGATCCTGCAAAGGCAGCCCCGCCCGCGCCGTCATGCCGTTGCCGTCGCCGGTGCAGATGTGGGCCAACGTGCAGGAAGCATAGGCGCGGCCGTAGCCACCGGTGGCGATCACCGTCATATGCCCGCGGAAGCGGTGGATGGTGCCGTCGTCCAGATTCCAGGCGACGACACCACGGCAGACGCCGTCTTCGTCGATGATCATGTCGAGGGCGAAAAACTCGATGAAGAACTCGGCTTTATGTTTCAGGCTCTGCTGGTAAAGGGTATGCAGGATGGCGTGGCCGGTACGGTCGGCGGCGGCGCAGGCGCGCGCCACGGGAGCCTCGCCGAAGTTGCTCATGTGGCCGCCGAAGGGCCGCTGAAAGATTTTTCCCTCGGCGGTGCGCGAGAACGGCACGCCGAAATGTTCCAGCTCGAGCACCGACGGGACGGCGTGGCGGCACATGTATTCGATGGCGTCCTGATCGCCCAGCCAGTCGGAACCCTTGACCGTGTCATACATGTGCCATTGCCATCTGTCCTTGGCCATGTTGCCGAGCGCGGCGCCGACCCCGCCCTGGGCGGCGACGGTGTGGCTGCGGGTCGGGAAAACCTTGCTGATGCAGGCCGTCTTCAGTCCCGCCGCGGCCATGCCCATGGTGGCGCGCAGGCCGGCGCCGCCGGCGCCGACGATGATGACGTCGTAAGTGTGATCGATGATTTCGTATGCTTGCGGCATGCCCGGATCAGTTCCCGAAGGCGAGGTGGAGAACGGCGCTAACGCTGCCGGCGCCTATGAAGAAGAAAGCGAACTTGACGGCGATCAGGAGCGCCATTTTGGCCGTCTCTCCATGCACATAGTCCTCTATGACGACTTGCAAACCCAGTTGCGCGTGGTGAAAAAGGGCAATAATAAACAACACCAGCATAAGGCCGTTGCCGAAGGAACCTACCCAGGCCTTGAAGGCGGCGTGATTGGCGCCGACGAGGAAGACCGCCGAGGCCATGAACCACAGAACCAACGGCACCAAGGCCATGGATGTCAACCGCTCCGCCCACCAATGGCCGACTCCCTCCTTGGCGGAACCGAGGCCTTGCACCCGCCTGAGAGATGAACGCATCTCCATTACAATTTTCCCGCCACGATGTAAGGGGCGAACCAGATCAAGACGGTCAGGACCGTCGACGCCACCACCACCACCACGCCAGAGCTTCGCAACCGGGGAAGCTCGAACCCCCAACCGATATCCCAGAGCAGGTGCCGGATGCCGTTGCACAAATGATAGAAGAGGAAAAAGGTCACCCCGAACAAAATCAGCCGTCCGAACCAATGTCCAAAAAAAGCTTGCGCCCGGGCGAAGGACTCCGGTCCATAGGCCGCCGAGGCCAACCAGTAAGTAAGCAGCAGGGCGGCGGCGGCCAAAACCACGCCCGTCAGACGATGCGCGATCGACAAGATCGAGGTGATCTGGGGCCGATAGATCTGCAAGTGGGGAGAACGCGGCCGGCTTCTTGTACTCATCGGTGGGCCCTCTTGGCGGCGGAAACTATCCGTTCCGGCGTCGATGCCGGTAACATCCCGAGAAATCCAACTTCAGCAAACCCTTTTCGCGGTTTGATTGTCAACGCTGGACCTGACGATATCGTTGCCAATTCTAATCCTAGGACAGGGAAAATCGGCGGCGGGAAACCCGGAATGGATTCCGATTGCGTCAGTTTCGTTTAAACGCTCGACAAATTCGAGTCAATGTCCACCGTCAGAAAAACCTAACGATAAAAACCACCGTCCGTTTCGGCGCCGTTGCGCCGGGAGTACCTTAATTGCCTAACCAGGACTTCCCGCATAAAGGGTTGATTTTTCAGGAAGTTGATAAAGAATGTGTACAAGTATGTGGATAACTTGTGGGTAAAATGTGTAAATATAGGGAATTTATACACAGAAAACTTTAAGAATATGCAAAATTTCAATTGAAAAAAGGTTTCTATATTTACAGCATGCAAACCGTGCGCGAAAGCGTAAAAGCAACTTTTTCTTGGCGATTGGAATTTTCCTTCTGGATTTTCCCGATGCTTAGGAAATGGTTGTTCCGAGGGGAGGGCGGCGCATGTTGCGTTGACCAAGCCTGGGGTGCTGACGGCCGGTGAGACGGCTTCGGGTTTCGGCCCGGGTGTGCGTCCATCGGTTGTTGACGGAAAGCCTCGGTTTAAGCGAGGCGGACCTTATTTCACGGAAGGGTCGGCCCTTCCCCGCGGGGGGGATTGGCTCGCTCCGTGACGCGGTGCCGCGAGAGTTCGGCTGTTGTCGGGCTGGAGTATTCGCCGCGAGGATGGGGGTACAGACTGTTGGTCAGGCTGGACCGCCGGTCTTGAGGTTTCGCGCCTCCGGGGGGTTTGAGCGAAGGAGCCAACGCTTACTTCGTTTTCGCCCTTGAAGGTTCGCATGTTTTAGCAAGGCTTTCCGCCGATTGTGGCCCGTGGCGGAACAGCCCCGGCAACGGGGCCATTCAAAACGGACCGCCACCACCCCGCCCCGCAACCGGTTCCCTTGCTCAGGGTGCGCTTGCGGAAACGGGTGGTTGAAAGCGATAAGCGCTTTCGTGTGCGTGGAGCCTAGCCGGCTTCAATGAGGCGTCAGGAGTGTCGTTTCGCTGTCGGCACGTTGCACGGGTTTCCCAGGACCCGTGCACCTGGCGCTTCATTTTTGGGCAAAACTTTCCGCCTTGGAGCAAATTCGGATTGATGAATCGCCCAAGGCTTCTCATCAATCTGGAGAGTTTTCTCTAACTTAGGGCTCGTCACAAAATAACCGCGTCACTTCACTTTCGCCGTCATGCCCGGCCTTGAGCCGGGTATCCACGCGGTTGATGCCGAGCGCGGGGCCCGTGGATGGCCGGATCAAGTCCGGCCATGACGACGGAAGGGAGGATGGTGATTCATTTATTCTGTTACGGTCACTTATTGAAGTAGAGCGGATCACTTCATGACCATTCTTTCCATCCAATCGCAGGTCGCTTACGGGCATGTCGGCAACGCCGCGGCGGTGTTTCCTTTGCAGCGGTTGGGCTACGAGGTCTGGCCGGTGGCGACGGTTCAGTTCAGCAACCATCCCGGATACGGCGATTGGCGTGGGCGGGTCTTGCCGGCGAGCGAGGTCGCCGATGTCATCGAAGGCATCGGCGAACGCGGCGTCTATCCCCAATGCCGGGCAATATTAAGCGGCTATCTCGGCTGTCTCGAAACCGGCCGGGTGGTGCTCGGGGCGGCCGCCGAGATCAAAGCCGCCAACCCTGATGCCCTTTACGTCTGCGATCCGGTGATGGGCGACCACGAGGAAGGTTTTTACGTTGGCGATGAACAGATGGCTTTTTTCAAATCCGAGGCCGTGCCGTCGGCGGACATGGTCATCGCCAACACTTTTGAAATGGAGTTTCTTTCCGGCCTTGCGATCGGCTCTTCCGCCGCCGCCGTCGGCGCCGCCGATGTGGTCGGGCGGGATGCGGCCAGGATGGTTGTGGTGACCTCCGTTACGGTGGATGACGCCGATGCCGTCGGGACCGTGGCGGTCGCCGGAACGAATGCCTGGCTGGTGACAACGCCGCGCATTCCCGTTTCGGCCAAGGGAGCGGGCGATACCTTCACCGCCCTTTTCCTGGCCCGCTATCTTCAACGCTCCGACCCGGGCGACGCCTTGGCCTTGGCCGTGTCTTCCGTTTTCGGCCTGATCCGGGCCGGATTTGACGGCGGGACACGGGAACTGCCGGTTGTCGCCGCGCAACGGGAAATCGTTTCTCCGGCGCGGTTATTTCCGGCCGAAAAAATTCGCTAGCTTGGCCGCCGCCGCCCTGCTGGAAAAAGCGATTCGTGGCGATTAGACATGAACAAAGATTGAAGATTGGGGTCTACCATCCGATTTTGACCCCCACAATTTCTGTTAAAATAAACCTCTTGCTTCCAGCGCGGCTTCGGCGGGTGATGCAGCGGCTGGGGCAACGTCGTTTTTCAACACAGAGCACACAGAGAAGGCACAGAGATCACAGAGATGGGGTAATTGGTTTGGAAGGTGGCTACTCTCCGAGCTTTAAATACGGGGTCTGGATAGTCCAGCCACCAAAAGCATGAAGGAGAGTAGAAATCTAGTGACAGTATATAATTTCTTGTACGGAAAACTATATACTGTCTCCAAAATCTTCTCTGACTATTTCCCGTTTTTCTCCATCCATTCACGGGTAAGTTTCTGTGCGGTTTCAAGTTGGGCAGGAGTCATCATTTTCTCAACTTTATCCCGGTTTTTTATTGCTTCCTCAAATCCCTGAAAAGCAACAATACTCAACCACATATGAGCACGAATGTAATCTTGTAGGGCTTCATTTCCCTGGTAGTACATCAAACCCAGACTGTACTGGGCACGGGCAAGCCCCTGTTTGGCGGCAAGTTCGAGCCACTTGAAGGCTGCGTTGTAGTTTTGTGGTATATCTTGTCCTTTGTAGTAAATCAAACCGAGATTGTATTGGGCAGGGGCAGCCCCACGTTCGGCAAGAGGTTTCCATTTCTTCAACGCCGTCGCATGGACCCCGTTTTCTGCCGCATCAAGTTGACGTTTCATCTTGGAAAACCTCGCAATCGTGTTGGAAATGAGGGAGTGAGGAAATGAGGAAATGAGGAAATGAGGGAGTGAGGAAATGAGGGAGTGAGGAAATGAGGGAGTGAGGGAGTGAGGAAATGAGGGTATCAGAGCTTGAAAAAAAGAAAAACGGTTTTTACCCCTCCGTCTGGAAATTCTCTGCGGTGTATTCACCAAAATCACATCATATCCCCTTACCAACGTCCCTTGGCGCGTTAGCAAGCGCGCCAAGGGATGCCGGAAAAAGCCACTAGACCCCACGTCCAGATCGGACATGAGAGAGCATTTTCCGTTCAGGCGGCACCAGCCCGCTCCCCCGCCTGGCCACCCACAGCGTACAATGGCATTGGGTGGCCAGGCGGGGGAGCGGGCTGGTGCCGACCAATCTTGAAATACTCTAGTCATCCGTGAGCGTGATCGGCGCGGGTTTGTTGCCGGATTGGTGATCGGCCCACATCCGTTTGTATGCCTGTTCGAGACTGTTCACCAGCCCGGGCGTGTCGAACAAGGGAGTCGTCAAGCGGTTCCTTGAGATCGTTTCTCTGATGGTCTTGAGCTTCAGCGGGTTTTTCGCCAAGTCGACGGCTAAATCCCGGTAATCCTCCAGGTTTTCCGTGATCAGTTCTTCCATGCCGATGGCTTTGAGGATGCTTGCCGACACCCGCGAAGCGAAATGGCGGCCACGCAAGGTTATCACCGGCACCTCCACCCACAAGGCGTCGCTGGTTGTTGTGTGGCCGTTGTATATGCGCGTGTCGAGGACCAAGTCGGCCAGCTTCAGGCGCGAAAGATGTTCTTCTTTCGGCAGTTTGTCGATAAAGATCAGCCGCTCGGCGCCGATCCCCCTGGCCTCGGCCTCCTTTTTTAGATTTGTTTCGGCCAAGCGGTTGCTCCTGAACAACCACAGGACGCCGCCGGGAACCCGCCCCAGGATCTCCATCCATACGTCGAACATCACGGGATCGAGTTTGTATGTCTGGTTAAACGAGCAGTACACGAACGCCTTTTCGGGCAATTCGAAATCCGCTTTCCGGAACGTCTTTCCCGAAACTTTCTGCTTGTTGTCGGTCGGCCAATAGGAATGGGGCAGATAGACGAATTCCTCGCTATGGAAAACGGCTTCGTCCTCGGGCGTCACGACGCGGTCGGTGAGGATGTAATCGTATATGCCGCCCCCCGAGGTTCCGGGAAAAACCAGATAGGCGACTTGAACGGGGGCGGGGCGAAGGTAGCAAATCTCCAATCTCGAACCCCTGGTGTGTCCGGTCAGGCCGATCAGGATGTCGACCCCGTCGTCGTGAATGCGCCTGGCCGCCTGGGCGGGACCGAGGTCGCGAATGTCGACGAATGCGTCGCATGATTCCCTGATCCGCCGGCGATAGTCGCTTCCGTCATCCTTGCCGAAGGAATAAGCCAACACCTCGAAATCGTCCCTGTTGTGCAATCCGTAAATGCCGCAAGTATTGTGCGCCGTCGGATGGTCGGAGAAATTTCCGCTGACGTAGGCGATGGTTATCCTTGCCGATTGCCGCCGGCGGCGGTCGAAGGCCAGCCCCAAGCGGACCGCCGACATGCGCTTTTCGATGTCGCGGCTCCACGAGCCGGCGACAGCGAGGTTGCGCGATGGATCGGCTGTTCTGGCGATGCTGATGAAGGGAGTTTCCTTCGTTTTTTCCCCTTTCGCCAGAGCCTCTGCCGTGGCGCGGTCGAGTTTCGGCGTCAATTCCTCAAGGTCCCGCCAGGAGCAGGTTTGCCGCGACAAATAAAAAAGCTGGGCAATGGCTTCGGCATCTTCCGGCTTGGCGTCCAACACTTGCCGATAGCAGGCCTCCGCCTCTTCCAGCCTGCCTTGCACGGTCAGGACATTGCCGAGGTTGTAACGGGCCTCGAGGTAATCCGGATCGATATCCAGGGCGCGCCGGTAGCCGGCCGCGGCCTCTTCAACCCGGTCCTGCTCGCAGAAGACATTGGCGAGATTGTTGTGGGCCTCGACATAATTGGGATTTAGGCGCAAGGCTTGCCCGTAACAGGCGGCGGCTTCGTCCAATTTGACCTGATCGGCGAGTAACGTGCCATAATTGCAATGGGCTTCCGCGTAACCCGGGTTCACCTCGATGGCGCGGCGGTAACCGGCGGCGGCTTCGTCCAATCGGCCGAGGTCGGCGAGAACATTGCCCAGGTTGTTGTGGGCCCCGGCGTGACCGGCGTTGATGGCGATCACCCGCCGGTAGCTGTCGAGGGCTTCGTTCAATCGGCCGAGGGCCTGGCAGGCGACGCCGAGATTGTTCTCCGCCTCGCTATAATCGGCATCGATGGCGATAGCGCGCCGGTAGCTAGCAATGGCTTCATCATGTTCGCCAACCTCGCCAAGGACGTTCCCCAAGGTGAAATGAGCCACCGCGTAATCGGGGTTGACGGCGAGAAGCCGCCGGTAACAGTCAATGGCTTCTTGCCGCTTTCCATCGGCTCTCAACGCCTCGCCCAAATTGATGAAATAGGATTCCTTGACCGGCCCGGTGCGAATGGCTTTGCCAATGAGCTGCACCGCGACCTTGCTCCCGCCGACCTGAAAAGCGATAACGCCCAACATATGCATGGCATCGGCATTGTCCGGCTGAAGCTTGAGAATCCGCTTGCATATCCGCTGCGCCTCCTCGAGCCGCCCCGCCTGGTGGTGCTCGATGGCAAGCTTGAACTGCTCCATGGGGTTCGGATCGGTCATGTCCAAAGATCGAACTGTCGGCGGTTTTTTCTCGCCAGTCCGGGCGGGACGCGGAATTCCACCGCCGTTCCGGCCAAATTTGCATCGGCGGCCGGCAGCCCTGGAATAGCTGAGCCTTTACCAGCAAAGGAATATGCGGTATAATAGTCGTCCTGACCAGAACGGTTGGCGGAGCTTATCTTTTTATGTCTGTTCTCTCCAACATCACGCGTGGCGATATGACTTCGGCGACGTTGTTTTCGCGCCTGTTGGAAGCTCAACAGCGCCAAGCCGAGCTCAAAACGCGGGTCGCTTCCGGCCGCTACCAGAGCAAAATCAATTCCAGCAAGCGGGAAGTCGGTAAATGGCGGACCGTCAAGGACGACATTGCCACCGCCAGCTCGCAAATCCACGGCAACCTCGGTCGGATCAAGTCCATGGCCAGTAGAATCGAAAACATGATCCTGACCGTCAACAAGGCGGGCCAACCCACGGAAGGTACCACCAACACCGACGGCTACAGCGCCACTTTCGATTCCTACCTGAAAGGACTGGCCAAGGAGGCCGATTCCTCCGGCAAGCCGCCCAACCTCCTCGGCAAATTCGAGCCGAGCCTGACTTACAAAACCGGCCTCCACGGCACCACCGCCTCGGTGCAGGGGGCATACGTCGGCAGTGACTATTACATCATCGATAGCGATGGCAAACGCTGGGCACTGAACAGAGAGGCGAAGCATATCAAGCGTTACGACGACTATCCGAACGATCCGACGAACAAGGTCGGCGGCTTCAAGGATGGTTTGCGGCTGGACAGCATTTCCGGCGACAATATCGATTTCACCATCGCTCCCAACACGGCAACGCCGGAATCCTTCAGCGGGACATTGCACCGTTTGGGCATCGGCATCATGGATTCCTGGTATTACGACGGGCTTTCCACCGACGCCGCCCGGGACAGGGCGATAACCGACCTCAAGGCCGCCCAGCAAGCCGTGAATTTGGAAGTCACGAGATACGAAGTCGCCGCCAGGATGGCGAAGTTCTATGAAGACCGGGCCACCGCCGAAATCAAAGGTCTCAGGGAGGAAGTCAACGACAACCTGCTCGACCAGGCCCGCGACGTCAAGAAAGCCCATGACGAGCTAAGCCGCCAATTCCAGGCCGCCAACAACAACATCGCCCATGCCCTGGCCATGAAGAACCAATACGCCACCATGCTGTCGCCGTTGGTCAACGACAAGTTCACCAAGATCCTCCTCGACGTAATCGTCTGACCTTACAAACACAAGTCATTGCGAGTGGCTTGAGTCTCCCGGGCCGAGGCCGGCGACGGGAAGTTCCCCTGTCTTCACCCGCCGTGATCCAACCGCGCCGGTTTCGGCGGCTCGTTCCATCAATCCTTGAACCAGGAACCGGGCTTCCCTGGCCGTTGCCACGCAGGCTTCGCGGAAATGTTCGGCGAAAAAAGAGAAGAACTTCCGGCGCGCGGTTTCATCGGCAATGCGAATGCCGTTGTAGGTGCCCATGCGCAGAAACAAAGCCATGGAACCGCCGATGAGCTTGAGGACACCGTCGAAGGCCTGCCCTTGGTCTTGCTTGAATTTCTCGATCCGCCGCGCCAACTCCCAAAAGTTTCCGTCCTCCCGCACCGCTTTTTCCATCAGGTCCTGGAAAGCGTCGATGAAACGGCCGCAGGCTTCTTCGTGCCGCCGCAAATCGACGGCGGCAAGCAAATCCCCGCCAGCGTAAGATTTCAACTGCTCCTCGATGAGGTTTAGCACCGTTTTTTGCTGGTTCGGCGGATTTTCGAGGCGAACGGCGGCCGCCGCGATCGGTCGGGCGGCGTCGATTTTGGCGCCGTCACTGCAATTCATAAAGTTGAAGCCATGCCGCCGGTGTAATTCGGTAAAGGTTCGGCGCGACAAATCGTAATAGGCGGAAGTGAAAATCTTGCCGCCGAAATTTCCCGGCACCTCGCGTTCCAGCTCCCGTTCCAGAAGTTCGGGACTTTCGCCTTCGATGTAGTTGTCGTAACCATCGTGATAATAAACGGCGTCCCGGCAATGATGGCCCTGGCCTTCCCGCCGTCCACAGTCGACGCCGAAAAGATAAATGTTTCCGAAACCGACGGTCGCCGCCACGGTGGTGGCGGCGTTGGCGACCAGCGGGCCGGCATAAAGAAGCGGGTCGGAGGAATCGAGGAGCAGGGTGCTCGGGCTCAAGGGAGCGCGGTAATAAAACCACCTCTCGTCGAACAGGCCGCCGACCTCGGGGTCGACGGTGATCGAAGCGACAAGCCTGATGTCCGCGAATCCGTATTGCCGGTGGAAGCCCTTCAGATTTTCCACCAGCGGCAGGGTATTTTCGTTTTCCACATGCAGGTCCGGACGGATGCCAAGCTTGAGAAGAATGCCCAAACTCGAGCCGCAGGAAACGACAACGGCGCGATCCCGCAAGGACTTGATAAACAGCAGGTCCTTATCCAGCGAGGGCCCGGACCCAATGATGAATACCGGTATCTCCCGCCTGATGAAGGGACGATCGTCGACCAGGGAAAAAGGCCATTTGCGCAAATTGGCAAAGGCGTTCTCCATCATCGGGACTTCGTCTTCAAATTTGCCTGGACGGACGAGAAAGTTCATGACCTTCTCGTTGAGAAGCAATCGCGTCTCCCGCAACGCCCAGGAAAAATAATGGACATAGGCATAAGATCCGTCGAGAAAGGGAGTGCCGCGGCTGTGGATCAGCAGTCCTTCGATCTCCAGCAGCGTCCGCTCCGGATTCTTGCCGACGCGGAAATCGATTTCCATCCCCTTCTCGCCGGCCTCGCGGAAAACCCATTGCCAATCGATGGCCGACATGGAATGCAAAATAAATTCCGGGATCGGCTCGATGAGGATCAAGCGGCGGCACAGGTTGCGGCGAACCAGTTCCGGGATGTGATAACCGAGACCGATGCCGAAAACGAAGGCGTAGCCGATGTCGGCGACCGGTTCCTCCGCCAATTCCCGCTCGCCAAGTTCCTCGAGGTCGGCGGCGATGGCTTGGTTCAGGCCGCCCGCCGCCTTTGACAGGGAAGATTCGACGGGATTACTGAATTTGATTCTGTCGGGATCGCGGAAATACTGGTCCAACTGGTCGACTGTCAAGCCGGGCGCCGGTTTTGGATAGAGACGAACGTTGCCGAGATCGACATTCACCGCCTTGCCGTCTTCGACGACCAAGGTGGAAGCGAGCTCGCCGATCTTCTCCAATTCAGCCCAAAGTTCGGGACAATGGGTTCGAAAGGCTTCCCTGTTCCTTGCAAACAAGCTCGGCGGGTCATGCGGCATCGATGACTCCGGCCTTTGTCAATTGAGGTTTTTTTTCGGCCATCTCTTGTAGCAACGTCTTGATTTCGCAGGCCATCCAAAGGCAGGCGTCGCGGTATCCGGCAATGAAAAACCGTAGGAATTTCATGCGTGTCCTGTCGTCGGGGATGCGGTTGCCGCCGAAAGCCCCTAGCCGGATCAACGAGGTATAGGTGCCGCCGATGATCGACAGAACCCCTTTCATCTCGAAAATATTTTCATTGCGGAATTCGATCAGCCGTTGCTCCAGTTCCCAAAAGCTCCGGTCCTCCTCCAGTGCTCTGTCCATGAGTTCCCGGAAGGCTTCGACGAAATTGTCGCAGGCATCGGCATGGAATTGAAGATTGGTGGATTCGAGAAATTCACCGGCATTGAAAAACTTCAACTGCTCCTCGAGGCGCGACAAGACGGCCTTCTGCCGGTCAGGTGGATAGGTGAGTTCCATGGACGCCGCCGCTTTCGGCTTGGCGCCTTCGATCCTCGCGCCGTCGCTGCAATTAATGAGTTCGATGCCGCTCACCCTCCGCAGGCCCGACAAGCTGACCCGCGACATATCCAGATACCAAGCGGTGAGAACCTGGCCACCGAAATTTCCCGGAACGAGGCGGGTGAATTCCGTTTCCAGAAGTTCAAGACTTTCCCCTTCCAGGTAATTGTCATAGTCGTCCTGGTAGTAAACGGCGTCTCGGGAGTGATGGCCTTGCTCGGGCTTGCGCCCGCAGTCGATACCGAAAAGATAGACGTTTTTGAAGCCAAGTGTCGTCACCACGGCGAAGGCGGCGTTGCTGACCAGCGGCGCCGCCCCGACCAGTACCTTGACCGAACCGTTGAGCAAGGCGCTCGAACTCAAATGCGATCGAAAATAGAACCACCTTTTGCCGAATAATTCTCCGATATCGGGGTTGACCGTAGTCGAGGCGACCAGGGTTATGCCATCGAAACCGTACTCGTCGTGAAAGTCTCTAAGGTTGTTCAGCAACTGCGGGGTGTTCTCGTTTTCCACGTGAAAATCGGGGCGGATGCCGTTCTTGAGGAGGATGCCAAGGCTGGTTCCGCAGGAGAAGACGATGGCCCGGTCCCGCCACTTTTTAATGTAGGGGAGATCTTTGTCGAATGACGGTCCGGAGCCGATGATAAATAGCGGCATGTCCTGCTCAAGATGTCCCTTGCGGCTGATAATATGCGACGGCCACCTCCGGAAATTGCTATAGGTATTGCTCATCATGAGTACTTCGTCTTCGAAAAAACCTCTTGATGCGTAATATGTTTTAAGTCTCTCGTTAAGTATCTTCCGGGTTTCCTTTATCGGCCATGAATAATAATGAATATAGGCATATGAACCATCCAGGAATGTTTGTCCCTTGGTTATGATGAGTCTTTCAATTTCAATGATGGTGGCTTCCGGTTCCTTGCCGAGGAGGAAGTGGATTTCCGTGCCCGCTTCGGCCGCATCCTCGAAAATCCCTTTCCAATCGATCGCCGCCATGGAATGGATGATGAACTCCGGAATGGGTTCGATGATCACCAAGTATCGGCACCGGCTTTGGGCGATCAGGCCCGGCAGGTGAAAGCCCAGGCCGACTCCGAAAATGTATCCGAAACCGGCATCGGTAACGGGATAGTCCTCGATTTTCCCCGGGGGATGCGTTTCGAAGTACCGGTTGATGTCTTGCAAAAGCCGTCGCGAGACCGGCGAAAGATTACAATGGGCCGGGTTTTCAAAACCCACCCTGTCGGGATTTTGAAGATGTTCTCGCAGCTGGTTTTCAGACCATCCGGCGGCGGCTTCCGGGTAAAGCCGGATGTCGCCGAGATCGATGTTGGTAACGGCGCCGTTCTCGACGACCAGTGAGGAAATCGCCTTCCCAAGCCTGTCGAGTCCAGCCCAGACACCGGGATGGTGTTTGATGAAGGCTTCTTTGTTTCTCTCGATCAGGTTGGAAGGAACGTCACAGGCCATGGAAGCTTCCAAATTGCCTTGCTTTTTCCTCCGCCGGGGGGCGCTATCGGCTGGAAACCTTGGGCTGGAGCCGGGACACTAGGATGCCGCCATTTCGCAGGTTTGCCGCCACAAGGATTCGAAAGCCTTTTCGAGTTCGGATGCCCGGACGGCTGGGTCGAAGAAGGGAGCGGATTGCAAACGCTCGCCAACCCCGCCGCCGAACTCCCGCCGGCGGCGTTCATCCCTCGCCCAGCCGAGAGCAAGCTCTACATAGCCATCGTCCGTCGAGGCAACCATGTCTCCGCCTAGACCAAGATGGCAAAGAACACTTCCCGCTTGGCGGGTATGGCGGCCGGTTCCGGCGGGACAAATCACCGGCAGTCCCGCCGCCAGGGCATCGACAACGATATCGGGGCGTAGCGTATGCAAGGGCAGCAGGCAGATGTCGCCGAACCTGAAGAATGCCACGGGATCTGGTTCCTTGATCACATCGACCCGATGGGCGACGCCGAAATCGCCGAAAAGCTCGACCAAACGGGCGGCGTTGGTCTCGGTGTGGAAATCATGATTTGCCAAGATCAGTTTCGCATCCGGCATGGCGTGAAGGATACGGGACCACGCCGCGACCGTATTGGGAGTGAGCTCCCCCAGAGGCGCGTCGGCGGCAAAGGTCAACTGACGCTCTTCGGAGCCGTTTTCCGGAGCGCCGCCGGATGCTGAAGACTTGTCGTCAACGGCGGGCAGGCCAAGAATCAAACTCCCCGATTCAAGGAAGACCGTATTCTCCTTGTAAAGGGATGAATCCCCGCCCACGGGATCAA
>Ga0187833_10002361_pt1 | contig 20380 bp, 18 predicted proteins | sample ETNtaG_37_FD_167968 | JGI IMG/M metagenome (GOLD analysis project Ga0187833, IMG submission 167968) | Marine microbial and viral communities from oxygen minimum zone, Eastern Pacific Ocean - ETNP2014_SV_400_PacBio MetaG (Illumina Assembly) | ecosystem: Environmental > Aquatic > Marine > Hypoxic...
CTTTTTATTAGGAAAGCCAGTAGCTTTAAAAAATTCTAAATTTTTAATTCTAAAACTTTTTTCTTCGGTAGTTATTTTTTTTATTTTATCAATTTGAGTAGAATTGATTTCAAAATTCTGCATTATGTTAATTTAGTTTTTTATAACCAGTTTTTTCTAACTCTTCTGCTAACTCACCACATCCTGTTTTGATGATCTTTCCATCAGATAACACGTGAACAAAATCAGGTTTAATATGATCGAGTAATCTTTGGTAATGGGTTATTACTAAAAAAGATTTTTCATTATTTCTTGACGAATTCACACCTTTAGCGACAATTTTTAAAGCATCAATATCTAAACCAGAATCGGTTTCATCTAAGATCGAAAGGTTTGGATCCAAAATCTTCATTTGCAAAATTTCATTTTTTTTCTTTTCTCCTCCAGAAAAACCAACATTTAATTGTCTTGATAATATTTTCTCGTCTATTCCTAGTTCCGTAGATTTTTCTTTAACTAATTTGAGAAATGCTAAAGTATCTAACTCCTTTTCTCCTTTTGACTTTCTAATTGAATTTAGTGATGTTTTTAAGAAGTTGTTCGTATTAACACCGGGTATTTCTAAAGGATATTGAAAAGCCAGAAAAATTCCTTTTTGTGCTCTTTCATCAACAGAAATATTGTTTAAACTTTTACCTCTATAATTCACTTCACCAGAAATTTCATAACCATTTTTGCCCGACAAAATATTTGCTAAAGTGCTTTTTCCAGAACCATTGGGTCCCATAATTGCATGCAATTCTCCAGGTTTAATGGTTAAATTTACTCCTTTTAGAATTGTTTTTTTATTAATTGAAGCTTGTAAATTTTTAATTTCTAACATTATCCCACGCTTCCTTCTAAGCTGATACCTACAAGTTTTTGAGCTTCAACAGCAAATTCCATAGGCAATTGCTGTAACACCTCTTTGCAAAAACCATTGACTATTAAACCTACCGCCTCTTCCTGATTTAGACCTCTTTGGTTACAATAGTATAATTGCTCTTCATTTATTTTAGATGTTGTAGCTTCATGCTCAACAATTGAAGAAAAGTTTTTGTTTTTTATGTAGGGCACTGTGTGGGCACCACATTTATTACCCATTAACAATGAATCGCATTGAGTATAATTCCTTGAATTTAGTGCTTTTTTATTAATATCAACTAAGCCTCTATAAGTATTGTCTGCATTACCTGCCGATATCCCTTTTGATATAATTTTACTCTTCGTATTTTTTCCAAGATGAATCATTTTAGTTCCGGTATCAGCTTTTTGATAATTATTAGTAATAGCAATAGAATAAAACTCACCTATAGAATTATCCCCTTGCAAAATACAACTCGGATATTTCCATGTGATTGCGGATCCTGTTTCTACTTGTGTCCAAGATATCTTAGAATTTTTTCCTCTGCAGACGCCTCTTTTTGTTACAAAATTATAAATTCCTCCTTTTCCATCTTTGTCTCCTGGATACCAATTTTGAACAGTTGAATATTTTATTTCGGCATCATCTAAAGCTATCAATTCTACGTTAGCTGCATGAAGTTGATTTTCATCACGCATCGGAGCAGTGCATCCTTCCAAGTAACTAACATAACTACCTTTATCTGCAATAATTAAAGTTCTTTCAAATTGTCCTGTTTCAGATGCATTTATTCTAAAATAAGTAGAAAGTTCCATAGGACATCTAACTCCTTCGGGAATATAAACGAACGACCCATCGCTAAACACTGCAGAATTAAGTGTAGCAAAATAGTGATCTGTAATTGGAATTACAGAACCTAAATATTTTTTTACCAATTCTGGATGTTTTTCAATTGCTTCTGATATTGGGCAAAAAACAATTCCTTTTTCTGTTAATTTATTCTTAAAAGTTGTTGCTACTGAAACTGAGTCAAAAATTGCATCAACAGCAACCCCGCTAAGTTTTTCTTGTTCTTTTAATGAAATTCCTAATTTTGCATACGTTTCTAATAACTTTGGATCAACCTCGTTAAGACTTTTTGGTTTGTCTTTTGTGCTTTTAGGAGCGGAATAATAATATAAATCTTGATAATTAATTTTAGGATATTTTGGTTTTTGCCAATTTGGTTCTTTTATATTTTTTAATCTATAAAAAGCTCTAAGTCTCCAATCTAGCATCCATTTAGGTTCCTTTTTTATTTTTGATATAAATTTAACGATATCTTCATTAAGTCCTTTCGGTGCCTTAATGCTTTCTATATCTGTAGTGAATCCATATTTATATTCTTCCCTTTTTTCTAATCCTTGTTGCTTCATTGACTAAGTTCTCTTTGTCTATCTTTATTGACTCTATAAACAATATCTTTTAGAGTATTTTTTTCAAAAAAATTATTTATGTGAATTTCAAGATCGCTCCATAAATTATGAGTCATACATTTGGTTGGTTTTCCCTGACATCCTTTTTTTGAATCTTTTTTACATCCAATGGTTTTAACTGTTTCATCAACAGCTTTAATAACACTTGATAAAGTAATTTCAGATGGAGATTTGGATAATATATATCCACCTGAGGGTCCTCTAGAACTTTTAACTAAATTGTTTTTTTTTAACTTCAAAAAAATTTGTTCCAGAAATGATATTGATATTCCTTGTCTTAATGAAATTTCGGTAAGATTAATTGGTTTTTTAGCGTTATTTTTTGCTAAGTCAGCCATTGCCATCACAGCGTATCTTCCCTTACTAGTTAGTTTCATATTAAATAAGCTATATTTTATTTAGTTTATTTAAGTATTCCTACTAAAATAGTCAAGTATAGAAATAAATAAAATAGTCAGGCCTTAAACATGATATAAGACTGCACTTTTGTTGATAGTAGTTATCACTACCAAATAAATAATTATGAGTATCGAAAGTAAAGAAATATTTATTCCCGGACCATGTGGAAGAATTCAAGCAAAATATTACAAAAATAATCTGCCGGAAGCTCCTGTAGCATTAGTTTTACAACCTCATCCACAATATGGAGGAACGATGAATAATAGAATAGTTTACGAGACTTACAATTGTTTTTATAAGAACAAATTTTCGGTAATTAGAATAAATTTTAGAGGTGTAGAAAAAAGTGATGGAGTATTTGATAATGGACAAGGTGAGCTTTCTGATGCCGCCGCAGCATTAGATTGGATAGAAAAAGAAAACCCAGGATATAACCAATGTTGGGTCTCTGGTTTTTCTTTTGGAGCATTAATTTGTATGCAATTAATAATGAGAAGACCTGAGGTAAATAAATTTATAGCAATATCACCACAACCCAATGTATATGATTTTACCTTTTTGGCTCCATGTCCCATTTCAGGGCTAATAATTTATGGAAAAAATGATGAGCTTGTCCAAGTCGATAGTATAATTAATTTAAAAAAAAGATTAAATATGCAAAAAAATATCAATGTAAAATTTGATTCAATTCCCAACGCTAATCATTTTTTTAAAGATAAAGAAAAAGAATTAGGTTATTCAGTTAGAGAATACATAAAAGATAAAGTTACTATTATTTAGTTAATAATAATTACTCCACCAGTACAAGGCTTACTTACACCAGTAGTTTCAGGATAAGAAATAGGTAATTTAAGGTAAGATCTAATAGCAAGATATGCAAAAGCTTGCGACTCTATGAAATCCCCATCTAATCCGTAATCATCAATCAACAATACCGGAACTTTCATTTTTTCTCTTATGCTTTTTATCAAAAATTTATTTTTTCTCCCACCTCCTGTTATAACAATACTTTTTTCTCCAACAAGAGTATTTCTGAGCCTAGTTGTTAAAATTTTTGAAGTGTATTCTGTTAAAGTTGCAGCTCCATCTTCTAAAGACAATCCTCGCACGAAGGATAAATCAAAATCCTTTACATCGTAAGATTTTGGTCGATCGCCACTTGAATTAATTTGTGAATAATTTTTTAAAGCGGAATTTAAAACTATTTTATTAATTTTTCCTGATCTTGCTATCTTCCCATCTTGATCATATCTATTTTTTGAATTAAGTCTTATCCATTGATCAATTAGGCAATTGCCTGGACCAACATCCCAAGCCGACATATTGTTAAGGTGATCTATATGGGTCAAATTGGTTACGCCACCTATATTTAAAAATGTTAAAGGTGTTTTAAATTTGTGCTTATAAGCCAAAAGCTTATGAAACTTCGCTGTTAGTGGAGCTCCTTGTCCATCATTTTTTAAATCATTTTGTCTAAAATCATAAATGACAGTTTTTTTTGTTAACCGAGACAATAATTTTCCATCACCCAATTGTTTAGAAATTTTTTCTTTAGCGTTGTGATAAACGGTTTGTCCGTGAAATCCTATAAAATCAATATTTGATTTAAATTCTTTAATAATTTTATTAGCTGCCTTGGCATGAAATATGGTAATTTCTTTTTCGAGAGAATCTATTTCTTTTGATAAATTTTTTAGATCTATAGAAGTATTTATTTTGTTTTTCAGAAAGTGAATATTTTCATAAATATCTTGGCTATATTTAAAATATTTATCTAAAATTACTTTATATTCAATATCTCCATCTGATTGAACAATTGATGAATCAACACCATCACCAGATGTTCCGCTCATTAGGCCTAAACTATAATAGGATTTGCTCATAAATTATATTTAATTTAAAAGAAATCTTGTATATTACAACTTTAGTGAAGCTTAAAAATTCATGCAAGAAACATTTCTAACAGAGTTCGAAAAAAGGGGTTATTTTAGTCAATGTACTGATCGTTCTGGCTTAGACGAATTGATGTCTAAAGGTAAAATTAAAACCTATATTGGCTTTGATTGTACGGCACCTAGTTTGCATGCGGGAAGTTTAATGCAAATTATGTGTCTTCGTCTTCTCCAAAAATATGGACATCAACCGATCGTATTACTTGGCGGAGGAACAACATTAATAGGCGATCCTTCTGGCAAAGAAAAAACTAGAAAAATTCTTAGTAAAAAAGAGATAGATAAAAACATAAAAAGTATTGAAAATGTGTTTAAAATTTTTTTAAAATCAAAAAATTCAAAGACAAAACCTATTTTTGTGAATAATTATTCTTGGTTAAGTAAATTAAACTATATAAATTTTTTAAGGGAAATTGGTAAACATTTTACCATAAATAAAATGTTAACTTTTGAAAGTGTTAAACTGCGTTTAGAAAGAGAACAATCTTTAAGTTACATGGAGTTTAATTATATGATGCTTCAAGCGTATGATTTTTATGAACTTAATAAAAGACACAAATGTGTTTTGCAAATAGGTGGTTCTGATCAGTGGGGAAATATAGTTAACGGAACTGATTTAATTAAAAGAAAAGAAAATAAACTTGCCTTTGGATTAACAACTCCGTTACTAACACTTGCCTCCGGAGCAAAAATGGGAAAAACAGAAAAAGGAGCTATTTGGTTAAATAAAAAAATGTTTTCACCGTACGATTATTGGCAATTTTGGCGAAATACTGACGATAAAGATGTAATAAATTTTTTAAAACTTTTTACAGATATAGATCTTGAACAAATTGAAAGTTTAAAAAATGATAATCAAGATATTAACAAACTTAAAATTTTACTTGCCAATAAGACAACTGCAATGTTGCATGGATCTAAAGCAGCTAATGATTCAGAGTTAACAGCGCAAAAAACTTTCGGTGATAAATCCATAGGGAAATATCTACCAATAATAAAAATAAAAAAAAATATTACATTGGATGGCATAAATATATTGGACTTAGTTCTTCGAACAAAGTTAGGCAATTCTAAAAGTGAAGTCAGAAGAATGATTAAAAATGGTGGTTTAAGAATTAATAACGAAGTTGTAACTGATGAAACAAAAATAATTGATCAAAGTAACTTTGATGAAGACAATAACATGAAGGTTTCTCATGGAAAAAAGCAACACGTAATTGTAAAAATTATTTAATTTCTTCCTTTTTTTTCTTTTTCATTTTTTCGACAGCTCTTACAATGAATCTTGGAGTTAAAGTTTTAATCGGATTTACAGTTGTTTTAATATTTTTTGGTGGACCTTTCATTTTGAAACTTACACCAACAACACCTTCTCCCGTTTTTTTTCCAACCAAAATATCCCCAACTACCGGAATAGAAGCAATTATTGAATTAAGTTTAGTCGCAGGTACTAAAGTTCCACGCAAGCTAACGATTTCTCCTTTATTTACATATCCTTCTAATAAAATTGATACTGCTGGACCCATTGCCAAAGCATCTTCAATATTTAAAACGTTACCTTTAGAATTTGATTTCATTTCAAAGGATTCGAAACGAATCCCTTCTCCACTAAGTGTATCTGCAATGCCCTGTAAAGATGCCAATGTTAACAATTGTGCTAAAGCAGGTACCTTTGAAACTTTAAAATCAGTAATCATTAAATTTGAATTAGAAACTTTCTTTGAAATAATTGATTCATATTCTAATTTTCCGCCTTCAAATCCTTTTATAAAATCAAAATTTTTAATAAAAGGTCTAGCTCGGTCAGAAATTACCTGAAGCGTTTTTTTGTCCTTATTAACTTGATAAATAGACATTTCAACTTTTTCATCTTCAGAAAAATTTCCTTTTAAACTTAATTTATTATAAGAACCTCCGTTAATAGAAGCTATCATAACAAAATTAAATACATCATCATCTGTACCAGTAAGTGTTTTTCTAAGATTAATTTTTATTTCACTATTGAAGTTTTTGCTGAATATTTTTTTATCACTTTTTATAAAAAGAGATTTAAGTAAAGGTTGTGCATCAAAAATTTCCCCTGTAATTATAATTTTTTTAGATTTATCAACAGAAAAGTCATTGTTTTTTTTTTCATTTAAAAAAGTCTTTATCTCTAACTTTCTAAAATCATCTACCTCAAAGTTTTTGTTAAGTTTTACATTTGATAAATAAATTTTATTTTCATCAGCTAAAAAATTTAATTTTTTTATGTTATATTGCTTATTTAAAATAAAACCAACTTCAAATCTTAATTCGGATTGCCTTCCGTAATTTTTATTATAATTTAATTTTGATACTTCAACTTTAGAATTTGTTAAATCTAAAATACCATTAATATCAAAGCTTTTTTTACTATAATTATATTTTTTTTTAACTTTAAAATTATCAAAATGATCTTTAACTTTTATCGATCCATTCAACTCCGTAATGAGATCAGATTCGGAATTAAATAATTTAATATTTGTATTCTTAAGAACTATTTTTGAATTATATTCTGGTAAATACTTTTTAATTATTTTTTTTTCATCGGTATCTATTGCAAAATGAGCAATATCACCTGTCACAGCATATGATAAATTTTTTATTTTAAATTTTTTACCTAAAATAAAATTAATTTTTGTTTTTAGGTCAACTTTTCCATTAATATCTTTAAAAGAATTAACTTTTAAGCCTAATAATGATGATATTTCTTTAATTTGAGAAAAACTTATTTTACCATTTGTATGGAGCAAACTTTTTATTATTGTTTCATCTTTCTTAAGTTTCAAATTAATTATGCTATCAGCTAATTGTAAATCAAATAAAGATCCCTTTCTAATTGTTGCTACCAAACCACCATTTTCGATTTCTTTGCCAAGATTTATTTCGGTAGTTAAATTTTTGATTAAAAAACCTTTAGGCAAATCGATCGAAGCATCTATAACTTTTCCTGAAAATCCATAGTCTTTTCCTATGCTACCATCAGGTTCAAAAGGGATAACGAATTCACCTTCTAAATTTCCTTCTTTAAATATTTTATTAAGCTGTTTGTTAATAATTTTTGGTAAAAAAAGACCAGTAATTTTAGATAAGTCTTTAATATTATTTTCGAAAAATGCGATTTGAGCTCTTTTTAATAAAAAATCAGAAGTAATGAATGATCTTAATGGTAAAAACAAATCCAATTTTGATAAAATAATTTCATTATTTTTAATTAAAACTTTTGGTTTTTGTAGTTTGACTACAAGATTTAATTCCTTTGGGTTAAGATGTATTTTTGTCTTTTTAAACTCCAATTTAACATGTTGATGTGCTTCGTTAGCCTTACTTTTGATTAAATCGTTGAATTTATTTGTTTCTAATCCGATATAACTAAGAAAAAATATTATCGAAATCGCGAGTATAAAAATTATTACGAAAAATCTTAAGAAAAATTTACCCATATTTATTTGTTTTTTTTCTTCGTTTGATAAAGCGCAGCTTCAAGAAAACCATCTATTTCACCATCTAATACGCTCTCTGGATCGGTATTTTCCAAATTATTTCTAAGATCTTTCACTAATTGATAAGGTTGCAAAACATACGATCTTATTTGATGCCCCCATCCAATATCGGTTTTTGATTTTGCTAAATTTTCTGAATCTTCTTCTTTTTTTTGCATTTCATAATTGTACAATCTAGCCTTGAGCATATTAAAACATGTTTCTTTATTTTTGTGTTGAGATCTTTCATTTTGACACTGAACAACAATATTAGTTGGAAGATGAGTTATTCTAACAGCACTATCTGTTGTGTTTACATGTTGTCCACCTGCTCCGCTGGATCTGTATGTATCCACTCTTATATCTTTTTCTTTAATATCTATTTTAATGCTATCATCAACGACTGGAAAAACCCAAACACTTGCAAAACTAGTGTGTCTTCTTGCTCCAGAATCAAAAGGTGAAATTCTTACTAATCTATGAACCCCCGATTCAAATTTTAACCATCCGTACATGTAGTGTCCTGTAACTTTAAGTGTGCTTGATTTTATTCCTGCCCCATCTCCTCTGTGTTCACTAATTATTTCAAATTTACATTTTTTTTTTTCTATCCATTTCGAATACATTCTTCTCAACATTTTAGCCCAATCTTGACTTTCCGTTCCTCCAGCACCAGCATGTATTTCCAAATAAGTATCTAAATGATCATTTTCTCCAGATAAAAAACATGAAACTTCAGTTTTTTTAATTTGCTTAAGCAATGAATTTATTTTTTTTTCACAATCTTTTATTACTACAGTATTTTTTTCATTTGAGGCAAGTTCTAAAAGTTCTTCTAAATTTTCTAGTTCATTTACTGTTAAATCGAAGTTTTTAATAATGATTTCAAAAAAATTTTTTTCTTTAAGAATTTTTTGTGCAGCTAGTTTATCTTTCCAAAAATTTTCATGTGAAATTTTTTTATCAAATTTGTTAATTTTTTCTTTGATTTTATTTTTTTCAAAGATACCCCCTAACATTATCTATTATTCTTTTAGTTTCAAAAATTATTTTTTTTATATCTTCCATTTTTAATAAAATTTTAAAATTGCTTTTTTATTTTCAAAATCATAATAACTTAATCTATCTTTATTAGATAAATTTTCAAGACCAACTATAATATCGCCTTTTGTTTTAAAAGATTCATATATGATTTTTTTCGTTTTATCACTTGGCTGCAATCCACTTTCTACATCTATTAACACTAGGCTGATGTTTTGTGGAACTTTAAAGGGAAATGCGTCTTTTTTCTTAACCACTTTTTCAACAAATTTTTTAAAAATAGGTAAGGCTGCTTTCGCTCCTGTTTCGTATTTACCTAAAGTTTTAGGATCATCAAAACCAACATATACTCCTATAGTTAATTTTGATGTAAAACCTAAAAACCACGCATCCATATTTTTGTTTGTTGTTCCAGTTTTGCCAGCTAAAATTAAGTTTAAATTTTTAAGTTTTCTACCAGTGCCTCGTTTAATAACTCCTTCCAACATAGATGTAATTTGATAAGCGGTTTCTGGTGAAATAATTTGTTCTCTATCATTTTGTATAAAAGGTACTTCATCTTTCAGATATGAAATTTTTTTGCAACCTATGCATTCTCTTTTGTCAGCATTAAATATCGTTTTTCCCCTTCTGTCTTGAATTCTATCGATAAATATAGGAGTAACTTTTTTTCCACCATTAACAAATGAACAATAAGCATTTGTTAATAAAGCTAAAGTAGTTTCTGCAGCACCTAAAGAAACTGACAACAACTCAGGAACATCATTATATATCCCAAAATTTTTTGTAATTTGTGAAATTTGATCAAAACCAACTTTTTGTGCTACTCGTACCGTCATTAAATTTCTAGATTTTTCAATACCAGTTCTTAAAGTCGAGGGACCGTAAAATTTTTTTCCATAATTTTCCGGCTTCCAAGTTTTTAATCCTTCACCTTGATCAATAACAAAAGGTGCATCCAAAACTAAAGTTGATGGAGTAAAACCATTTTCTAATGCTGCTGCGTAAACAATAGGTTTAAATGCAGAACCGGGTTGCCTTTTTGCTTGTGTTGCTCTATTAAATTCACTTAATTTAAAGCTAAAACCGCCAACCATAGCTAACACTCTTCCTGTATAGGGGTCCATCACAACAATGGCACCGTTTATTTTTGGCAATTGCCTCAAACTCCATTTATTTTTTTTTATTTTACTTACATAAATAATGTCGTTTAATTTTAATAAGTCTTCAAAACTTTTTTTTCTTGCCCAGTTAACATTTATAAAATCTATAAAACCTATTTCTTTGTTTTCAATTTCAATCTTTAAAATTAATTTATCTACACTAATAACTTTCGCTAATTTCCAGTTTAAACTTCTATCAGGAATAAATTCCTGAATTTTGTTTTGCCAGTCTACTGAATTTAAATTTGTTATAGGACCTCTCCAACCATGTCTTTTATCGTACTCTTCCAGACCTTCCCTGAGAGCTTTTACGGCTTCAATCTGATAGTCGGAATTTAGAGGTGTTCTTATTGATAAACCACCTTTATATAAATCATCATAACCGTAGATATCACTAACTATTCTTCTTACTTCTTCGGAGTAAAAATTTGCCTCCTCAAGAAGTTTAATCTTCCTTTTATTAGTTTTTATTTCTTTATTTTTTAACTCTTTATATTCAATATTATTAATATATGAATTGTCATATAAATTTTTCAAAACTATATTTCTTCTTGCCCTAGCTCTTTCTATTGATTTATATGGATTATATTTGTTAGGTGCTTTCGGGAGCGCGGCTAGAAGAGCAGCCTCTTCGTAACCTAGCTCATTAACCGATTTGTCAAAATACTCTAAGCTTGCAGCAGCAACTCCATATGTACCCTCTCCCAAATATATTTGGTTTAGATATAACTCCATAATTCTCTGTTTTGAATATGCTCTTTCAATTCTAAATGCTAAAATGGCCTCTTTAATCTTTCTTTTTAAAGAAACTTCACTTGTTAAGAGAAAGTTTTTTGCTACCTGCTGTGTTATTGTGGACGCTCCTTCCAATCTTTTTTCTGAAAAATAATTCTTTAAATTTTTAATTATTGCTCTTGTGATACTTTTCGCATCAATTCCTGGATGAGAAAAAAAGTTTTTATCTTCTGATGATAAAAATGAGTAAATTATCTTTTCAGGAATTGAGTCATAAGGAATAAATAATCTTTTTTGTAAAGCATATTCGGCTATTAATTGACCTTCACCAGAATGAACTCTACTTGATATTGGGGGCTTATAATTAGCTAGTATTTTGTAATCTGGAAGGCCTGTTGAAAAATACCAAAGAGTTGAGAATATAAAAAGCAAACCGAGAGTAAAAATTATGATTGTTAATTTTATAGCTTTTTTTAAAAAATTCGGCATTAGCTTAATGAAATGAATTAATTTTGGCTTTCTTAAGGCATTTCTAGATTAAAGTGTAAATTGATAGAAAAAAATACGTATATTTATTAATAAATTTAAGGTATACAGAGATCATAGTAACTAACAAAATTCAAATTTATGAACAAAACAATTAATAAAAACAGGAACCGGTTTTCATGGAAAAAAATTTATACATCGATGCCTCGCATCCAGATGAGACAAGAATTGTACTCAAATCAAATGATCATATTGAAGAATATGAGTACGAAAACAAAAATAAACTTTATTTAAAAAATAATATTTATTTAGGAAAAGTCAGCAGAATTGAACCTTCTTTACAGGCAGCCTTTGTTAATTATGGAAAACAAAGACATGGTTTTTTAGCATTTAACGATATTCAATCGGATTACTATCAAATACCTCACGATGACAAAGAGAGATTAAAAAAAGAGGAAGAAAGTTTAAGGTTAGAACTTAAAGAAAAAAGTAAAAAAGTTGAAGAAGTTGAGAAAGTACAAGATGGAAAGCTTAATACAAATTCTGTAAATAACAATAATAATGAAAATGAAATAGTCGTTAATGATGAAAAAAATAAAGATGAAAGTTTACCGTTAGAAAGAAATAACCAATTTAATGAACTAAAAAAAAAACATGGTATTAAAAGATATAAAATACAGGAAGTAATTAAACCAGATCAAATAATTTTAGTTCAAATTTTAAAAGATGAAAGAGGCCAAAAGGGTGCTGCTTTAACAACTTTCATATCTTTAGCAGGCAAGTACAGTGTTTTAATGCCAAATACACCAAAAGGTGGTGGAATTTCTCGAAAAATAGTCAATTCTGATGATAGAAAAAAAATCAGAAGCTTTCTTCAAGAAATAAAAATTCCTGAAACTATGGGAATAATAGTTAGAACCGCAGGTTTAAACAAAACTAAAAATGAAATTAACAAAGATATTTTAAATACCATTAGTGAGTGGGAAAAAATTAAGGTGAAAACCGTTAAATCTATAGCTCCTAGTCTAGTTTATGAAGAAGGGGATATTATTAAAAGAGCAATAAGAGATATCTATAATAATGAAACAAAAAATATAATTGTAGATGGTAACGAAGGTTATCAAAAGACAAAAAACTTTATGAAATTTTTTATGCCCGAAAATGTTAAAAAAATAAAAAAATATAGAGGAAAAATACCACTTTTTCATGAAGCAGGAATCGAAAAAAGTTTAAACCGAATCTTTGAACCAACTGTAAAACTAATATCTGGTGGATATTTAGTTATCAACCCGACTGAAGCTCTTGTATCTATTGATATAAATTCAGGTCAATCAATAAAAGAAACAAATATAGAAAAAACAGCTTTAAAGACCAATCTCGAAGCAGCAGAAGAAATATCTAGACAAATTAAAATAAGAGATCTTTCTGGCCTAATAGTAATTGATTTCATTGATATGAATAATTATTACAATAAAAGAATTGTTGAAAGAAAGTTAAGGGAAAAATTAAAGGATGATAGAGCTAGGATTCAGTTTGGAAGAATTGGTAATTTTGGTCTGCTTGAAATGACAAGACAAAGATTAAGAGAAAGTTCTGTAAGATGGAATATGACGCTTTCTCTTGATTCTTTTGCATTAAAAATTATTAAAAAAAGCGAAGAATTAGCATTTTCTAACAAAGCAAAAATTATAAATATAAACGTACCTCAAAAAGTTAAAACTTATATAGAGGAAAATTTAATAAAGGAAATAAATCATTTTAAAGCAAAATATAAACTAGAATTTAATATAATATCAGATAACGCTTTAGTAATTCCCGAGTATAAAATAGATCTACTAAATAAAAATAAAAAAATAATAAAAAAAATTGAAAATATTGAACCTATTGAAAATAGTTTTATAAAACAAAATTATGATAGAAACAAATTTGCTAATAAAAGATTTGTAAAAAAAAATAAATTTAAAAAGAAATATAATTATCGATCAAAAAAAAAGAGAAACGATTTTAATTTTAGAAAAACGGCTAATTAATAATTTTCTGAAAATTTAAATTAAATTCTCTTGAGGTGATGAAGCGCATGCATATTTTCTTTTTTTCATTCTCTCAGCCTTAAAAGCCTTTCTGCCTGCTATAACGGCATGTTTCATAGCTCCTGCCATTAAAACTGGATTTTTTGCTTCAGCAATTGCCGTATTTATTAAGACACCATCACAGCCTAGTTCCATAGCAATGGTAGCATCTGAAGCTGTTCCTACACCAGCGTCAACAATTACTGGTACTGATGATTGTTCTTTTATTAAGGTTATATTTGTTTTGTTTTGTATTCCTATCCCGGAACCTATAGGAGCAGCTAATGGCATAATAGCGCATGCACCAGCATCTTCTAATTTTTTTGATAAGATTGGATCGTCTGTACAATAAACCATAACTTCGAAACCTTCTTTGACCAAAGCTTCTGTTGATTTTATTGTTTCAATCATGTTGGGATATAATATTTTTTTATCACCTAGAACTTCTAACTTCACTAATTTCCAACCTCCTATCTCTCTGGCCAATCTAAGTGTTCTAAGAGCTTCATCAGATGTAAAACATCCAGCAGTATTTGGAAGATAAGTAATAATTTTTGGATCGATATAATCCATTAACAAAGGTTGATCTTTATTAGAAATATTAACTCTGCGAACCGCTACTGTAACTATATCTACTGCAGATGCTTTAATTACGTCTGCTGTTTCTTCAAAATCTTTATATTTTCCTGTCCCCACAATTAATCGTGATTTAAATTTTTTATTAGCTATTATGAAATCATCCGGCATAAAATCTTAGCCTCCACCAATAAAATGAACAATCTCTACTTTGTCATTTTTTCTTAAAATTAAGTTTGGATATTTATTTTTTTCAACAATTTCACCATTAACTTCTATTGCCACCTTATTCTTTTGAATTTTAAGCTTATTCAATAGTTTACTTAAATTAATACCATTATTTATTTCGTAGGATTTTCCATTTAATTGTATTTGTGCCACATTTAAGTTATCCATTTGTTTTATTGTAACTTATTTAAATGACAAAAAAAATACTAATAATAAATGGACCTAATTTAAATCTTCTTGGGGAACGAGAGAAATCTAAATATGGTAAAATGACTCTTGATGAAGTAAAAAAAAATTGTGAATCGCATGCTAAATTAATTGGTGTCAAAATAAAATTTGATCAATCTAATATTGAAGGCGAAATAGTCACAACAATACAAAAGGCAAAGGGTGTTTTTAATGGTATAATAATTAATGCCGCTGGCTATACACATACTTCAGTTGCAATTTTAGATGCACTTTTAGCAATTAAATTACCTACGATAGAGATACATATCACAAATATTTATAATCGTGAAGATTTTAGAAATAAATCTATAATAAGCAAAGCGGCAAAAGGAATTATTTGTGGATTTGGTGTAAATGGATATATTATGGCATTAAATTCAATGAAAGAAATTCTTAATAAACAAAATGAAAATTGATAAAAAGATTATTGAAGAACTTGTAGGTTATTTAAAAGAGTTTAATCTTAGTGAGATTGAGTATGCGGATGGGGCAACCAAAGTAAAAGTTTCTCGAACAACAAATTATCCTAGTGTTATATCTACCGAAGTAAAAAAAAAATTCAATATTGAAAAAAATATTGATACAGACTTAAAGATAACATCTCCAATTGTAGGAACAGCATACTTGGCTGCAGACCCTGGAGGTAAAAAATTTGTAGAAGTTGGACAAAAAATAAAAAAGGGACAAACAATTATGATTGTTGAAGCAATGAAAACAATGAATCATGTTCCCTCGACACAAGATGGTGTAGTAAGTAAAGTTCTAGTCAAAGATGGTGAACCTGTAGAATTTGGTCAACAGCTTATTTCGCTGAAATAATGTTTAAGAAAATCTTAGTTGCTAACCGCGGAGAAATAGCGGTTCGTATAATTAGAGCCTGCAAAGAATGGGGAATATCAACTGTAGCTGTACATTCAGACGTTGACGCTGATGCTATGCATGTAAGATTAGCAGATGAAGGTATCTGCATAGGATCACATAAACCTCAAAATAGTTATTTAAATATTGCAGCGTTAATGTCTGCAGTTGATGTTACAGGGGCAGAAGCAATCCATCCCGGATACGGATTTTTGTCGGAAAATGCACAATTTGCAGAAATTGTTACAAAGCATGGAATCAAATTTATTGGACCTAGTTTTGATTTAATTAAAAAAATGGGAGATAAAATCGAAGCCAGAAAAATTGCAAAAGAAAATGGATTACCTGTGATAGAAGGCTCAAGTGAAAATATTGCATCAATTAATGAAGCAAAAAAAATCAGTAATGAGATCGGTTATCCAGTTTTAATTAAAGCCTCTGGTGGTGGTGGAGGAAAAGGCATGAGAATTGTAAATAAACCAGAAGAATTGGAAGAACTTCTTCAAATGGCCAAACTAGAAGCGAAAAAATACTTTGGTAATAACAATGTGTATATAGAAAAATGTTTTACTAACCCTAGACACATAGAAGTACAAATTTTATCAGGCAAAAATGGAACTGTTCATCTAAATGAGAGAGATTGCTCAGTACAAAGAAAACATCAAAAGCTAATAGAAGAAACTCCCAGTCCCGTTATAAACGAAAAAATAAGAAAAGATTTATTAAACAAAACTATAAAAATGGTAGAAAAAATTGGTTATGAAGGTGCTGGCACAGTTGAGTATATTTATGAAAACGGAATGTTTTATTTTCTTGAAATGAACACAAGAGTTCAAGTTGAACATCCGGTAAGTGAAATGACTACAGGAATAGACATAGTCAAAGAACAAATATGGATAGCCAATACGGGTAATACAGCTTTAACTCAAGATGATATTAAACCGAGAGGACACGCAATTGAGTGTAGAATTAATGCTGAAGATCCAAGTAAAAATTTTCAACCATCACCAGGAACTATTAATGTTTGTCATCAACCCTCTGGTTTTAGAACCAGGGTTGACGGAGCTATTTTTCAGGGATGTAAGATTACGCCATATTACGACAGTTTAATTTGTAAATTGATATGTCAAGGACGAAATAGAACAGAAGCAATACAAAGAATGCTTAGAGCTCTAGATGAATTTGTAATAGAAGGCGTTACTACAACCATCGATTTACACAAAAAAATACTTCGACATAAAAAATTTATTAGTTCTGACTTTGATGTAAACTGGTTAACTAACGAAAATTTTTATTAGATATTTTCGCAACTTATAATCCATAAATCATAAATTGGATGGTCAATTGATTGCAAAGTAGGGCTAGAAGCAAAAGTCCAACCGTTAAATAAAAAAACTTGATTATTGTCTTTAGTCGCTAAGTCTTTGACCTGCAGATAAGCGACTGTATCTGTGGAATCATTATTTTCTGAAAGTTGACATTTTAAAGCCTTAATTTCTAAAGATCCAAAATATTTTTTTTCACCAATGGTTAATTTAATTGCTGATGTTTTTGCTGTAATTTTGTCTAACGCTTTTAAGTTAATAGAAATTTTTTCATTTTTTTTAGTATTAGGTTTTTCTAATATTTTTTCGGTATTATTTAAATTAACATTTTTTTTTTCTATTTTTTCTAGTTCAACTTTATCTTCTTCAAAAGTTGGTGATAATTCTTCTAAATTTATTAAAGGCACAAATTCAATTTTATCTTCCGCAAAAACAGACAAAGTACATCCAAAAAAAGCAAAGAGAGGAAGGAAAATAAATTTTTTAAAATTTCCAAGTTTCATATTTTTTTACACTTTTTTTTAAATCAGAGGATAAAGAACCTTCTGGTTTGTGTGCCTTTTTTGTTCCTGTTAGATTTTCTTGATGTTGTTTTTGCCACAAAAATTTTTTTATATCATTGGAAGGTATATTTCTGTTAAGAAAATGTATCCACGAATACCATTCTGGAGGAATTTTTGATGATTCTACACTATTCTTATATATCACCCATCTTTTTCCTTTACTGTTAGAATAATATTTATTTCCAAATTGGTCTTTACCAGAAAATTTTCCTAATAAAATAGTGTAAATAAAAGTTCCTACAGTTTGCTTATGCCACCAGGTAAATATTTGTTTTAAAAAACTCATTAAAAAAATTCTATTGATTCGTTTTTATTTACTACATTTTTTATTTAAATTTAAAAATCCACACAATTAAAAATTGTAAATAATTTGTTAGACTTAATATATATTTAGTATATATCATATTAATGGTCGCAATATACAAAAATTATCAAATTTTATAGATTTATCCTTCATGTCAAAATTTATAGTCGAAACCTTTTATACGTGCACATTTAAGATTACCCATAAACTCGACGAACTGAACGAAAAAAAACTGTCTGAACTTGAAAATCGGAATGATGGCCAGGTCAAAATAATTGATGTAAAATTAAATAATAGAAAAACTAAAACAGTAAATCAAAACAAGAATAATGAAGATTCTTTAGATCTCTTGAAAGAAAAAAATATTCCAAGTATTTCTTCCATAGTTAATGAAAAAATTATTAATTCTGAAAAATTACAAAGTTCCAGTAAGCTAGATAATACTAATATTAAAACTAAAAAATCCTATAATAAAAATTATGATAGATCAAAAATGCCAGACAGAAGAAAGGGCTATATACAAAAGATTAGTATAAAAAATCATAAAATTTATTTACATACGGGAGAATATGATGATGGAAAAGTAGGTGAAATTTTTATTGATATGAATAAAGAAGGAGAGCTTGTAAAAGCTCTAATGAATAATTTTGCAATAGCCGTTTCTCTGGGGCTTCAGTATGGAGTTCCTTTAGATGAATTTGTTGACGCTTTTATAGAAACTAAATTTGAACCTTCGGGAGAAATTAAAGGTAATGATAGAATACTGAGCGCTTCTTCAATTCTTGACTATATATTTAGAGAACTCGCTATATCCTATTTAGGTAGAGAAGATCTTGCTCACACACCTTCCATTAACAAAACAGCTGATCATAAAGTGGTTAACGATGATAATGAAGATACTTTTTTAAAACTAGTTAAAGGTATTACCAGTAAAGGTTTTATTAGGAGTAATTATAAAGATAAATTAGTTGACCTAAGCAATATAAGAATTAATTTAAAAAGTAATAAATAACATTTATTTCTTTTTTTCTAAAATTTTAATATTCAACTCTTTAAGCTGAAGATCACTTGGGCTTGATGGGGCCCCCATTAACAAATCTTGAGCATTTTGATTCATTGGAAAGAGCGTGACTTCACGTATGTTATTTTTGCCCGCCAATAACATAACAATTCTATCAATTCCTGGAGCCATACCTCCGTGTGGTGGAGCGCCGTAGGATAAAGCTTTGATCATACCTTCAAATTTACTATCCACTTCTTTTTTTGAGTATCCAACTTTAGAAAAAACTTTATACAGTAAGTTTGGCAAATGATTCCTTATTGCTCCAGAAGATATTTCGTAACCATTACATACCAAATCATATTGTTGCGCTAGTATTGATAAAGGATCAGATTTATCGAAATCTTTTAAATTAATTTGAGGCATTGAAAAAGGATTGTGACTAAAAACAATTTTTTTTTCTTTTTCATCATATTGGTACATTGGATAATCAACTATCCAACAAAACTCAAATTTATTCGAATCTATAAGGTTGAGATCCATTCCCAGCTTCTGTCTTGCTAGGCCAGATATCTTTTCTACATTCCTTGCTTTATCGCAAGAAAAAAATATTGCGTCGCCTCCTTTTAAATTTCCAACTTTTGCTAATTCTTTAATTGCATTTTCAGAAAAAAATTTTCCAATTGTTCCTTTCGCAACTAATTTGTTATTATTTTTTTCTAGCAATATGTAACCCAATCCTTTTCCTCCTTCCTCTTTTGCCCAAGTGTTATAACCATCAAAAAAACTTCTAGTTTTAGATGATGTATTTGGAGCTGGTATCGCTCTGACTATTGAGCCATCGTCAATTAATTTTTTAAAAATATCTAATTTAACATCCTTTCTTTTCATAATCTCTGTAGCATCAAATATTTCAATTGAATTTCTTAAATCTGGTTTATCAGTTCCATATTTCAACATCGAATTTTTATAAGTAATTTTTTTAAATGGTGCTTCAGAAACCGATTTGCCTTTTCCGAATTCATTAAATAATTTAAAAAAAACTGGTTCTAACGTCTTAAATATATCTTCCTGTTCAACAAATGACATTTCAATATCTAACTGATAATGCTCTCCTGGACTTCTATCCGCTCTACCATCCTCATCTCTAAAACAAGGAGCAATTTGAAAGTATTTATCAAATCCAGCAATCATAACCATTTGTTTGAATTGTTGTGGAGCTTGGGGTAATGCATAAAATTTACCGGGATGCACTCTACTAGGAACTAAAAAATCTCTAGCGCCTTCTGGACTTGTAGCAGTTAATATAGGTGTCTGAAATTCAAAAAAACCATCATTTATCATTTTATTTCTTATGAAAGATATTATCTTTGATCTTAAAATAATATTTTCATGCATTTCTTCACGCCTTAAATCTAAAAATCTATACTTCAATCTCGTTTCCTCAGGATAATCTTGTTCTCCGAAAACTGGCATGGGTAAATCTTTAGATTCAGACAAAATTTCGAATGAAGAAATTTTTATTTCTACTTCACCAGTATATAAATCTTTATTAATTGTATCAGCTGATCGATTCACAACTTCACCAGATA
>Ga0187833_10002362_pt1 | contig 20376 bp, 19 predicted proteins | sample ETNtaG_37_FD_167968 | JGI IMG/M metagenome (GOLD analysis project Ga0187833, IMG submission 167968) | Marine microbial and viral communities from oxygen minimum zone, Eastern Pacific Ocean - ETNP2014_SV_400_PacBio MetaG (Illumina Assembly) | ecosystem: Environmental > Aquatic > Marine > Hypoxic...
CTGGAAGTCCGTTTAAGCAATCTGATGGCGTTTGATGCAAATATCATTGGCACGTGGGGTTGCAAACCTGAGTTGTATGCTGATGTTCTGGAATTAGTCGCCGAAAACAAACTTGTAATAAAACCATTTACTGAAACCTTCCCTATGTCACAAATCAACGGAATTTTTCAGCAAATGTTGACACATCAATCAAACAGACGCGCGGTAATGGTACCAGATTTCTAGAATAACTAACTATTAGGAGTTTGATATGAGCAATAATCTAGTAAACCACAATTTAGTAGACGTTGATTTCAAGGAAATCATCTATGAATTACGCCCCTGCCTGGATAAAGATGGGAATGCGGTTGATGGTCTTAATAATGCGTGGATCTTCCTGAATAATCCTAAACAGTACAACTCCTACACAACCGCCGCTGTGAAAGAAATTATCCTGGCTTTCCGGGCAGCATCCAATGACCGTAGCGTTGTTGCCGTAATTTTCTCAGCCGTGGGCGACAAATCATTCAGTACCGGGGGAAATACAAAGCAATATGCTGAGTATTATGCTGGCCGCCCCATGGAATACAAACAATATATGCGACTCTTCAATGATATGATGACATCTATCCTGCACTGTGACAAGCCTGTAATCTGTCGCGTGAACGGGATGCGGGTTGCCGGAGGGCAGGAAATCGGAATGGCCTGCGACTTCACCATTGCCAGCGACCTGGCGGTATTTGGCCAGGCTGGGCCCAAACACGGCAGTGCCCCTGATGGTGGCAGCACCGATTTTCTTGATCTTTATGTGGGCATTGAAAGAGCCATGCAAAGCGGTATCTTGTGCGAAATGTGGTCAGCCTATAAAGCAAAGAATATTGGGCTCATTTCTGACGCTATTCCTGTTTTGAAAGTGGATGGGGAATTTGTTCGCAATCCTTTGCTTGTGACGGATCAGTGGATAAATGAAGCAGGGGATATTGTTTATGGACAGAATAAATCCGGTGATGAGCTCAAGAAAGGCAAAGAAGTGTTAATGAATGGAGAAATTGACCTGTCACCGCTGGATGATGCCGTGAATGCACTAGCTACAAAAATAATGTACCTGATGCCCGAATGTACCAGCAAGACCTTGAACAGTCTCCGAAAAAAGAAACTGGAGCATTGGAACAGAAACAGTCAGACCAATCGTGACTGGCTTGCGCAAAACATGGTTACAGAAGCACGGGCTGGTTTTCGGGCTTTTAATGAAGGTCCGAAAGGTAATCGTGAAGTGGACTTCATCAAACTGCGCAAGATGCTGGCTGAAGGGCATCCGTGGGATGATGAGTTGGTGGAAGCAATTTTGCCTAAATAACCATGGGGAAAATAACCACAGAATCACTTTTTAGCGGCCAGGTGGTCCGGTTCACGCTCAATGCACCCAAAGCAAATGTCCTAGATGCGGAAATGATGATGGCACTGCAGTCTGCTCTTGAGGAAACTGGGACGGATGTTAAGCTTATTCAGTTTACAGGTGCAGGAGATCATTTCAGTTTTGGAGCATCGGTGCCTGAACATTCAAAGGAGAATGCACCAGAAATGTTGCGTCATTTTCACGGACTGTTCAAAACAATAATGGAACTGTCGGTCCCCTCTATGGCCCTTGTTTCCGGGCAATGTTTGGGAGGCGGTTTTGAGCTGGCGCTTGCGTGCAACTTTCTTTTCCTGGATAAGACAGCACGGTTGGGGCAACCGGAAATCAATTTAGGTGTTTTTGCACCGCCGGCATCCCTGATCCTACCGCTGAAAGTCGGGCAGACAAAAGCTGATGAGCTGCTTCTTACCGGAAAAACTATAAAGCCTGAAGAAGTGATGCAATCCGGTTTGGGTACACAACTATTTGATGATCAGCAATCCATGATAAAGGGCGCTGATGCATGGGTGGAGAATAATATCCTACCAAAAAGTGCCTCTTCCTTGCGGTTTGCTTTAAAAGCTGCCCGGACCGGATTTAACCAGAACCTTTCTGCCAATCTGGATGACCTGGCCCGGTTTTATACAGAAGAATTGATGAAATCTCACGATGCTAATGAAGGGATCAAATCGTTCTTAGAGAAACGCAACCCAGAATGGACTAACAGCTAACGAGAAAAATCTATGAAATTTGAAAATAAAGTAGTGGTTGTTACCGGAGGTGCCAGGGGTATTGGCGCTGAAATTGTCAAACATTTCCTTCATGCAGGTGCTATTGTCCACATCCTGGATAAAGATATTGCCGATTCGTCCATTCCGGATGAAAATGATCGATTAATTGCCTCTTCCGGTGATGTTTCCAATGCGGAAGATGTGAAATCATTCATCTCCCATGTTGTTTCTGCATCGGGGAAAATCGACGTTTTAATCAATAATGCCGGTATTATCCGGGATAGTGTCATCTGGAAAATGGAAGAGGACGATTTTGATGCAGTGATGGATGTGAATCTAAAAGGTCCGTGGCTCATGTGCCGTGAAGTCGCCTCAATCATGCGTGAGCAGAAGAGCGGCAGGATAGTCAATATTGCGTCCCGTTCCTGGTTGGGGAATTTTGGGCAGTCCAACTATTCGTCTTCCAAAGGGGGCTTGGTGAGTCTAACACGGGTTCTGGCCCTGGAATTGGCGCGGAGCAATGTTACGGTTAATGCAGTGGCTCCGGGCCTTATCGATACTCCTATGACCCGCAGTATGAAACCGGAAATATATGACCAATTACAAAGCGCTATCCCCGGGGGGAAAGCCGGAACTCCCGCTGATATTGCCAATGCGGTCACTTTTCTTGCATCTGATGAAGCACAATATATTACAGGACAGATAATCCATGTAGATGGCGGAAAAAGTATTGGTGCAAATGTGTAAAGTTCCTTCTGCTTAGTATAGAGCTCTCAATTGGAAAAAGTACAGTTAAACGTTAATGGATTCCCGCAAGTTGTCCTGGTAGGTTCCCATGAAACTATTCTGGAAACATTACGCAATCGGCTCAATCTCACCGGAACCAAACAGTGCTGTGATGAAGGCACTTGCGGAAGTTGTACAATCCTAATGGATGGCAAACCTGTTTTAGGCTGTTTGACCCCAACAGTACGTTGTGTGGGGAAGGAAATTGTTACCATAGAAGGGGTCAGCTCTGGTGACCACCTGCATCCTGTACAAAAGCAGTTGGTTCAGAACGGTGGAATGCAATGTGGTTTCTGTACACCGGGTGTTGTAATGACAGCTATCCCGTACTTAAAAGAAAATCCTGATCCATCCATAGACGACATCAAGGAAGGTCTTTCCGGAAATCTATGCCGCTGCACCGGCTACAAAAAAATTATTGAAGCTGTAAAGAACGCTGCGGAGGAGCTGAACGGATGAGCGGCCCCATCGGGAAACCAACACCGTATATTGACGGAGTCCAGAAGGTGACAGGAAAAGCCATGTACACGGACGATTATCGTTTCCCGAACATGCTCTATGTAGGCTTATTGCGCAGCCCCCACGCCCACGCCCATATCAAGCATATTGACACATCAGCCGCAGAAACATATCCAGGAGTGTCTGCAGTCACTGTTGGTACAGATTTGCCTATTTCATTTGGGATACTGCCCATCAGTTCTGATGAAAATGCTATGGCTGTTGAGAAGGTGCGTTATGTGGGTGAGATTGTTGCTGCTGTGGCCGCGGAAACGATGGAAGCCGCCCAAAAAGGCGCTGAAAAAATAATTGTTGAATACGACCCCGTTCGTGCATTTATCGATCCTGGCGATTCCCTGGAAGTGTGTGACCCCGCCGAGCAGATCCACAGCCATACAAAGGGTGGAAAAAATATCCACAAGACAGCTGAATTACGTTTTAATGAACCGGAAAAGGCGCTGGAACAATCCCCATTCAAACGTACGGAATCCTTCAAATTTGCGGGTGTAACTCACGCCTTCACAGAACCGCATTCCACCATCGCTATCTGGAATGGAGACGAAACCCTGACGGTCATCAGTGCTACGCAGGTACCCCATTATCTGCACAGAAACCTGTCCAAAGTTCTGGAACTGCCTATGCACCGAGTTCGGGTAAAGAAACCCGCTTTAGGCGGCGGATTTGGCGGGAAAAGCGACCCGTTTGCTCATGAAATGATAACGGCCTATCTGTCAATGAAAACCAAACGTCCTGTTAAATGTACCTTTTCCAGGGAAGAAGTGTTTATCAACAATCACGGTCGCCATCCCACAACAATAGACATGTCTGTCGGTTGTGATCAGGATGGAATAATAACAGCTCTTGATACAGACACAATTATTGATGGTGGCGCCTACGGAAGTTTCGGTGTGGTAACGTCTTACTACAATGGTGTCCTGTTACAAGGGCCGTATAAAATTGACAAACTAGGTTTCAGGACACGGCGGGCGTACACAAATAAACCGCAATGTGGTGCCATGCGCGGACATGGTGCTGTAAATCCCAGGTATGCCATGGAAGTAATCCTGGACATGCTGGCCCACGATGCGGGCATTGACCCGTGCGATTTGAGAGAAAAAAACTTCCTGGAGGAGAATACGATAACAGTTGGCCAGTTGCGCATTACCAGTAACGGCGTCCGCGATTGCCTGCAGGCAGTCCGGGAAAAGTCTGACTGGGACAAGCTTTACGGAAAACAGCCTTACGGCCGTGGTTTAGGCATCGGGTGCGGTTTTTACATCAGTGGCAGTGCCCTTCCCATCATCTGGAATCACTATCCGCAAACAGTGGTTCATGCCAAACTTGATTTTGACGGAAGAATCGTCATGTTCAGCGGCGCCAGCGACATTGGCCAGGGCAGTGATACCATGCTGACTCAGATCGCCTCCGAAGAACTGGGTGTTCCCATGAATTATGTTCAGCTGGAAGTAGCCGACACCAAAACTACGCCGGTGGACCTTGGTAGTTATTCCAGCCGTGTCACCTTCATGGTTGGCAATGCGGCAAAAATGGCGGCGGAAAAGCTCAGGAATGAGATGGCTAAGGCTATCGCTAAAGAAAAGGATGTTTCAGCGGATGATATTGTGTTCAGGGACAACAAAATCTTTACAGAGGATGGTGCTGTCGATATCTCATGGGAAGATGGTGTCGAAGCAGCCCTGGCTGGCCGGGGAGCTATTGTGGAAAGTGGCTATTATTTTTCGCCCAAGATGGGGGGAGATTTCAAGGGTTCCGGCGCAGGCTTAAGCCCCGCTTACAGTTTTGGTGCCTTTATTTCCGACGTAACAGTGAACCCCTCCACAGGAAGCGTAAAAGTAGAAAAAATCTGGGCGGCACATGATTGTGGAAAGGCGTTGAATCCCCTGGCTGTAGAGGGCCAAATTGAAGGCAGTATTCATATGGGATTAGGCCAGGCAATCTCAGAAGATCTGCGCTACGTGAATGGCCAGATAGTGAATGCCAACTTCTTCGATTACCGCATTCCATACAGCGTAGATACACCGGATATGGATGTAACGATTATTGAATCGAATGACAGTGAAGGACCTTACGGTGCCAAGGAAGCAGGCGAGGGCCCCATTCATCCTGTTTTACCATCTATTGGGAACGCGATTTACGATGCGGTTGGGATCCGTATGATGGAGCTTCCAATCACGCCGGACAAGGTGCTGGCAAAGATTCAGGAAAAAGGTTAGGACATGGGTCACTATTTCCGGCCAACCACTATCAAAGAAGCTCTTTCCCTGGCGTCCGATTGGCCGGGTAATTACAGATATTTCGGAGGAGGAACCGATTTACAAATCTACCGGAAACAGAAATTGCTAAATAATGAAGCCATTATTGACCTGAGTGAACTTGATGATACCTGTAGCATTAAAGCTGATGAAAATTCCATGAAACTGGGCGCTTTCGTCACCCTGGATGAAATAACTACATCCAACGACATTCAAACACATTTCCCACTGTTGGCGGAAGCTGCCGCATCAGTGGCAACGCCGGTGATCCGTAAGACGGCTACTATTGGCGGCAACCTGTTGGTCAACAATCGGTGTACATTATACAATCAGTCAAAAGAATGGCGAGATGCGGTTGGATCCTGCCTGCGGGAAGTTGGCAATAGTTGCCTGGTGACAGGAGGAAAAGACAAATGTTTTTCCAGAAATGTATCTGATACGGCACCCGCCTTGATCGCCTTGAACGCGGTGGTTATTATCCACGGCCAGGACGGGAAAAAAGAAATCCCACTACAGGATATATATGCTCCGGATGGAATCAAATTCCATGATCATCTGGATGGGGATGCAATAGTTTCAGAAATACGTGTTCCAGCCAAACCTGTAAGCTGGTGGTTCAAAAAACTGCGTTTACGGAAGACACTGGATTTTACTTCTCTGACTGTGGCTGCAACCGTTGATTCGGCTGGTATTGCCCGGGTCTGTTTGAACGGAGTATCCATGTCACCTGTTCTTATTGAAGAATCGCTTAAAAAGCTGACACTTGAAACAGTCATCAAAAAAGCCCGCAAAAACTGCAAGACGGTTGACAACGACTTAATGCCTCTGAAATACAGGCGGGAAATGATTAATGTCTATTTAAATGAATGGTGGGAATCAAAATAAATGATCAGTAAACCTTCACTAAACCAGAAAAAGCTTGAGATCAAAAGAGCGCTTATCTCTGTCTATGATAAAACAGGTGTTGTTGATCTCTCTAAAAAACTCATTGAACTTGGTGTGGAGATCCTCTCTACCGGCGGGACGGCCGGAACGCTCCGTGATGAGGGCATCCCCGTAACGGATGTGAGTGATTACACACAGTTCCCTGAGATTATGGACGGCCGGGTTAAAACTATCAACCCTCTTGTTGAAGGGGGCATTTTGGGCTTGAGGGACCTGCACGGTAAAGATGCAGAAAAGCACAATATCAAATGGATCGACCTGGTGGTGTGTAATCTCTACCCCTTCTCTGAAACAATCTCACAGGAAGAGTGTGACCTGGCCCTTGCACTGGAAAATGTGGATATCGGCGGCCCCACCATGATCCGTTCTGCCGCCAAAAATGTGGGGTGGGTCACCGTAATGGTGGATCCGTCAGATTATACAGCAGTATCAAATGAACTGGAGGAAAACGGCGCACTCACTTTTGAGTTCCGCCAGCGTCTTTCTTCCAAGGCTTTTGGCCACACTGCACAGTATGATGCCATCATTCACAACTATCTGAAAGATGAAAAACTTTCTGAGACATTGAGTCTCACCTTCGAAAAACAGGCAGAAATGCGTTATGGTGAAAATCCCCACCAGGCTGCCGCGTCCTACCGGATTCCCGGCGTCAGTTCCAACAACATCCTTAACGCCAAGGTCCACCAGGGAAAACAGCTGTCCTACAATAATATCATGGATGCAGACGGTGCTCTGGCCTGTGTCCGCGAATTTGATGAACCGGCCTGTGTGGTGGTGAAGCATGCCAATCCTTGCGGCGTTGCCACCGGTGATGATTTACTGGATGTTTACAACCGCGCTTTCAATGCCGATTCTCTTTCCGCATTTGGCGGTATTATTGCTCTCAACCGCACTTGCACAAAAGAAGTGGCGGAAGCTATCACTTCCGTGTTCGTTGAAATTGTTCTGGCACCGGATTTCCAGTCTGAAGCGCTGGAAACCTTCAAAAAGAAAAAGAACCTCCGTGTATTAGAAATCGGCAATATTGTCAAACGCGAACCCAAGTTAGAAATAAGAAATGTTGATGGCGGTCTGTTGGTTCAGGACGTGGATACAAAAATGTTGACCCGGGATGATCTTAATGTGGTAACGGACAAGAAACCAACGGACCAAGAAATCGATACCGCCTTATTCACCTGGAAGGTGTTGCGCCACGCCAAATCCAACGGCATTCTCATCGCAAAGGATAATACCACGGTGGGGCTCGGAGCAGGTCAGGTGAGCCGGGTGGATGCAGTGCACATGGCGCTACACAAGGGCGGCGAAAATGTGCGGGGCGGTGTGTTGGCTTCTGATGCATTTTTTCCCTTCCGGGACAGTATTGATGCCATTGGCGATACAGGGATTACCACCGTGCTCCAGCCCGGCGGCTCTATTCGTGATCAGGAAGTGATCGATGCTTGTAACGAACACGGCATGGCCATGGTTTTTACCGGCCAACGCTGTTTCAAGCATTAATCGGCGCGGACTAGTTCAGCAGCACACCCTTTTTTACCCGAAACTGATCCTGAACTGATAATTTTATAAGGTATACTCCCGAGGGGAGTAGGCGCCCTTTGCTATCTAAAGCTGACCGAAGTTTTACGCATACATACCATTCAGCAGGTCTTCATTATGTTCAACAATCACCTTTCTGCGAATTTTGAACGTCGGAGTAATCTCATCCTTATCCTGATCAAAATCTTCCTCAAGAATGCGGAATTTCTTTACTGTCTCATAGGATGCCAAATCTTCATTCTTAATGCTCACTTCCCCATTGATCAGATCTATCACTTCAGGCTTTTTTGATAGATCTCCCTGATCCTGGTAAAGTAGCTTCTTGTCCCGGGCGAATTTTGTAATCTCATCCTCGTCAAGGGTGATAAGTGCTGTAAGGTACGGTTTCCTGTCGCCATAGACCATGGCCTGGCTCACATAAGGGCTCGTCTTCAGGAGATTCTCAATATTTTGCGGTGCCACATTCTTTCCGCCGGCGGTGATGAGAATGTCTTTTTTTCTATCGGTGATAAAGAGAAAACCTTCTTCATCAAGATATCCCACATCACCCGTGTGGAGCCAAAGTTCGCCATTCTTCCCGGAGTGCAGAAGTTCGTCGGTAGCCTCTTTGTTCTTATAATAACCGGATATATTTTGAGGTGCCTTTACGCAGATTTCCCCATCTTCAGCAATTTTGATCTGGGTATCCGGCAGCGCCTGGCCCACAGACCCGATTTTTACTTTTCCCGGTCTGTTCGCTGAAATCACTCCTGCCGTTTCTGTCATGCCGTACCCTTCGTACACATCGATACCCATCCAGTTGAAATAGTGGATAATATCCGGTGATATGGGCGCTGCACCGGAAATCATGAAACGGATACGTCCACCAAAAATATCCATCACCTTGTTATAGATAAAAAAGCGGGCCACGGTGCCCTTTATCCGAAGCCAGAAGTTCACCGGGAGACTCTCAGTTCTCTGAAGAGCTATCTTTTTCCCTACGCTCAGTGCCCACTGGTATACTTTCCGCTGTAACCGTGTTGCATCACCAATCCCGGTGGCTATCCGTGCATAGAATTTTTCAAACACCCGGGGCGTGCCAAACATAATGGTAGGACCCGTCTGCCGGAGGTTGTGGGGCAAATCATCCATGCTTTCAGCAAATACGGTCTGATTCCCAAAAGCCAGTTTATTGAAGTGACCCAATAGTCGCTCCGCAATGTGCGCCAGAGGGAGATAGGCGATGGATAAATCTTCCTTCTCAACACCGATCATGTCCGGGAGGTGCCGGATGATGGCAATAACATTGCGACTATTGATGATTCCCGCTTTGGGGTGGCCTGTGGTGCCGGAAGTGTAGATAAAACTGATAATATCTTCAGGATCACCGGCCTCGATCCGATCCTCAAAGGTGTTGGGGTGTTCCTGTCGGTAGTGAGCTCCCATCTCCATGAAATCCCGGAGTGATGTAACATTGGGAAGATCTTTGGGTACATATTTGTCAAATACCACTATTCTCTCTATTTGCGGCAGTTTCTCCCAGATGGCCAACATCTTGTCCAGCTGTTCCTGATCTTCCACAAAAGCGAGCCGGCTGTCGCTGTGCTCCGCAATGTAGTAAACCTGTTCTTCGGTGTTGGAATGGTAGATGGGGGCGGTGACGCACCCTATCCCCATGATGGCCATATCGCAGACCACCCACTCCAGCCTGGTCTGGCTGAGAATAGACACCTTATCACCCCTGTTCATACCGCACGCAAGGAGTGCATTCCCTATATCCCGGGACCTTTCGCCATACTCCCGCCAGGTGAGTGATTCCCACGCACCGCGCTGTTTGCGCCAAAGGGTAATATCATCACCATGCTCATTGACGTAATACCAGAACAGTTTTGAAATGGTATTATATCTGTCGAAATCCGGTATCATAAAGCTTCTACATCCCCCACAATCTGGCCCGCCGGACATATTTCCCTTCTCCCAGATACATCTCCCTCACTTTCTCTTCCCGTCTCAGTTCCTCATAGGTTCCACTGAGGAAAATTTTACCTGAAGTCAACACATACCCATAGTCTGCAATACGGAGTGCCTGATTGATATTCTGCTCCACCAACAGGATGGTGACCCCTGACCGGTGGAGCTCCTTGATGGTATCAAAGATTTCCTGAACCAGCAGAGGAGAGAGGCCCAGGGACGGTTCATCCAGCAGCAAAAGTTTTGGCTGCAACATTAAGGCTCTTGAGATTGCCAGCATCTGCTGTTCCCCACCGCTGAGCGTACCTGCCAGCTGACGGCTTCGATCCTGTAGAACAGGGAACCGGTGGTAGACACTTTCCAACCTCTCTTCCAAAATTGCCTTATCATTAATGAGAAAACCGCCCATTATGAGGTTTTCATAAACAGTAAGCTCGGGAAAAATATGTCTGTTCTCCGGCACGTGTCCGATCCCCAGGCCAACAATGTCTTCAGAATCCATTCCATCAATGCGCTGCTGGTTAAAATGGATCTCCCCGGTCTCAGGCTCGAGGATCCCGCTGACTGTTTTGAGAATGGTTGTTTTCCCAGCACCGTTGGCACCCAAAATGCAGACCAATTTCCCATGGGGAACCTCAAGTGAGACGCCATGCAGCGCCTTGATCTTCCCGTAGAACGCCTCTACACCGATAAGTTTAAGCAACGGCCCCCTCCCCCAGGAATGCAGAGATTACGTCAGGATGCTCTTGTACCTCATCCGGGTTCCCCACAGTTACAATATTCCCGGAATCGAGAACACAGACCCGGTCAGAGATGCTCATAACCAGGCTCATGTCGTGCTCTACCACCAGGACGGTGATACCCAGATCGTCACGGATCTCGGTGATAATCTTGGCTATTTCCATGGTTTCCTGATCATTCATCCCTGCTGCCGGTTCATCAATAAGAACAAGTTTTGGCCGTGCCACAAGTGACCGGGCAATCTCCACAAGTTTCTGAATACCGTAAGGTTGTCCGGAAAGATATTTCTGTTCATAATTGGCCAGGCCGAGAAAGTCCAGCACCTTCAGTGCCGCTTGTTCTTCACTTTCCCGTTGATCCCTGAACAACCATCTTCTCACAGTTTCCCGATTGTCTATCCGGGAGTGATTGCCCAACAGAACATTGTCCAGAATCGTCATATAGGGAACGTTCTGAAGATTCTGAAAGGTGCGGGAGATTCCGGCGTCAATAATCCTGTGAGGGGGACGGGAAAGAAGATCAAGACTTCCGTAACAGATTGTACCGTGGTGAGGTTTGACAAAACCGCTGACGCAGTTGAACAGGGTTGTTTTCCCTGAACCGTTCGGTCCCACCAGTGAAAAAATCTCTCCTTCACGAATCTCCATAGAGACCCCGTTGAGAGCTACGACGCCGGAAAAACGGACGTGAAGATCTTCGATCTGAAGATCAGGCATGAGGGGAAAGAGGATTGTGACAGTACATGGCTAAAGAGAGTTAGGGCGGGTCAGAGGAGGTCTGGAGCAGTGGAAGATGTCTTCCCCACTGCTCCATGTTTCCGTAATAAAACGTTATTCGATCCAGTCCGAAATGATCTGCTGTATTCCGCCCCTGGTTGCAACGAGGACAACAGATTCTGTCCCGGCACGATCGCTGGGACCGTAGGAAATGCCGGGAAAAACACCCTTTCCGTCCCAATCCTTGATCCCTTCCATAGCACGAATTAGTCCCGCTCTGGTCAGTCGCTTACCAGCACGCTCCAGCCCTTCTACAAGGACCATAGCTGTCATGAAACCGTAAAAATTGTACATCCCCATCACTTTCGGATCGGTGCCAGAGTTTTCAAAAAGCTCCCGGTAAAGCTTGGCCCCTTCAACGTCAGAGTTATACAGCTGGGCAAAGTTTGCTGCAATAAACCCTTCACCTTCCTTACCGGCGCCGAGGACCACACGGTGATCCATAGTGGGGCTGATACCGAGGAACTGAGGTGCGTAGCTCATGGCTGCTGCTGTCTTCATAACAATGATCGGTTCACGGACAACACCGCCAATGATCACATGGGTTGCGCCCCCTTTCAAAAGGTTCATCACCTGGCCTGCAAAATCGGTGGCTCCCCTCTGATAGGCTTCTTTTTGAACCGTGACGCCGTGGCGTTTCTCAGCTTCAGCAATCCCTTTCAGCACATTGGCGCCGTAGTCGTCATCCTGATAAATGACACCTACTTTCGCATCACCGTTCTGTTCATAAGCATAATCAACGAGGATATTAGCCTGTTTATCATAACCTGTATCGGTATGAAATATGTATTCCCATCCTCTTCTCGACCGGTCGGACATGGTCCCGGATTGCGTGGCAGGTGCTATGAGGGGAATTTTGTATTCTTCCAGTGTGGGACGGAGCGCCTCACAGGGAGACGTTCCGATGACCTGGTAGAAGCAAAAGACCTGGTCCTGCTCCACCAGTTTCTTGGCCGATGCCACTGCTTTCTGAGGATTGTATTGATGGTCCTCAATGACCATTTTAATCTTTCTGCCGTGGATGCCACCCTTTCCGTTGATATAGTTGAAATAGAGATTTGAGCCGTGGGGCAGTGCCATTCCCAATTCCTTCATGGGACCGCTAAGGTCCTGGATATTGCCGATAAGTATTTCACTGTCGGTAACGCCCGGTGTCGGTTCGCGGCCAGCACAGCCAAGGAACAGGGCGACCAAAAATGTTAGTAAAAGAAAATTCCTGATTTTCATGGCAGATTCTCCTCTTGTTATGTAAACCTTTTTCTTGGATTGAAGGGAAACAGTTTCCAGTAAATTCTTATCTTAAGCCACACGCCATATAACCCCATCGGTTGGAATATAATAAAGAGGAACATTATAAGCCCGAATATTAGGGACTGGATGTCCGCCACTTCGATGGCAACGAAGAGTGCCATCCAGTCTTTGAACGCAGGAATCAGCAGAAAATCGAGCAATACAATGAAAACGGATCCGAGAACGGCGCCATATATTGAGCCGGCCCCGCCCACAAGTATCATAATAATAAAATAGATAGAGAGCAGAATATCGAAATGATCCGTACTGATAAAACGCATGGTGTGTGCAAACAGGACCCCCGCGAGTCCCGCCAGGACGGCGGACATAAAAAAAGCTAAAAGTTTATACCGTGTAAGGTTCACCCCTGCTGCCTCGGCAGCCCGCTCAGAGTCCCGGATGGCCATAAAGGCCCGGCCTATCTTTGAGTTCATCACTCTTCTTGCCACAACAATTACCGCCACGACAAAAGTGAAAATGAGAAAATAGTTGGTCCAGTCGTTGGCAAACTCAAAACCAAATAGAACAGGATTGGATACTTCCAGACCGGCAGACCCTTCAGTCCACGCCCTGAGGGCAATAATCAGCCGACGGGCAATAAAGCCGAACCCCATAGTGGTAAGACCGAGATACATCCCGGAGATCCTGAGAGCGGGGAAACCTACCACCAGTCCAAAGAGTCCCGTAATTATAGGCGTAATGATTAGCGAGAGGCCAAAGGGGACACCCGCCTGATCCACCAGGACCGCCGATGTGTAGGCACCGATAGCCAAAAAGCCGGCGTGCCCCAGGGATATGAGCCCCGTGTAGCCGCTCAGAATATCCAACCCCACAGCAAGGATGGTATAGATGCCGGCAATGTTCAAAACATAGAGATAATATTTGTAGCTAAACGTCACACCCCGAATCAAAAACGGAATGGCGATGACCAAAAGAACAAGTGGCGCGATCCAGCTTAGATTCTCGTCTGCGTATCTGCTCTTCAAACCCGGTCAACCTCCTCCTGGCCCAAGATTCCTGTCGGCCGGATCATAAGCACCGCAATGAGCACAATCCAGACAATGACGTCATTGATCTCTTTCACCCAGGGAAAATGAAAAGAGAGTGTCCCCATGCTCACTGTTTCGATAACACCCATGATAACACCCCCCACGATAGCGCCGGGAATAGAGCCGAATCCGCCCAGAACAGCGGCCGGGAACGCCTTAAGCCCCAGGAAACCCATATGTGTATCAAGCAGTGTCCGGGGTGCCAGCAAAACACCTCCGATGGTGGCTACCACCATAGAGAAGATCCACACATTGCGGTACACTTTTTTCACGGGGATTCCCACAAGGTGCGCTGCCATGGGATCCTCGGCAGTGGCTTTCATGGCGATTCCCCATTTTGTCCTGTTGAAAAACAAATAGAACACCACGACAAGGACGACTGCACTGAGGATGATGAACATATCAAGTGTTGAAACAGCCACACCGCCAAAAGTGATAACACTACTGCCGAAAGGCGACGGCGGGATACGCGTCATGGGCCCGGCAATAACTGCCATGACTGCCCTGAGAATAATGGCCAGGGAGATGGTTGCCATAATGACAGAGAAAACAGGTTCATCTTTCAGGGGCCTGTTAATTATAAGGTCCAGGAACGCCCCAAAGAGAACGGCGAAAGCGACGGCTCCCACAAGTGCAATAATGAATGCCCAGGCGCCGTTCAACAGAGGAACCTCCAGCAGGGCGGAGACGAAGAAAAAATTGACATAAGCCCCCACCATCATCAACTCACCCTGGGCAAAGTTGACCACTTCCGTAGCTTTGTAGATGAGGGTGAAACCGAGGGCAATAAGGGCATAGATACACCCCAGAGCTATGCCGCTGACAACCTCCTGAGTAAGACCTCCGAAGGTTTCAGTCATCGATAGACAGACCGGCCCTTAGTAATCACTTCTTCCCCGGAAACTTTGCGGACAGTGAACTTCACTTCACCGTCTTTTTCATCGGTTTCCAGAAGCAATTCATCTTCAGGGAGCACAGGAAACGCGAACCGGACAGTGATGGATTTCAGTCTTGCGGGGTCCTCATCTCCTATGAGTCTGTTGGCGGTAATACCGAGTGTGCAGAGCCCCTGGAGAATATTCCCCCCGAGGCCGGCAGCCCGCCCAAACGCAGGATCGATGTGAATAAGATTAAAATCACCGCTGGCTCCGGCATAATAGTGCGGTAGATACCTGTCTATTTTGATCCGGTCACTCACTGCCTCTCTCCACCAGTGTCCATTTCCCCTTGCACACCAATTCGCCGTTCTGGTTTAAGGATTCTGTTGTCATAATTAATAACTGGTTCTTCAGCCCTGCCCTGTTCTCTTTTTCAATAATATCCGTGATGGTCACTGTTGTTGAAATGGTATCTCCAGACTTCACCACTTCGCCAAATTCAAAGGTCTGTTCCCCGTGCACAATTCTGGGAACGTCCATTGCCAGCTCCTCATCTTCGAAAACATTACGCATAGCCCGATAGCAGTAAGTGGCAACAAATGTAGGAGGGGCAACCACAGCTCCGTAGTGTGATCTGGAGGCAAATTCGTGATCTGTACAGTAAGGATTGGTCGACAGCGTGGCTCGGGCGTATTCAAAAATCTTTTCCCGGCCCACTTCATATTGAATGATAGGGTAGGTCTTACCTACAAGAGACTGATTCATGATTGATCCCTGATTTTAGACGAGAAACAATTTACTGATCCAGATCAAAATTGTGTTAACGCAATTTGATCAGACCCGGTTGCTCTAGGTCAGCATCCACAGTATAAAGAGTTCTATTATCCTCTCACCAAGAAAGACAGCACCCACACAGCCGAGGATCAAAAAAGGGCCAAAGGGAATCATCTGCCCAAATTTTACTCTTCTGGTAATAAAACCCGCAGCGGCAACAAGGGCCGCCAGAAAAAATGCGCCATAGAGGCTCACCACCACCAACTGCCACCCAAGAAACATGCCCAAGACAAAACCGAGCTTTACATCTCCGAAGCCCAGAGACTCCTTTTTAAATACAAGTATTCCCAACTGTCCCGCCAGGTAAAGGAAGCCGCCGAACACCACTGACCCTAAGAGTGCTTCATAAAGCGTCAGCCAGGATGGATCCTTGAATATTAGAAGACACCAGGCACCCAGGCAAAGCAGCAAAAGAGAATCGGGAATAATGAAGTGTTCCAAATCAATAAAGGCAATGACGATGAGGAGATAGAAAAAAATCAGGAAAGCAGATCCATCCAGGGAAAATCCAAAATGCCCCAGTGTGGCCGAGGTCACAAGGGCCGTCAGGATTTCCACGGCGGGGTACCGCCAGGAGATGGGTGCACTACAAGATGAACATTTGCCTTTCAGAATGAGATAACTGACAACCGGGATATTGTGAAAGAATCGGACGGGCTTACTGCATTGAGGACAAAAAGAGCCGGGCCTGACAATACTGATCTCTCGCGGGATCCTGTAAATACAAACATTAAGAAAACTCCCTACGATTGCACCCAGAGATAATGCAATTATGATGATCATTAGCAGCAGGTTTCAGTTACGAAGTCCGCTCATATCTAGCTATTATCTGGCCACAGGCTATTATCTTCCCTTCCATACTGGTCCTCAAAGCTGCAATATCGGCTGGTGAGCCACCTATGGATGCGTTAAGAGCATAAATCTTGAAAACGTACCGATGGATCCCGCCATCTTCAGGCGGACAAGGGCCTACATAATCCTCAAGTTCTGTCACGCCATTGGGGGCATCGTAGCCTTTGACTAAAGAGGTGTTATCTGCAGGAAGGTTATAAAGAGCCCAGTGAATTTCACCATTTGCATCTATATCTTCCACAATAATTACCAATTTTTCTGCCCCTGTCGGAACACCGCTCCAGTTTAACGCAGGTGATTCATTATCCCCTGAGCAGGTAACGTTGTTAAGTAAATAATGGTTATTCGATAATGTATCATCATGAACAAAAGCGTTAGACTCTAAAGTAATAAGACCGCCCCCGGAGAGCACATCGGCTGATTGCCCGATAACGCAAAGGTCATCAAAATACACCTTCCCGCCGCCAAACTCTATGATCCCCTGCCCTTTCTTGTGTTCCTGACGAGTGAAAGAGAGGCCACTGAATGAAGTCCAATAGGCCTGTTTTTCCCTGGCTGCGTCAATGCTTCTATTTGAACTGAGAATTATTTTTGTCCCCATTGACGCAATCATAACAGAAAGGATCAAAAACATAATAATTGCGAACCCGGTGCCAAGCCAGCCTCTATTTGAAAAAAAAGTCATTCCAGGGTCACCTTTCTTTCAGGGAAAATAACCGTGGAATATGACGTGGTACCATCCCGAAAAACCAGATCAAGCTCCAATTCCACATAGATAATTTCGTTGAGTTCGTCATAATGCCCAGGTTCGGATGAAAGCCACGGCTTTGCTGGGTTATTCGCAAGTTCGTCAAGATTTGCCTCCAGATATTTGAATTTCGTCGTGGACCTGACACCTTCAATAACTGTATGAAAATTTTGATCGTTTCCACAATCTGCAAGACACAGTTTTATCGTACCGTCTGTATCATCAATTTTGTAGCGATAAGTCTGGACAGGATCAGTTTCGATTTCAATTTCAATCTCTTTCTCATCAGCCCTTTTAATGGTCTTGCAGCTATTCATGTCTTCGGTAAACCTGTTCAGAACATATTCCGATCTTTTTGTAGCGCTGGTTATTGCAGTCATGGTGCGGTAATTATCAAGGATATTAGAGAAAATCATGGTCATACCGGGCGCAAGGATACCTATGAGAGTTACAACAATAATTAATTCAATGAGGGTAAAACCTTTTGATTTGTACTTACTCATTCTATTGATTCTGATTTTCCTTTTTTATATAATATTTTACAACAAGACCGTTCTCTTCTATAGGATCTGAGTTGAGATCTTCATTAGGAGTAATCGTACCATAAAATCCATTTAAGTCCTGAATAGAAATGCCTTCCTGGAAAATCCAATCATTTTCAATCCATTTCCAGATACCACTTTTTATTGCATTAGAATTAATACCCCGTTCATTAGCTTCATCATCTCCTTCTAGGTCAAATGGATCCCAAGTAACATAAGTTTTATCACCATCGGTATCATCCCGATCATTAAAATAAACGATATAACCTGTTTCTACCTCATGTTGTACTTCAGGTTCCGGAATCACATTATCAAAATAAGTGGCTTCTGGCTGACTATAAGTGATAAAACCGAATGAACTACCGGTATTAGGAGGAACTTGACCCGTTTTTGTTATAAATTTGTGGTACTTGCGATTGCTGGTTAAATCTACAGTTAGAATCGCATCACCATCTTCATAGGGTTGTGCTATTGCATAATTTCTTGATGCCGTTTTATCATCAGCGTATCGATCCTGAGAATTAATGACATTATTATTGTCATCATCCTGCCATGGAAGAAGCTCGGTAGAATAAGCTGTTATTATATTATCCGCTTTAACAAATTTGATCCGTGTAAATCTGCCATGCCAACTTGGACTGGAATTGCCTATACCGTCTATATCATAATCATCAATTATAATAGGAGAAGTGTCTCCAGTTTTTCCATAAACTAATCCCCAACCCTCGTAGGGTGGGACTCCTCCTCCCGTCCTGTTTGCTGCAATTATATAATGATACTCAGAACCTTCATTAGAGCATGTTGCTGGATCATGATCAGCTGAAGTGTTATTGCATAGATCTGACCCTTGCTCATAGGCAATTATGACACCAATCATATCGTCATCACCACTTGACATTTCATTTCGAGCCGACTTCCTAGGATATTGGCTATAAAGAGTGGTTTCAAGAATCAAATTTTCATAAGTCTCTGGACTTATAAACCCACTTGGCGGATAGACATTTTTATCCATATAAAAAGACTCTAGATTGCTAGTGATATCATCATAGATCGGTGTCCATAAACGTGAGTTTTTTCCGACCGGCACATCATCTAAAGAATTATATACTACATTACCATCAAATCTTTTCCATTCTTCAAAAATATCCCCAGGTGTAGGTGCTGTAAGCCCTGAACCTTCTACTCCAGGGTTAATGGCATCTTGAAGATCACCCCAATCAGTAAATATGTAATAAACGGTCGGTATTACTCTGATTATCACTTCATTCGCTGCTAAAGTTGAAACCACCTCTGTGGGCAAACTGATATCAGCAAGACAACCGTCACTCATGCCGCCTACTAAACCTGTTATTTTAGCCTCATTAAGGGTTATGGCTAAAACATCTAACCATTCAGTCAGTGTCCATGATGTGTGGTTAGGGTTTACATCATAGGTAAAAGACAGGATTCTTTTTTCGTCATCTAAGATCCCTCCCGTTACGGTAATAGTACTGGCAGGTATCTCAAGAACGTCATAATACCCGTCATCACCCTCTGTTCTCTCTGTCACATTTAAATCCAGAACAATATTTTGTGGGTTTGAAACATCGATGGCACTATTAAAATGAAGTTTAATAATGACTTCATTAGGACTACTGGCAAATCTTGGAACTAAAATCTGACCTGATAGGTAATCAGTTGAAATGCTAGTTAATATGGGTCCCTCTTCATTACAGTCTGACCGAAGGGTTGTATAGGTTAGGATATCGTCAACTCCCTGACCTGAAATGACCGCCGTGATCTCTTTATAATTTGAGTTAATATCTCCATCAGTGATCTCAGATTCTAAAAGATTCACATCTTTATACGCTACCGCAATATTTGCCGTGTAATTAGGGAATTGATCAAGAAGGGTGAAGCTGTTGTCCGGTACAATGTCATCAAATGCTTTGGCAGAATATATTTCCATTACACTGTTGCCCATCCAGGAAGCCTGAGAGTTCCTGAAAGAATTTGAAGCTATGGACATAAGAGAAGTGTACGCCCCCATTACGGAAATGCTCACCAGGCCCAGAATGATCATCGCAATAATTAGATCAACCAGGGCGTTGCCCTTTTTATGAGAGTGAAGCATTACTGCGTAATAAATCCTGTAACGCTGTTCAGAGTGATATTAGCCGTTTGTGAAAATTTGGTTGAGGTGTAAGTGATTGTCTCATTGCTAGCCGGTGTGCCACGAGTATCCAGCATAATCTCATTGACTGCAGGGTCAAGTGACGCGCCATCCGGGAGATTAATTGAATGATTTGATTCTGAAGGAAAAACAATAGCTTCCAATCCATCCTTTGTTTTAAGAGAAAAATTATAATTCGGATGGTTGCCATTTCTGGTTCTGATAACACACTGTTTCCTTCTTGAAATAGCATAATCCCTGGCATACTCCATATCCCCGATGAATTTTTCTACCTCTGCCGTAAAGGAAAGTTTGTTGTAATAGCTCACCTGGTCAACCACCACAATAGAGACAAGGATACCTATGATCGCAATAACCGTAATTAATTCAATTATGGTGTAACCGGAGATTAAACGAAAA
>Ga0187833_10002364_pt1 | contig 20348 bp, 19 predicted proteins | sample ETNtaG_37_FD_167968 | JGI IMG/M metagenome (GOLD analysis project Ga0187833, IMG submission 167968) | Marine microbial and viral communities from oxygen minimum zone, Eastern Pacific Ocean - ETNP2014_SV_400_PacBio MetaG (Illumina Assembly) | ecosystem: Environmental > Aquatic > Marine > Hypoxic...
GGCCGGGAGGATCGCCCGTCACAACGCCAACGTGCATCCGATCCTAGACCTGCACGGTGAGTTGGAGTGTGTCCCGCCGGCAATTCATGCCACAGAAGGCCTGGACATCGTGTGGGAGGGTCTCACCGCCACCCTGCCGGCGGTCCGATCTGTGCTACCCGCCCTACGGGCCATGGCCGGTCGGGTGGATGTCCGATTGCATCTCGTCACCGATGTCGTGGCACCCCGCTATATGAACCGGTTCCTCGTGAGTCGAACCGAGGACGTCATCTCCGACTGGGGAGTAGACGTGAGGCTGCACCAGTGGAGCCTCGACACGTTGACTGAGGTCACCGGCAGTTGCGACATAGCCATCGTGCCGGTCGACCTGATGGACCCGATGGCGGTCGGAAAGCCGGAGAACCGGATGCGCATCTTCTGGCGTCTGGGGTTGCCGGTCGTGGCGTCGGCGAGCCCTGCGAACGTGCGGGCAGCCTCCCTAGCGGGTCTGGGAGACCGGGTGCTTTGTTCCACGGCCGATGACTGGCGGCGCATTCTTGAGAGCCTGCACGCCCGGCCCGAGGACAGGCTGGCGATGGCCACGGCAGGACAGGAGACCGCTCTGACGGCGTACTCCGAGGAGTCCCTGGCACAGCGCTGGGACCGGCTCTTCGAGTCGCTGTGATGGACACGCCGGTGGGCGGCTCCTCGGGTCTGCCGACCGTCACCTACGTCTCGATGGACCCGCTGACCAGCACCGTCGGGTCCTCACAGGTATTGGCGTATGTCGAGCACCTGGCTGGCCGTGGCGTCGATATCGATCTGATCACGTTCGAGCACGGTGTGGACTCCGATCTCGGTGATCGGTTGGCTGGTCTCGGCGTGGGGTGGCGTCCTCAGCGATTCGGGATTCACGGGCCAGTCGGTGGCCTGAGCCGTGTCCTTCGGGCGGCCTGGGCTGTGAGGGGTTCCGCGGTGGTGCACGCGCGTAGTGACATGGCGGCGGCATCGGTGATGATCGCTGGCATTGGCCGCTGGGTATGGGATGTACGGTCGTTGTGGGTGGACCAGAAGGTCGCCTCTGGAGTCATACGACCCGGTTCACTACAGGAGCGTGTGATGCGTTGGGTCGAGGGTCTAGCGGCACATCGGTCGACTGCGGTGATCACCCTCACGGAGTCGGCGATAGAAGAACTCGACCGGCGGTACGAGGGTGGGGTTTTGCCAAAGGCAAGGGTGATCACCACGTGTGTGGACCTCAATCGGTTCGACACCTCGCCGCTGCCACCTGTGCCACTTCGTGTGCTGCTCGCCGGCACTCTCAACAGGTATTACGACGTGCACACGATGCTCGACCTGATCGCTGAGTTGAGGTGTCGGCACCGTGTCGAGTTCATCGTGGCGTCGCCCGGCGAGACCGACTGGGAGGACGAGATGAGGGGTGTGGAGGCGGTTCGCGTCACGGCCACGCCAGGAGAGATGGCAAGCCTCGTTTCGTCGTGCCATGTTGGGCTGTGCGTGTGCCGCGACGATGCGGGAGCGAGCCTGCTGGCCGCCATGCCGACCAAGATCGGCGAGTTCCTTGCAAGTGGTCGGCCGGTGATAGTGAACCCCGGGTTGGTTGATGCGGCCGGACTCTTGGAACGCAGCGAGTGTGGCGTGGTGTTCGGTTCGGCTGGACACCTGAGAGTAGGTGAAGCGGTGGATCGACTCGTATCATTGTTGGCCGATCCCGAGACGCCCGAACGCTGCCGGTCCCTGGCTGAGGCCCATTTCAATCTGGACCGCGGGATCGATTTACTTGTTGCGACCTACGAGTCTATTGGTGGGAGTAGATGACTGTTGGCTCGTGTCGTCAACAGCTGTGGTGGCTGGCTCGACGGGTGGCTTGTATGGAGGTTGAGCGAGACCGGGCGGCTACCGTGACTACGTACCGTCTCTCGGAGTCCCCGGAGCAGCAGATGCCCGTTTCCACTCGATGAAGGTTCTCATTACCGGTGGGGCCGGCTTCATCGGCGCCAACCTGGTGCGCACTCTGTCCGATGGACCCGACAATGACATCGTCGTCCTTGACGACCTGTCTTTCGGATTCCGGTCGAATCTCAACGGCCTGGACGTCACCTTCATCGAAGGCTCGATCCTCGACGAGGACCTGCTCGCCACGGCCATGGAGGGCGTTTTCTCTGTCGTCCATCTGGCCGCACGGTCGTCTGTTCCCAGGTCGATCGCCCATCCGATGGCGGCGCATGAGGACAACACGACTGGAACGGCGCGAGTGTTGGAAGCGGCCAGGGCTCAGGGCGATGTCCAGGTGATTGTTGCCTCTTCGTCCTCGGTCTACGGTGCCAACGACACTCTCCCGAAGCACGAGGGTTTGGCTGCGCGCCCAGTCAGCCCCTACGCGGCCAGCAAGCTCGCCACCGAGTCGTACACACTCGCATGGGGCCACAGCTATGACATGCCGGTGCTGGCCCTCCGGTTCTTCAACGTGTTCGGGCCGCTGCAACCCCCGTTGCATACCTACGCGGCAGTCATACCGGCGTTTCTCTCTGCTGCCATACAGGATCAACCGCTACCGGTGCACGGAGACGGCACCCAGTGTCGGGACTTCACCTACGTTGACACCGTCGTCTCGGTGATAGTCGATGCGATCCAACGCCGAGTCAGCCACCTGGAACCGTTGAACCTTGCCTTCGGGAAGAAGATCACCCTGTTGGAGGTGATCGCGGAACTCGAGACAATCGTGGAACGACCCCTTGAGGTTGAGTTTCAGCCCTCCAGGGCAGGTGATGTGGCCCGTTCGCAGGCCGATTCGTCGGTACTGCGAGGGTTGTTTCCAGATGTCGAGCCTGCTGACTTCGCTGCCGGATTGCGGGTAACAGCGGACTGGTTCCAGGCGGCGAGGCCTTGGGAGCAGGTAGACGACTGATTATGGGTTAGTGGCTGGTACCCACCGTCGTAGCGCGCGCCGTGTCCGTCGACCGAACTTCAGCATCAACTTCAGCGTCTGAATCAGAATCCGCCACGGTTGGTGTTCCAGTTCGGTGGTCACTCCAGCCTCGTGGATCAGAATGAACGTGTCGGCAACACCGAGACTCTTGGCACGCTTCAGGATCGACGTACAGTGTGACGATTCAGCATAGAGCACAAGGTTCCATCGACAGCAGTCAAGTACCCGGGGGTGGCCACTGAGCGGTCCACGTAAGATTTCCAGCGCCACGAATCTATGCTGAGAGAAGCGCCGTTGCCAATAGGCGGGCCAGCGCTCGTTGATGTGCCCGTGTCCGCCCTGGCCTGGATGGGCGGCACTGAATAGCACGAAGGGAGCAAGGTCCGTAAGCGTCTTGACGAGCAGGCTTGCTGAAATCTCCGGAAGGTGATCGGCCACCTCAAGACAATGAGCAAGGTCGAAGACTTGGTCCAACTCTAGTGACTTAGTTAGGTCAACGGCGAAGAAGTTGGATTTGTCTGCATCAAAGACCGTTCTTGTTCTCGGGCCGTCAAGACCCAGGATTGAGACGACACCTCGATTTTGGAATTCCTGGAGAAACACACCAGTGCCACAACCAACATCAACGACGCTCGTGGGGCTTATGTACTTGGTAAACGAGGTTGACGATGGCCACGGCTGATGGGAGCGTCTCCATGCCGTAGCCATCGGGGTCAAACTGGGTCACCGACCCACAGTCGTGGTTGTTGCTGTCTGCCGCCATTTACTCAGTCATCTCTGGAAACCGTGTCAGGTGAACGGTGGTTGGCAGGCGCCCCTGTGTAGACGGGAACCGTCAGCAGGTACCCGCCAACGGCGGTCAGGGTGGCGCCGATCATCGTGGTGAGCACCCAGGCCGATCTTGGATCAGTGCCACTCACTACGTAGGTTAAGATGCCGATGCCGATGGCCCCTAGGTAGATGGTGCCAACCGCTATCGGCACGGGAAGGCCCAGGTGAACCAGACGGTGGCTGGCGTGGTCCTGCCCACCTAGGAACGGGCTACGACCCGTCGCCAGTCGTGAGACTGTGACCAGCGTCGTGTCAAAGATAGCCACCGAACACACAAGCACCGGGACCAGACCACTCAGTAGCCTTCCACCCTGGAACCGCAACTTGATGCACAGATATGCGACGAGGAAGCCGATGAATAGCGAACCACCATCGCCCATGTAAATGCGGGCTGGGTGGAAGTTGTGTCGTAGGAAGCCAACGGTGCATCCCGCCAGGCCTACAGCTAGGCCAGCCACGAGGAACTGGCCGTTGGTCGTGGCGATGGCGAAGGTTGTCAGGCTGGCGATTGCAGCAATGCCGGTTGCCAGGCCGTCCATGTTGTCCAAAAGGTTGAATGCGTTGGTTATGCCGACGAACCAGAGCACGGTCAGGCCCATGTTGAGGGGTTCGCTGGTGGTAACGATCACCCCGGTGCCGGCTGACCAGATCGCGACTGCCGCCACAACCTCGGCCACGATCCGCCACAGCGGTGAAACCTGCCGCATGTCGTCAACGAAGCCGACGAGTGCTAGGAACACGGCTGCTGCCAGGACGACCAGCAACTCACCCAGGCCACTGTTTGGTGGCCAGAGCAGGGAGATGACGACCACCATCAGGGCGAAGGTGGTGGCGATGGTGACACCACCCAGATACGGGATGGCCACGTTGTGGCTCTTGTGCCCACCCGGGTGGTCAAGCAGGCTTCTTCGGAACGCCAACCTCATCGCCCACGGTGTCAATACGACACACATCGTGGCTGTGGCCGAAAAGACCGCTAGGTATTCCCACCAGATTCCGGTCATCGAAAGGCCACCCACCTATGTCAGTTGATCGTCAATTACCGATCGGATAATGTCATCAAGGCTTGCCGATGGCTCGAATCCGACCAGTTGCATTGCCCGGGTGGTGTTGGGGACGCGCCTGTCCATGTCCTCAAAGCCGGCCTCGTAGGCGGCATCGTAGGGAATGAACTCAAGGCTGCTCTGTGACCCTGCGAGTTTGATCACGCGTTCTGCAAGTTCCCTGATGGCGACTTCCTTGCCGCCACCGAGGTTGAACACCTTGCCAAACGCCTCGGGATGTTCAGAGAGTGCGACCAGTCCCTCAACGATGTCGCCCACGTGGCAGAAGCACCTGGTCTGGTTTCCGTCACCGAAGATGGTTATCGGTTCGTTTCGGAGTGCCTGACCGACGAATCGTGGAATGACCATCCCGTAACTGCCGGTCTGGCGGGGGCCTACGGTGTTGAAGAGGCGGATGATTACGGCCTCGAGGCCCTTCTCGCGCCAGTAGGTGTAGGCGAGGATCTCGTCAATGGCCTTGGCTTCGGAATAGGACCAACGACTCTTGAGCGGTGAGCCGAGGATCCGGTCGTCATCCTCAGAGAGGCTGTCCGAGGTGTTCTTGCCATAGATCTCCGAGGTTGACATGACGAGGAGCCTCTTGTCGTACTTGTGGGCCATCTCGATTACCGTTTCTGTGCCCCGGATGTTGGTCATCAGGCTCTCAAGGGGTCTTTCCACGATCAGGTTCACCCCGACTGCTGCAGCCAGGTGGAACACGGCGTCAACCCGGGAGACGACTTCGTCGATCAGTTCGGTGTTCAGGATCGAGCCGAGTACGAATTCGGCATCGGAACGGTCGTTCAGGTGCTCGATATTGGCCAGTCGACCCGTGGAGAGGTCATCGAGCAGGACTACCTGGTCGCCACGATCCAACAGGTGGTCGGCAAGGTGTGAGCCGATGAAGCCGGCCCCGCCCGTGATGAGAGCCCTCATCCGGCGAGCCTACCAATGGGGTCACCCTGCATTAGCCGACCCGTCCAAAACGAGGAGCCTCTCGTACAGGGCTTCATGGTCGGCGACAAGGCGCTTCGTGCCGAACTCCGACTCTGCTCGCGCCCTAGCAGTTGTGCCCATTCTGTCCCTGAGATCGTCGTCGAGCAGGCGAATGAGGCCGTTTGCGACTGCCGATGCGCTGGATTCGACCACCAGGCCGGTCACCTCGTTGAGCACCACCTCCCGGGCGCTCCCGACATCTGTGGTAACGCTCGGGACACCGGCCATGGCGGCCTCGATGAGGGTCACCGGCATGCCCTCGTTGTCTGACGTGAGCACCATGCAGTCGGCCGCGGCGTAGAGACAGGTGATATCGCGCTGCCAGCCTAGGAACCGGACCGACGGCCCCAGGGGCTCAGCCAGCACACGTGTCTCTTCAAGGAGGTCACCCTCACCGGCAATGGCCAGGATCACGTCCGGCCGGCTCTCGAGCACGAGGCCCATGGCCTCGATGAGGCGATCGGGGCGCTTGATTGAGGTCAGTCGACCCACAAAGAGGATAACCGGCTGGTTCATGGGCAGGTTCAGGTCGTCGCGGGCTGCCACCTGATCTGGAAGAGCACCGAGAGCGACCCCGGGAGGTATCACCACATACTGGTCGGCTCGTCCGATTCCAGCCCGTATGAGGTCGTCACGGACCTGACTGCCGACAGTGACTAGGACGTTCGTCTGATGGGCCAATAACCCCTCAGTGATGCGTACAGCCCGGGTTGCCCACCTGTTGAAGTAGCCGTGGAGCACATGCCCGTGAAACGTGTGGACGCGGACGGGAACCCGACAGGTCGCTGCGGCGATCCGGCCCAGCAGCCCGGCCTTGGCCGTGTGCGTGTGGACTATGTCTGGTTGGTAGTTCCGGATTGCTTGACGGATGGCGACGAGTGCCCGCAGGTCGTCACCGAACCGAATGGTCCGACCAAGTGCCGGAATCTTCACCACAGGCAGGTCCGGGTCACGCAGTTCGATGAAGTCGGCTTCTCCCTCTCCGACGTCGCCAGCGATCAACCAATTCTCAAACCGATTCCGGTCCAGCCCACGGGTGAGGATGCTGACCTGCCATGCCGGGCCGCCCACGTTCATCCGGGCGATGATCCGCAAGACCCGGATCGGCCGGCCCTCGTCGGCGTTCACCTGGACTCCTCGACCAGCCACGCCTGGAACATCAGCAGGGACCAGATCTGAAATGTGAGGTCGGCGTGGCCATCGCGGTGAGCCCTCCAGCGCTGTTCAACTACCGCGGGATCAAGGAGTCCCTGTTCCTTCACCAGAGACGGGTCGAGGAGGTCATCGGCCCATGTGCGCAGGGGTCCTTGAAGCCACTGTCCGACCGGGACGCCGAAGCCCATCTTGGGTCGGTCGATGAGGTGGTCCGGCAGGGAACGCCGAAGCAGTTCTCGCAGCACCCACTTTCCCTGACCGTTCCTTACCCGGTGGTTGTGCGACAGTCCCCATGCGAACCTGATCAGGTCCGGATCCAGGAACGGCACCCGGACCTCGAGGCTGACAGCCATCGAGGCCCGGTCCACCTTGGTCAACAGGTCGCCCGGTAGGTAGGTCAACGTGTCGATCAGCATGGCCCGTTCAAATGCACCGAATTCCTCCAGTTGACCGGTATGGATACCTCCGAAGGCCGGTGGTGTGTCATCGGCCCCAAGAACGAGACTGTCTCCACTATTTTCCACGGACATCAATGAGGCGTACACGTCAGGGGCATAGCGGGCCGTAAGCAGCCGAGCCACCTTGTGTATTCGGTGGCCGGTGCGGTGCCGTAGACCCGATGGCACCAGTTGGCGGGGGAGTCTTCTCCCCAGACGGTCCCAGGTCTCGACCGACGGTCGCCCGAGGGTTCCCCCGAGCAGTTGGCGGGCACCTGATGGCAGGAGGCCTCGTGTCCGCTCAAGTCGCTCGACCTGCTGGTAGCGGTCGTAGCCCCCGAACAGTTCATCGCCGCCGTCGCCCGAGAGGGCCACAGTGACGTGTTCACGTGCCATCCGGCTGATCAGGAACGTGGGAATCTGGGACGAGTCGGCAAACGGCTCATCCCAGATCTTCGGCAGGTCGGGGATCACCCGCATTGCATCATCGTGGCTGACCACGAGGTCGGTGTGGTCGGTTCCGAGCACCTCAGCAACCTGTGCGGCGTAACCTGACTCGTCGTAGGTGGGTTCGCTGAAGCCGATGGTGAACGTACGCACGGGTTCCGATGACTGGTGCTGCATGGATGCCACCACCGATGAAGAATCAACACCACCCGACAGGAACGCCCCGAGCGGTACGTCGGACACCATCTGTGTCTTGACCGAACGGTCCAGTACCTCGGCGAGCTGGTCGACGACGTCGACACCGTCGGATAAGGGTGGCGCAGTCCTGGCCACTTCGATAGCCGACCAGTAGGACTGTGGCTCAGTCTCGCCAGTCGACCCCCCGACGCACAGGAAGTGGGCTGGTGGCAATTTGTCGACCCCCTCGTAGATCGTCATGGGAGCTGGCACATTGGTCCACCGGAAGTACTCGGCCAGGGCCTGCCTGTCAATGTCTGGCTCGAATCCTGGAGTTGCCCGCAGGGCCTTCAACTCTGAAGCGAAAAGGAGTGCTCCCTGATGAAATCCGTAGTAGAGGGGCTTTTCCCCGAACCTGTCTCGCGCCAGCCAGAGTTCCGACTCATGGGCGTCCCAGCACCCGAACGCGAACATTCCCCTGATTGCCTTCAGGGTCGCCTCCACACCGTGTCTGGCTATGTGTTCGACCAGGACCTCGGTGTCAGAGTGGCCTCGCCAGCCCACTGAGCCGAGCGATCTACGGAGGTCGTCGGTGTTGTAGACCTCACCGTTGTAGGTGATTGTCCATCGGCCGTCTGTCGAGGTCATTGGCTGCGCCCCCGCCTCGGATAGGTCGACGATGGCCAACCGGGTGTGTCCCAGTGCTATCCGGCCAGACAGATCCACCCAGGTGGCAGATGAATCGGGGCCGCGATGACTAAGGGTCGCGGCCATCGTGGCAGCAAGGTCGCGCTGTGGCTGTGCTGTTCCTTGACCAACCGGGGCGAGCACGCCACTGATTCCACACACGGGCCGCTTCGTTCAGCCCACTCGCAACTCGGGTACGGCCGTGACGACGACACCAGACCACCCGTCAAGTGCCTCGAGCCTCTGGGTGATCTCATCACGGATATTCCATGGGAGTATCAGGACGAAGTCGGGCGACTCGTCGACGATCCGCTGCTCGGCAACGATCGGAATCCGGCTTCCGGGAAGGTACCTGCCCTGCTTTGCCGGGTTGTTGTCGACCACGTAGGCCATCAGGCCCGCACTCATGCCCGCGTAATTCAAGAGCGTGTTGCCCTTGGCTGCGGCTCCATAGCCCGCCACGCTCTTTCTCTGGGCCTTTGCGTCGACCAGAAACTCCACCAGGTCGGCCCTGATTTGATCTGCGCGCTCTTGGAAGCCCGAATAGAATGATGGCGACGTAACACCCAGCGACGCTTCGCGGTCCCTGAAGTGACGCACGGAGTCGTTGGTGTCATATCGCGTACTTTCGCTTCGTTGGGTGAATACCCGGAGGCTGCCCCCGTGGGTCGATAATTGCTCTACGTCAAACACCTTCAGGCCGGCGGTCTCAAGTACAGCCTCCGCCGAGGTGAGCGAGAGGTATGAGAAGTGCTCGTGGTAGATGGTGTCAAAGAGGGCATCTTGGACAAGTTCGACCAGGTACTGGAACTCGAATGAGGCCACACCGTCATCGGCAAGTAGCATCCGGCATCCGGTAGCAAAACCGACGATGTTGGGCACATGTGCAAGGACGTTGTTGGCTACCAGAAGGTCGGCTACGAGGCCATCAGCAACCAGCTTGTCAGCAACCTTCTCATCAAGGAAGACCTCCAGAACCTCGAGGCCCAGGCTGCGGGCAGCGGCAGCCGTGCTCGCTGTCGGTTCGATTCCGGTGCACTTCGTGTCGCGTGCATGAAAGCAGTTGAGGAGCGTTCCATCGTTGGATGCCACCTCAACCACTCGGCTCATCTGGTTAAGTCCGAACCTATCTATCGCTCTGTCGACGAAGGCTCGGCAGTGCTCCACCCATGTGGTCGAGTAACCGCTGAAGTATGCGTAGTCGGAACTGAAGAGCAGGGTGGCGTCGGCGAAGTCCTCAGTCTGGACCAGCCAGCATGACTCACAGACAAGAACCCGGAGTGGGAAGCATGTCTCTGGTGACCGCAGGTTCTCGTCTGTCAGGTAGGAGTTGGAAGGCGGTGCGCTCCCGAGGTCCACAAGAATCAGGTCCACCGGTTCGCCACAGTGGCGACATCTCATTCGTCGACTCCCGGTAACTCGTGGTTAGGTTCTGGCAACGGTCTGCAGCAGGTGGTCACCTACAAACTCATGTCAGGGCAGCGGATGCCTGGAATCCGATTGTAGATCCCGGGCGCTGCAATCTTGTCTCCTCAGCCGCCGCAGTATCTTGGCCCTCAGGGCCGTTAGCAACGTGCGCCAAGTCTGGCATTCGATGCTTCCTGCCAACGAACCAGAGAAGGCACGAATGTATGGGTCTGATGTTCCGATGGACACAGCCTCGGCCAGAATGCCAGGAGCGTGTTCGTGATGTGCGTAGAGGAATAGGTTGGTGCGGTAGAAATCCTCCACATCTGGATGTACACATAGGGGTCCGCGAAGAAGGTCCAGCGCCACATAGTCACGCTCCTGGAATTTTTCATGCCAGTAGACGGGCCACTGCTCGTTGAGATGACCGGAGCCACCCTGACCAGGGTGTGCGGCACTGAACACGATTATCGGGGCTAAGTTCACCAGCGTGTCGATCAGTACTGGGGCGGTTGTGCCAGGAAGGTGTTCAGCAACTTCAAGGCATATCGCTATGTCAAAGGTCCGGCCAATCGACAAGGGTGAGGTAAGATCAACCGCACGGAAGAGGCTGTCAGCCGGTTCAAATGCAGCTCGGACCGGTTCCCCGTCTAGGCCAAGCACATCGGAGACACCAAGTCGTTCACACTCGGAGAGGAATGTGCCCTTGCCACAACCGACGTCCACGACACTCCGCGGCTTCAGGAGGCAAAACACACGACTCATGATGTGGCGGGACGACGACTCCATCTCCCAGCCATACATGTCGGGTTCAAACCAGGCTCCCATAGGCCCACACTACCGATCGACCGATGGCCTGTCGGGTAGTTGTGGGGCGCTTGTAAACTGTTTCCCCAGCCGACTCCGCTGATCGCTCTGGATCAGCTGTGTCTGCCACTGGCGTCCCCGGCAATATCCTCAGTTAACGCCACTCAGACAGCCACTGGAGAGAAGTGATCCTCTTGACACCCGGAGAATTTCTGCCAGCGTTCGACGATGAGTGACTCTGGAGGTCTCCTGTCATGTTCGGTGGTGATTCCGGCTTTTAACGCCGAGCGCTGGATTGGGCAGGCTGTCGAGAGTGTCCTCAGCCAGACTCATCCATGTCTGCAGGTTGTGGTTGTCGACGATGGCTCATCTGACCGGACCGCCGACTTACTGTGTGATTTCGGGGACCAAGTTCTCGTCGCCCGACAGAGTAATCAGGGTGTTGCCTCTGCTCGCAACGCAGGGGCGGCATTGACTGATTCGACACATCTGGCATTCTTGGATGCCGACGATGTCTGGGAATCCGACAAGATTGCTCTTCAGATGGCCAGATTCGCTGCGGAACCCGAACTCGTCATGGTGCATTGTGGGGTTGTGGAAGTGGATGCCGATGGCTACGAACTCTCCGGTCGAGTCCAAAAGGGCAGATCAGGGGATATCTATCGAGATCTGGTGATGCAGGAGCCAGCGGTGTATGGCGGAGGAAGCGGACCTGTGTTCGTCAGATGGGTTTTTGACCTCGTTGGTGGTTTCGATACCAGGTTCTCCACCTCTGCAGACTGGCATTTCTGGCTCCGCGTGGCTCGCCACGGTCCCGTCGGTCTCGTCGACGAGCCGCTATTGAGGTACCGGATACATGATTCCAACATGCACGCCAATGTTGATGCTGAGCGCCACGACATGCTGCTTGGCCTCAAGGAAACGATTGCTGGAGATCCTACGCTGTCATCAGTCGGTCACAAGGCGTTGGCCCGTTGCCACCGGATGCTTGCCGGCGGTTACTGGAATCAGGGAAGGTATGGGAGAGCAGTACCTCAAGTAATCGCTGCATTAGTACGTGATCCAATAAACCTCCACTATTTCATCAGAAAACTGCATCACCTATTCGACGTTTCCATCCGCTATTGATACGGCAAGGAAATCAAGGGGGATTAGATAGTCCACTATGCACTGCATTGATACAGCAGAATGCCAATTTAGTGATGACAGGTTGAGTTTCCGCGCAGACGTGGGGTGAGGGGCGGCCGAGGGTACACCGAATTGACACGAGGCCCCGCTGGGATCGGTGATTCCTGCATCCGAATCCAAGAGGGCTTCGATGGCTCCTGGCACTATGCGGGTACGGTTGCGGTTGCGGCGGCGTCTAGGTCGCCTTGTCACCGTGTTGGTTGATGCAGTCGACCGGTTCGAGGTCGAGATCGTATCGACTCAGTCGTGGTCGCGTTGCCCGTTCTGCGGGTTCACAACCAGAACTGTTCATGACCGGCGTCGACGGCGGGTTCGTGACCTGCCGACCAGCGGCCGGTTGCCGACGTCTTAGTGGATGCGGCGCCGGTTTGTGTGGGGTAACTGTGACGAACACCACCTCGAAACCCATGTTGTCTTCGAGGACGTCCTTACCCGCGCACTGGCTCGCCAACTCGTCACCAACGCGAAGGACATGTCGATCTGAGCCGATCACAACGGACACTCACCCCACCTAAACGCGCAGGGCCGATTTGTCCCCATTGCCGAGGAAGGTGCATTAGGAGAATGAAGATGACTGAGGGGGCAGTGATCCGGTAGTTATCCTGGCCGTAGCCTTGGAAACCGAGGTGGTCACTAATGACCTTGTTGGATCGACAGGAGATATCTCCTGCTCGGTGACGGCTTGTGGGCTCGTAGGCTATTCCTCAGGCTGATAAGTTCACCAGCGGTAGGGAATGCCGGGGTCGTTTTCGGGTACCAGTTCGGCGTCATCCGGGTCATGGAGCAGGTCTGCACAGTTGGCGATTAGGGCGGGCTGGCTGCCTAGACATGTGAACCCGTACCAGAGTCCCCTGGGGATGCTGAGCCTGTTGTAGTCGTCGGGTCTACCCAGTTCGACTACCTGAAGGGTGCCGTGGGTCGGAGACGAACTCCGATCGTCGTAGACCACGAAGCGAACGCGGCCGATAGGGACCGCCAGATTCTGTGTCTGAGCTCTGTGTCTCTTCCATGCCTTGACCGCACCTGGAAGCATCTCAGAGAAGTAGCACTCGCCGAAGGAGGTGAACTCGGGCGCGTCACTGCGCATATGGTGCAGCACGGCACCGCGCTCGTCGATGATCTGACGAAGACCTGTTACCAGGACACCGTCGATCGTTGTCGGGGTGGTCACTCGTTGCTCCACGACACGCCGGCTGCACGGGCAATGTCCATATATTGCTCGATCTGACTGACGGTGAAATCGTGAAGGTCCACCCCACCGTCCTGCCAGGCCCTGTACCAGTCGATCGTTAGAGCGACAGTGGATGGGAACTGCATGACCGCATGCCAGTCGAGTTGTCGTAGTGCCTTGTCACATGAGAGCCTGAGGAGCGTCGCTTCCCGCTCGGTTGCAGCATCGCCTTCGGGAACCTGCCAGGTGGCACCGGGCCATCGATTGGCCATGGTTTCGAGCAGGTCGGCGACCGTCATGTCCTGCTGGGGACCCGGTCCGAAGTTGAATGCCTCGCCGTCAAGGTTCCCCGGGTCGCTCCATAGCTTGGCTCCCAGCCACAGGTAGCCGCTGAGCGGCTCTAGGACGTGTTGCCACGGTCGGGTGGATCTTGGGCGGCGGACGTTAACCGTCTCCTGCGTGGACCAGGCACGGATGCAGTCGGGCACGATCCGGTCGGTGGCCCAGTCACCGCCCCCGATCACGTTGCCGGCACGTGCTGTCGCCGTGCGGGTCAGCGAATCCCGTAGGAACGAATGGTGGTATGAGTGGGCCACGAGTTCGGCGCAACTCTTGGATCCGCTGTAGGGGTCATGTCCACCGAGGTAGTCGGTCTCGCGGTAACCCCACTCCCATTCCTCGTTCCGGTAGGCCTTGTCGCTGGTCACGAGCACAGCCACCTCAATCCAGGGCCGTTCGCGTATGCACTCGAGCAGGTTGACCATTCCCATGGTGTTTGTCTCAAAGGTTCCAACCGGGTCCGCGTGTGACTGGAGCACAAGGGCCTGGGCGGCTAGGTGGAAGACCATGTCGGGCCTGACCTCGTCGAGCACGGCAGCCAGACGATCTCTGTTGCGTATGTTGCCCAGACGGTGGTCGATACGTGTTTCCAACCCGAGCAGGTTGAACACCGACGGAGAGACGGGCACCTCGTCTGAATACCCCGTCACCCTTGCCCCCAACTGGTTCAGCCACAAGGTAAGCCATGAGCCCTTGAAGCCGGTGTGGCCCGTCACCAGAACCCGCTTTCCGCTGTAGAGGTCGGTGAATGGGTTCGTCATGACTCTCTCGTCCTGTCGACAGGAATGTGACTGTGAACAATGTCTTCCATCATCAACTCCAGCTCGGCGGTCAGGTTGTCGACTCCTGAGCCTGCGAGAGTACGTATTTTGGTGGTGTCGAGATGGAACGTGGGTTGGGTAATCAACTCACCCGGGTGTTCCACCCGGACCGGTATGCCATCGTAACGCTCCGCAATCTCGGCCACCTGTCGGCCGAACCCGGCCATGGTGGTCGTTGAACCGCCGCCCACGTTGAAGGTCTCTACCCGACCCTCCACGGCTGTTCTGTCCAGCAGCATCGCCAGATCATGGTGCAGCAGTGTTCTGGTCAGAAGGTTGCGGGGCGTGGATGGGGGGGACCTGAGCAGGATCACCTTATCTTCGACAGCCATCTCAACCAGTTCGTGGGCAAACGAGACCTTTGATCGGGATTGGTAGAACGGGTCTGGTCCTACGAGGTTCGCCATACGCAGAACCGAGATATCAAGCCCCAATTTCTGAGCACAATTCGTCAGGACGGACTCATTTTGGAGATGAGCGGTGGCGTATGGGTTCGTCGGAGCCGTGGGTGTCGACTCGGTCAGGAGGCCTTCGGCCGGGGTGCCATAGACCCACATCGTGGAGAAATAGATGACTGAGCTGGTTTCTGAGTTCGCCAGGCGTTTTAACAGGTAGTCGATCCAGGAAGGTTCGCCTCCTTTCGAGTCGTCGACCCACGGGCAGATGAGGGCGGTAGCAGATGGAGCCAGTGGTGTGGAATCGGTTAGGTCGGTGACGTCAATTAGGGTGCGGCCAATAGCGGGTGACTCAAAGACGGGATGGGTGGACCGGGTGGCAGCAGTGACGGGGTGGCCACGATCCAGGAGGAAGTTGCACAGGGCGGCTCCGACATGGCCGGTTCCGCCGATGACGAGGATCGGCGGCAACTGGTCAACTTGGTCGCTCAGAATCTGGGCAGTAACTGGTTCGCTCATTGAGGTTGACGTTAGCAACCATCATTCTCTGGTCGGTAAGGACGAGAGCGTCGCCTTAACAATCTGGGAAATAACGACAACAAACATGAGCCCAGTCACCCTGTTCCAGCAATCCTAGAGCACCCCAGATCCTGCGCAATACCCGCGGTGGCTCACAGACCGGAATAACCCAATCGGTCACCAGATCTGCCAAGGGGCTCTTCCCGATGCCCAGAGATCCTCCAGCAGGTCTCGTTCACGAATGGTGTCCATTGGCTGCCAGAACCCGAGGTGTTCGTAGGCTCTCAGCTGGTCTTCGGAAGCGAGCCTTGCAAGTGGTTGGTCCTCCCACCTGGTGTCATCGCCCTCAATCATGTCCAGACAACGGGGATCCAATACGAAGAATCCACCGTTGATCAACCCTTGATCTCCCGCTGGCTTTTCCACGAATCCGGTTACCTTCTGGCCTGCCAACTCAAGTGCACCAAACCGTCCGGGAGGCTTTACCGCAGTAACTGTAGCCAGTCGGCCGTGCTTCTGGTGGAAAGCGATAGTGGCCGAGATGTCAACATCGGACAGGCCATCGCCGTACGTCATGCAGAACTCGTTTTCATCCTTGACATAGCCGGCTACCCGCTTCAGTCGGCCACCCGTGAGCGTGTTTTCACCAGTGTCTATGAGGGTCACCCTCCACGGCTCGGTCTTCTCATTTCGGACACGCGTCCTGTTCTCTTCAAGGTCGAAGGTGACGTCTGAAATGTGGAGTGAGTAGTTGGCGAAGTACTCCTTAATTACGTAGCCGCGGTAACCGCAGCAGACGACGAAGTCGTTCACGCCATGGGCCGAGTACATCTTCATTATGTGCCACAGCATTGGCCGACCACCGATCTCGACCATGGGCTTGGGTCTTGAACGGGTTTCCTCTGAGAGGCGGGTGCCATACCCGCCTGCCAAGATTACGGCTATCACCTTTGCTCATTATCCATACGACCGGTCACCGTAGCGGAAGGCGAGCCCGGAGGGATGGAGCAACAGTAGCACGCCCTCAGAGGGAGTTCTGTTTCCATCTACGGACGGATCATTGGTCTTGAGCGATTGCGAAGAGCCTGACCAAGCCACTCAGGTTCCCTGTCGACGCCGCGAGCGAGGCTGCCCGCAGGGTGGGATCCACAGTGAGCCAGATTGTTGCCGAGATACAGAGCGAGCCATTCGGACAAGCCATACAACAACTTTCCTGAGAGTCCGAGCGATGTGTCGCATAGGGCCCGCAGTCCACCCACGCCGCCACCCCGTTTTCACTACATGTCGGACAAGGGGGTCCAATCGCCCATATAGGCGCCCATCTAGCACCTGATCCAGCAGTTCCTCCGCCTCCTGACAATAACTTCCGTGGAACTCTTGGACCGCGCCGTAGCCCCCTAATGCAGAGATAAGAAGGAATCTCAGTGCCAAGAGTTGCTGAAAAATTCTTGTAGAATCCCGCTCCACAGACGTAGCAAGTACGCTCACTGCACGTAAGAGGAAGAGTTGTCTTTCCTCGAGGGAGGCCGAAGCGTTGTCGGCACGGTAGGCCGTATACCTCCCCTTTAGTTCCCGTATCGGCCCTATGTGGCTGAGACGGATCTTGAAGTCATAATCCTCAACGCCAATCCACTCGGGGCGTTCGTCAAACCGGAGTCTGCGTGCGGTTTCACCGCCGACGAGTAGTGACGATGTTCCTATATAGCGTCCTGATATCACGCGGTGTACCGTTCGATCGCGCAAGCCTTTTCCACCGGACAAGTAGTTCCACCTCGGTTGACCAGAAAAGTACGTGGCTCGGGTACCAATCGCGGAGACGCTGTCATCAGCTTGGAGCGCTACGACCTGCGCGGCCAACTTGAGGGGATGCCAGATGTCATCGTCGTCTAGGAATGCAACTAGATCTTCCGTGCTCGCACTGAGACCGGCATTCCGTTTCGCTGCGATTGGGTTCCTACCCTCTTCATCGCAATAGGGGATAGCGACCACATGTCTGAGGGAGGAAAGGATATTGGAAACGCCAGGGCGCTCCTGAAATACTACATAGACACATATGTGTCCCTTATAGCGCTGCTCCTTGACTGATGTGATTGCTTCGAGCAACTCCTGCAGGCGCTCATGATTCGGGATAACCACGCCCACCGAGGGCCAAGGTCCATTCATGACGTAGTCCCCCAGACGGACGGCGAGTTGGTCCGGGCCGGGATTGGTGTCAAAGCGTTACCCTTGATGACCCTAAGGGAACTACCTCTGTTCTGCCATGTTGAGGTTGTCGTATTCCAAGGAAACAACTGGGTGATAATTAGCGCTGGCCTCTTGAACATGGCTAAAGGGTAACTGGCAGTGATTGTTGCCTCCGTCCACGACGGGCGGTTGCATGTCGAGATCGATCCATCACAAGGTTGGGTGATTAAGGCGAGTTGAACCGCCCCGGGTTTCACTCAGGCTGATGTGCCCTGGTATTGGTTGAGTTGGTTTGTTGGAATGGGTCATGCTTCCTGACAGCGAGGAGATGTTGACATGCCGATGACCTCTCTGGCTGGGTACGGTTACTGTGTGATCGGGTTTGTCAGGTCAGGAGCGTCTATGGCTCAGTTAGCTAGTGGCATGGGGGCGGCTATAGCGACGACTTGCAGGTGGTGGAACCGGCACATGGTTTACGCCGGTAATAAGGAAGGTGGGTTCAAGATTGCCGATTCAGGCAACATGTTGCAAATATCACTTGGCCTGCTTGGTGGCTAGGATGCGAGGTGTGCGGGGTTCCCGTTACGACAGTTCTCAAGGGGACCCAATCTTCTGGAATCGGGGTTCCCGGATCGGCCGCAACCATGTTCACCTGTCAAGTTTGGCTTGACTGAAATGCCGTCTACACGGAACAGCGGCATTTGGAGGCTAGTTGGGTCACTATGGCGTCAGTTGAGTCGTCGTAGGCACCGCCAGTTCATCCTTGTCATGGGTTTGGTCATTCTCAGCTCACTGGCTGAGGTAGTCACCTTGGGAGCAGTGCTGCCTTTCATCGGCGTTTTGGCAGCGCCCGAGCGTGTTTACTCCTACCCGTTTGTCTCAAGTATTGCGGATGTACTCGGTATCGGGACTGTTGACGACCTGGTTATTCCATTTACCGTTGCGTTTATCGCAATGGCTCTGTTCGCTGGGATAATTCGTTTGTCGCTTCTCTGGGTCTCAACTCGTTTCGCAGTTGTTATCGGTGCTGACCTGAGCGGTGAACTGTACCGGAGGACTCTCTATCAGCCGTACGGAGTTCATTTGCTCCAGAGTAGCAGTGAGGTTATTAGCGGTACTAGCACGAAGATTAACGTTGTTGCTGGCGTGATCCTCTCAATATTGTCGTTGGTTAGTTCCCTGTGGCTAATTGTATCAGTGGTGATTGCGCTAATGCTGATTGACCCAGTTGTTGCCACCATCGGAACCGTTTGTTTTGGTGGCTGCTACATCACAATCACCCTGTTGTTTCGCCGCCAGCTTCTACACAACAGTCTTGTGGTGGCAGAGGGACAGACGAGGGTTGTCAAGTGTGTACAGGAGGGAACTGGGGGGATAAGGGACATCCTGTTGGATGGGACCCAACCGTTCTTTGTTGGCGAATTTGAGTCTGCCGATAGGCGTCTGCGACGGGCGGGAGGGAACAGTATATTCATTAGTAGTTCTCCGCGCTACGTCATGGAGGCCATGGGCATGGTGCTCATCGCCGTGCTCGCGTACGGCATGAGTAGACAGGTTGGTGGCCTTGCAACCGGCCTACCGGTACTGGCAGCACTAGCGATTGGGGGACAGAGGCTCCTGCCGGCACTTCAGCAGAGTTATGCGGGTTGGACGGGGATAATGGCGAGCCAGGCTATGGTGGCAGAAGTCGTGGACCTACTTCATCAGCCCGTGCCTGACTGGGTTGGTGAACTGTCGCTGGAACCCGCGCAGTTCGAAGAATCCCTTGAACTTGATTCGGTTGCCTTCCAGTACACGCCTGATGGCCCACTTGTACTGGAAGATCTCAGTATGGACATCAAGAAAGGCACCACCGTTGGTCTCGTCGGGAGCACTGGCAGCGGCAAGAGTACGGCACTCGATCTCTTGATGGGCCTCCTGGAACCTACATCGGGCAGTGTTATGCTAGATGGAGTGCCGATTGTTGGTACGCGGAGACAGTCGTGGCAGCGAACCGTTGCCTACGTGCCACAGACGATCTTTCTGGCTGATGCGAGTATGACCGAGAACATCGCGTTTGGAATTGGGTTGGCTGAGGTGGACATGGCTCGGGTACGAGAGTCCGCAATGGGGGCGGCTATTGCGGAGTTTATTGAGAGTAGACCCAACGGTTATGACTCCAGAGTGGGTGAACGTGGGATCAGACTCTCAGGTGGCCAGAGACAGCGGATCGGAATTGCCCGAGCGCTGTACAAGCGTGCCAGCGTGCTCGTACTCGACGAGGCTATGAGTGCTCTTGACCCCGAGACGGAACGCACGGTGGTCGATTCGATCGCTCGTTATAGGGGTGACATCACGGTCGTCTTGGTGTCGCATCGACTGAAGACTGTAGAGCATTGTGACATTGTGTATCAGTTTGCTGATGGGCGTCTGGTTGCGCAGGGCACACTTCAGGAACTTTTGTCCAACAACGTGAGGTTCAGGCAGATGGCAGACGTAGTTGATTATTAGTGATGTCGTCCCGGCATTCGGGTAGGTCGTTGCTGAACCACCCTTGGTATTGCGCGAGCGAGGAGTCGGGTCCTCGTCTTGTTGACCTTTCGCGTGGTTGGTTTGTATCGTTAGGTCTGATTTGCAGGGCGGTCTCGTTCGAAAAGCGGAGTAGTTAGAAGCGAAAAGGTAGGGCTGCTTTGCCAGCCTAACTATCTCTTCTCTTTGCCGGGGTGCCGCCCTGGGTGAATCAGTGGTTTGGTTGTTCTGCGATAATGAACTTGGCGCCTGGATTACTCCTTGCTGTCAGAGTCTTGGCGACGGCGGGCCGTGAGTACAAGAGTGA
>Ga0187833_10002366_pt1 | contig 20335 bp, 14 predicted proteins | sample ETNtaG_37_FD_167968 | JGI IMG/M metagenome (GOLD analysis project Ga0187833, IMG submission 167968) | Marine microbial and viral communities from oxygen minimum zone, Eastern Pacific Ocean - ETNP2014_SV_400_PacBio MetaG (Illumina Assembly) | ecosystem: Environmental > Aquatic > Marine > Hypoxic...
AGCTAGATCTAACAAACTGGAATAAAGTAAATAAATTTTTAAAAAAAACAAAACCCGATATAGTAATTAATTGTGCAGGAAAGGTAGGTGGAATACTTGCAAATTTTTCCTATCCAAAAGAGTTTTTGTTTGAAAATATTTATATTCAGTTAAATTTATTAGATGCATGTTGTAAAAATAATGTAAGAACCTATATCAATCTTGGAAGTTCATGTATTTATCCAAAAAAATCAAAACAACCTATTAAAGAAGATTATTTATTGTCAGGAAAATTGGAACCCACCAATGAAGCTTATGCAATTGCAAAAATTGTTGGACTCAAATCATGCGAATTTTATAATAGACAATTTAAAACAAATTACTTTACGTTAATGCCATGCAACCTATATGGACCAAACGATAATTTTGATATTAGTAGTAGCCACTTTATTCCTGGTTTAATTAAGAAATTTTATATGGCTAATCGCAAAAATATGAAAAATGTAGAAGTTTGGGGTACAGGTAAGGCAAAAAGAGAAATAATGTACGTAGATGATTTAGCATCTGCAATTTTTTTTATGCTTAATAAAGTTGATGAAAAAGATAAAAAAACTTTGGACGTTTTGAAAAAAAATTCCCATATAAACATTGGGGTTAATAAAGAATATACCATTAAGCAATTTGCAAATATGATAGGCAAGTTATTTGATAAAAAAATTAATTTAAAATTTAATAAATCATATCCTGACGGAACGCCTCAGAAACTGTTGGATAACTCTACTATATATAGCATGGGTTGGAGACCGATTATATCAATTGAAAAAGGTCTTAGGAAAACCCTGGAATGGTATAAAAAAAATATAAAATAAGTTAACTATGTTTACAAAATCAATCTAATAACAAAGAAGAACTCATTTAATAATTGATGAAATTTGAAGGTTTTATATTTAAATAAATAGATGGGCATGTAGTTCAGTGGTAGAATGCTACGTTGACATCGTAGAGGTCGCAAGTTCAATTCTTGCCGTGCCCACCATTAATTAGCTGATGCTTCTTTTTCGGATACAGAAAGGAAGAAAGATACAATGGCTACAATTAGAAAACAAAAACCCAAAACTTCTATTTGACAAAATCTTGTCTGGAACTTTCATCATCTCACCTGATTTTACATTACAATCTTCGTTGAGTCAGGTACGTGAATCATTAGGATTTTTCTTGATATGGACCAATTTTTATTTAATTTTTTTTATTAATTTTGCTAATTCTTTTGCGACTAAATTTGCTCCTATATTAGAAAGATGGCAGCAATCTATAAAGTTCTTTTTTGATTCTAAATCAAGTTTATTTGATATATCAAAATAAAATACTCTTTTATTTATTAAAGAAAATTCTTTCAAATTTTTATTGAATATTCTTAAAGCTCTTAAATGAGATTTAGATTTAGCATTATCAGAAAATTTAGGGGTAGTTATAGACGAGACTATCAAAGAAACTTTTTTATTATCAATTAAGTTATAAATTTTTTCTAAATTAAAATTTATATAATTTATAAATTTTTGATCAGACCTATCATTATATAATCTTTCTTTATATTTTTTCTTTTTTATTATTCTATAGATCTTTTTTCTTAAAAAATTGTAAAAATATGACTCACCATAAAATGGTAGATTTATTTTTTTTAAATAATATGATTCTAATAATTTTTCAGGAAAATTTACCCAATTATAATCTGTTTCCCATTCAGTTCCAAAAATTGCATATTCAGGTACCGGGCTATATACTTGCAAATAAACAAATCTCAAATTTTGTAAATCTTTAAACTCTTTTTTATAACGTTCTACGGCTTGTGCTAACGAGTAGGAAGGTAAAGCTGCATTTAAAACAGATAGTTTTTTATTATATTTTTTAAAAATATATGGCAAACTATCCTCTGCATTAACTCCCCATCCGAATGGAATAGAATCACCAAGAAATAAAATTTTTTCTTCAAAATTGTCCTCAGTTAAATAATGTGTAATTTTATTGTCGTATTTTGTTATTCTTAATCTTTCATTTGACGAAATTATTGACCAATTTTTTTTAGTATGAGGGTTTATTTCTCCAGAAGAATGGTTTCTTTTAAGAGTAAAATGTCTTTTATCATTTGTTTTTTCAATATAATTTCGAATGTTAAATAATTCTGTAGAATCGAATTTTAAAAAAATATATGAAATAAATTCTATTAAAAAAAAAGTTATAACCAAAATTGCTGTATATTTTAAAAGTTTACTTTTTTTATGTAGATAATTTTGACACTGCCTTTCCAATTCCTTCCTTATGGTACGTCAGATTGCTTGGAAAGCCAGATTCATGAATCAGTGCTATATTAGAAAGCATAAAGTAACAAAAATAATTTATCAAATTTAAAATAAATATACAAATTGTTAGACTTTCTTTTGGTCTTAATTCCAGGTTTTATGAACTAGTTTTGAAAAAGAAATCATTGAAAAATTTAAAATCAGGAAGTAGACTTGATCTGAAAGATTTAAAATAAATATTTATTTCAAAAATAAAATTCCGAAAAATGCTCAACAATAAAAGTATTTTAATAACCGGTGGTACTGGGTCATTTGGTCAAAAATTTGTAATAGAATTGTTTAAAAAATTTAAACCAAAAAAAGTAATAATATATTCAAGAGATGAAATGAAACAATTTCAAATGCAACAAAAGTTTAGTTCAAATAAATACTTGAATTTAAGATATATACTTGGAGATGTAAGAGATTGTGAAAGACTAAAATTGGCTTTGAAAGATGTGAAGTTTGTAGTGCATGCAGCAGCGTTAAAACAAGTGCCAGCTGCTGAGTATAATCCATCAGAATTTATTCAAACTAATATTATTGGGGCGGAAAATTTAATAAGGGCATGCTTATATAATAAAGTTTCGAAAATTATAGCACTTTCTACAGACAAGGCCGCAAACCCAATTAATTTATATGGTGCTACAAAATTAGTATCGGACAAACTATTCATTTCAGCTAATAACTATGTAGGAAAAGAATCCATCAAATTTTCTGTCGTAAGATACGGAAATGTTGTTGGATCAAGAGGTTCGGTAGTTCCTCTTTTTTTGAAATTCAATGAAGAAAAAAAGAAATATTTTCCAATTACCGATAAGGATATGACAAGATTTTGGATCTTTTTAGAAGAGGGTGTAAACTTTGTTATAAAATCATTATACAGAATGGTAGGCGGTGAAATATTTATACCGAAAATACCATCAATAAACGTAGTTGACTTAGCAAAAGCTATAAATAGAAAAAAACCCATAAAATTTGTAGGAGTTCGTCCAGGCGAAAAAATACATGAAGCAATGTGTTCCACCGATGAATCAAAACAAGTAATTATTTTTAAAGATCATATTTTGATACTGCCTACAATTCAATTTTTTGGATCTAAAGAGAAATTAAAACTAAAAAATAAACTCATTAATCCTATTCATGAAAAAGGAAAAAGAGCAAACAAATCATTCGAATATAACTCAAAAAATAATGTCTTTTTAAATGTGAATCAAATTTATAAAAAATTAGTCGACTATGGTTTTAAAGTATAGTCGGCAAAGTCTCAATAATATTGATATTAAAAGCGTTGTTAATATCTTAAAATCTGACTGGCTAACCTCTGGTCCAACTATTAATAAGTTTGAACAAACATTATGTAAATTAGTAGGAGCAAAATATGGTGTCATGGTCAACTCAGCTACTAGTGCTCTTCATTTAGCATGTTTGGCTTTGGGATTAAAAAAAAAAAATATCTTCTGGACTTGTTCAAATTCATTTGTTGCCTCTGCAAACTGTGGCCTTTATTGTGGTGCTTCAGTTGATTTTGTCGATATAAATCCTCTGACTTATAACATTAGTATTACACACCTAAAAGAAAAGTTAGCTTACGCAAAAAAAAAAAATAAATTACCAAAAATTATTATTCCTATAGCATTTGCTGGACAGTCATGTGAAATGAAAGAAATAAAAAAATTATCAGAAAAATATAATTTTAAGATAATAGAAGATGCTTCCCATGCCTTGGGTGCTAGATATTTTGGTAAAGCAGTGGGCAATTGCAAGTATAGCGATATTACTATTTTTAGCTTTCATCCTGTAAAAATAATAACTACCGGCGAAGGAGGCATTGCTACAACTAATAATCTACAATTAGCTCAACAAATGTCTGCGCTTAGAAATCACGGAATATTTAGGAATAAAATAATAGGAAAAAAAAATATTAATCGACCATGGATGTTTTATCAAAGAAGCTTAGGTTTTAATTATAGAATTAGCGATATTCATGCAGCTTTGGGATTAAGTCAATTAAGAAGAATTAAAAATTTTGTTAAAAAAAGAAATAAAATTGCGAAAATATATAATAACGAACTCAAAAACTTACCTTTAAAACTTCCAACTATACATAAAAATAATTATTCATCATTTCATTTGTATGTAGTGCAGGTTAAAAAAAACAATGCAGGCATTACGAGAGATAAACTTTTTAAAAAGCTTAAAAAAAAAGGTATAATGACCAATATACACTATATACCTATTTATAAACACCCATATTTTAAACGGTTTAGAATTGACCAAAGAGAGTTTGCTGAAAATAATAAATATTTTAAAAATGCAATTAGTATTCCATTATATCCATCCATGGAAAAAAAAGATATTTATAAAGTGGTAACTACAATAAAAAAAATATTTAAATATAAACACTAAAAATGAAGAATATTTGCATAATCCCCGTCAGCTCAGGGGTAAAAGAAAAATCAATAATTCAAGAAAGATAATTCGAAAATTTTTTTTTAAAACTATTTCTTATTTTGTATATTTTGTATACATAATGTTCAAAATTTGAACATTATTTTATTGTTGTATATTTAACTTATGCCAAGTAAAGATTAACCTGATAAAAATGAAAACCGGTAATAATAAATACACATTTCAGCGGAAAATATAGAAAAGAGTGATAAAAAATTAATTTCATATAAAAGGAATTTTGTTTGCATGAAAAACTCTATAGTGATTCTTATATTATCTTTTGTAAAAGAAGAAATAAAATTAATAATTAAAAAAATAAAAGTTCTTTACTATTTTGTTAAAGAATTCAGCATATTAAGGTTCCTTTGTTATTTAATAGACAATTCTGTAATACCAAGCAGGGATAAGATTTTCAGAAACTATATTTTAAAAAATACACAAAAATGGAAGTTTAGAAGAGAGATTATAAATAAAAATACCAATAAATATATATTGATCACAAGTTTAGTAAATGTAAATCATTTTGGCTATACAATGTCAGAGATTGTTATTGGAAAAAATCTGATGGAGATGTTTTCATCTGAAGGCGTTGCTTTCATACAACGATATAGCCTAAAATCTAAACTTATTTTTGAAAGTTTTGGAATTAAAAAATTTATTTTTTTGACGGATTTAAACTTTATTATGAGAATAAAGTATTTTTTGCAGGCATATTCAATAATTAAATCATGTAAAACAATGGATGATTTTTTAAAATTTGGCATTAATAATGTCAATATAGGTAAAGTTGTATACGATCATTATCTTAGATTTACAGGGGTGGGCACTACCAATGTTTTCGATTATAAATTTTATGTTTTTTTATCTAAAGCACTTTCAAACTATTATCAAATAAAAAAAAATTTTGATAAATTTAAATTCATAGCTAGTGTACAATCAGAAAGGCAATTCATTCCTAGCAGTATTGTTTACCAAAGTTCATTAACTAATGGAATAAATGTTTACACGAGAATTGGGAATTCGGCTGCTGACTTACCTACTAGTAGCAATACATTTGCTGTAAGAAAGTACTCAGATGCTAAAGAAATGATGAAGCCTAGAGATAGATTTTCGAAAAAATTATGTGATCAAATTGGTAATATCATTAAAGAAAAAGCCGTTGAGATAGGCGGAAATAATATTGAAAAAAGATTTAATGGTATTCCAGAATATGCTGTTTCTCATGAATATTTTGAAGAACGTGCAAATTTTCCAAAAATAAAAAAAAATGAAAAAAAAACTGTTACCAAAAAAGAATTATGTGAAAAATTAGGATGGGATCAAAATAAACCAATAGTGGCAATACTAGCAACTGATTTAACCGACGGAGTATTTGAAAATACATGGTCATTATTCAGAGATAATTTGACTTGGCTTAGAGAAACCCTTCTTGAGATAAAAAATATTAAAAATATTAATTGGCTAGTTAAACCACATCCAAATGATAAAAAAAACAAAGTTCTGACAGATACCATATCTGAATACAAAAAAATTTGTTTAAATCATAAACATATTTTATCTTTTCCAGACGATGTAAGCATAGCTTCAATACCAAAATTTGTACATGCTATATTAACTATCAAAGGTAGTGCTTCGTACGAATATCCTTGTTTTGGCATACCAGTATTTCAGGGAAGTGAATCGATCTGCTCAGGCAGAGGTTTCACAATAGATCCTAAATCTAAAGAAGAATATTTTGATTTATTACACAAAATTGAAAAAATAAGTAAATTAAATAAACACCAAATAGATAAAGCAAAAATTCATGTTTTCATTTACTCAGAACTTACAAGAATAAATGTAAACTTACTTGCTCCTTTTAGTGTTGTAGCAACTGCTGATTCTGATCATGTTAATGAAAAAACTTTTTGGCTTGAAATGATTAAATTACTAGACAACTATAAAGAAGAGGAAGATTTGTTGAAGAAAATGATGAAAATCCAGGAAAAAAATAATGATCGGCACACAATAAATTACAATTTATTAAAATAAATCTTATTGAAATTATTTAAATTTTTTTGTAAGAATTGTAAAAAATATTTTGCATCTTTTTTATTATCCAAAATTTTTTTATAGGAAATCATAGTATTCTCTACGAAATTTGCTACGAAGATTTCTAAAAACCTGAATATTATGTTAGTAATTTAACATTTGGAGGAGCAAGAAAACACCTCACTTACCTTTAAGTATAAATTATGATCAATCCTAAATTTCCTGTATTAAAAAATAAATATGTATTGTTAGAACCTTTTAAAAAAAAACATATAACTAATAGATTTGTTAATAGTTTAAATAACGAAGATATAAATAAATATTTAGTAGTGAGAAAAAAAAAACAAACAAAAAAAACAGCATTAAAATATTACTTAAATAGACTTAATAATAGAGATTATTATTATGCCGTAATAGAAAATAAAAACCGTAAATTAATAGGAACTATTACATTAAGAATTTCAGGTAAAAACCGTGCAATAATTATAAGAGGTTTTGATGGTACCCAAATTCCCAAAGGATGTGGAGTTATGGGTTATATGATTTGTAATAAAAAATACTTTGGTTCGCTTGAGAGTAAACTTTCATTCCAAATATTTTTGGATTTTTCTTTTAATACTCTTAATTTGAATAAAATTTATGGTGGCACAGAAAAGAATAATATATCAATTAATTTTAATTTAATTACTAATAATTTTAAACTTATTCAAAAAAATAAATATAATTTTAAATTTATGTTGTCTAAAAAAAATTATAAAAAAAGAATAAATTATAAAATCATAAATGACAAATGATAACATACGATAAGATTTTAGAATATATAGAAACTATTAAAAGTAAAAATTATAAAGCAATTTCAATGCTCTTTTTAAGTAACTTTAATAACTTAGTATTAAACAATTACCTTACATTCCATCTTGGTCAAATCAATTTAAAAACAAAAATTATAAAAAGTGAATATGATCAAATTAATCAAGAAATATTTAATTTAAATTTAAATAAAAAAATTGATAAAATTGATTATCTAATAATTGCTTATGATATTAATTCAAAGATAAATTTTAATGAATTATTAATTGAAAAATACATAAATAACATTAAAAATAATATAGAAGAAATTTTAAACAATAAAAACTTAAAGAGTATAAATATAATCCATTTCAATTTATCAGTTTCAGAAAATATTTTTTTTTACCTCGAAAAAGACTATCATATATTTTTAAAAAAAATTAATTCATTTAATAAATACTTAAATAGAATTTGTGATACTCATAAAAATCATCATATATTAGACGTAAATAAGTTAATTAATCAAATTGGAATCAATAATTTTTATAATTCAAAAAATTATTATCTTTACAAAACTCCGTATACAGAGTTAGCAGATAACGTAATTTCTCAAGAACTATCTAAAATAATTAATTCAACTTTAAAGACTAATAAAAAGTGCTTAGTCCTTGATTTGGATAACACATTATGGGGAGGTGTTCTTGGGGAAATAGGCTCCGAAGGAATAGACTTGGGAAGAACATATGGGGGTGAATGTTATAAAAATTTTCAGAAATATCTTAAAGTTTTATTAAAAAAAGGAATTATTTTAGCAGCTTGTTCTAAAAATAATATTGGTGACGTAAAAGAATGTTTTAAAAAAAACAAAAATATGATTTTAAAATTAGAGGATTTTTCTGCTCTCCAAATAAATTGGGATAACAAATACAAAAATATTGATTTAATTGCTAATGAATTAAATATAGGAAAAGATGCCGTAGTATTTTTTGATGACTCACCATTCGAAAGAGAAGAAATGAAAAATTTTAATCCACAAATAAATGTAATAAATGTGCCAAAAAATCCGGAAAATTTCGTTCAATCAATAGAAAAAACTTCATTTTTTTATAAAAAAACTCAAACTGTTGAGGATATTAAAAAAAGACATCAGTATAAAATTTTGAAAAAGGCAAGTAATTTAAAGACAAAATTTAAGAATATAAATGATTTTTTTAAAAGTCTAAAAATGACATTAGAAATTTCAAATATAAATAAATATAATTTTGAAAGAAGTGTTCAATTAATTAATAAAACAAATCAATTTAATTTAACTTCAAAAAGATATAACAAGACAGAATTAGAAGTTTTTTTAAAATCTAAATCTCAATTTACATTTGTTGGAAGATTAAAAGATAAATTTGGTGATCACGGAATAACAGCTTTAGCAATGATAAAAAAAAACAGAAATACATGGATTATTGATAACTTTTTATTATCGTGTAGAATATTAGGAAGAAAAGTTGAGAATATCTTTCTTTATGAAATTTTAAAAAAGCTAAGATTTAATAAAATAAGTTCTCTACAAGGAATTTACATTAAAACAAATAAAAATTTTCAATGTGAAAATTTTTATATTGATAATAACTTTAAAAAGATAAAAAGTAATTATTTTGTTACATTAAAAAATCTTAAAAAATTAAATGAAGGATATATAAAAATAAAATATGAGCGATATTAAAAATAAATTAGATAGTTTATTTCTACTAATTTTTAAAATCCCAAAAAATAAAAAAAAGACTCATCGCAATTATAAAAATATAAAAAAGTGGGATTCTTTGAATCATGCTAATTTAATTTTAGCAATTGAGAGTAAATTCAAAATTCAAATAAAACCTGAAAAAAGTATTAAACTAATTTCCTATAAAGAAATTTTAAACTATTTAAAAAAGAATGTTTGACGAAATTTTACCAATCCTTTAGAATCCTACATAGGACTAGAAAGTAGAGCGATTTATTTTATTTTCTTTCCCCAGGTTGCTAAATTGTAATCAGTAGATTCGCGGTTCGAGTCCGTGGGGGGGGGTACCAGAAAATCTCAATTAATCCTTCTACTATCTAATTTCAGACGGAACAAATTATGGGAACGAAAATTGCACAAAGCAATAATTTAATACAATAATTAACGAAAAAAGTTTGAAAATTATTATTTAACAAGATAGAAAGCACTTAAGGCAGCAACAGAGCATACCTATAAAAAAATTATAGTGAATTTTAGAATTTCAGACAAAGATGGATTGAATTATTCATTAGAAAGCGGAGATAATAATAAAATTCATTTAAATGAACTTGTCGGTTACAATTCAATCTTTGGAGAAAAAATATGTCACGGCTGTCTTGTGATTTTAAGAATATTTAAGATATTAAATATAAAAAAATTATTAAAAAATTATTGCGAGTATTCTATTAACATATCCTTTTCAAAACATTTTAGTTATAATAAAAAAATTTCAATTATAAAAAAAAATAAAACTTTTAAAGTATCCCAAAATAATCAGGAATTAACAGAAATAACAATACAAGATAAAAATAATTTAAATAATTTTCCTTGTATAAAAAAACATACTATCAACCTTAATAAAAACATTTTAAATAACGCCAATTATAAAATAAATTTAGGAATTTTGTCACTATTATTAAATAGTTTAACAAAATACGTTGGAACAGTTTATCCTGGAGAAAATTCTATAATAAATAATATAAATATTAATTTTAATAATAAATTTAAATTTGATGATAATAAAATTAAAATTTTTTCAAAAAAAATTGATAAGAGATATTTATTTATTAATAACAAATTAACCTACAGAAATTATTTAATTGAGTTTCAAACTTCAGAACGACCTAAATTATTGTTAAATAACAATATTATTACCAGTTCAATAAAAAAATTAGTTAAAAAAATTGATGAAACTATACTTATAATTGGGGCAAGTTCTGGAATAGGACTTGAACTTTTAAATATATTTAAAACGAATAGTAAAATTTCAATAATTGCTACTTATAACAAAAATAATATTATTACAAATAAAAATAATGTGAATTCAATAAAATTAGATTTAGAAAAAAATTTTTTAATTTTAAAAAAAATTCTAAAAACGCATCTACCAATCAGAATTTACTATTTTGCCACACCAAAAATAAATATATATGCTCAAGATAATAAAAATCTTAAAAAATATAAAAATTTTTATGTACGTTATCCTCTAAAAATTTTATCTTTGTTAAAAAATAAAAAAATAAAATTTTTCTACCCATCAACAATATTTATAAAGAAAAATTCATCTAATTATTCAAAAATGAAAAAAATGGGAGAAAAAATGATTTTGAAAAATATAAATGTTAATCATGAGATTAGTACATTAAGAATCGATATGGTTAACACAAAACAAAATCTGTCATTTTTTAATCAAAATCTTCCAAGTTTTACACAATTATTAAATAAAAATAGAGAATACCAAAAAAAAATTTTCTTTATTAGTTGATAGAATGATCAATAAAGACCTCAACGATGAATTTTAAAAAGCAATAACTTATGATAATAATTGCACATTGCACATAACAGAACTTCCTTATATTGCTTTTTCAAATTCCTTTTTAAAAAAATTAGACTCTGACGACCTACGCTCAATATACCTTGAAAATGCTCTTTCCCTATCTTTACCTGACAGGGTTATAGTTCCTATTTCATTCCTTATATAATCAATTTTCTTTGAATCTAAATTAAATTTATAAGTTGATTTTTTTTTAAATTTTTCAAAAGGTTGCTTATCATTTTGAAGCCATCCGGGAAAATCAAAATCAATCTTTAATTTATCCTTTTTAACTTTTTCAAACTTGCTATCTGAAAATATTGCATCTATTAAATATAAATTTTTTAACCACTTTTCTGAAGAATCAAGAACTACATTGAGGTCTCCATTAAAGTTTTTGTTAGATTCTTTTCTTATAACGTAAAAAAGTGTTGTGATTATATCATCTAAAATCAAAAGTCCTCTTCCTGTATATTTGGACATTAAATTTTCACCTATGTCGCCTTGCATAAGAGATTTGTAGTTTTCATTTTGTGAATAAAAATTAATTGCTTCTTCTCTTGTTTCAAAAAGCTCTTTATGCGACTCTTTACAAAATTCTTTATATAAATCTTTAAATTTTCCTTTGTAATTTTTACTTTGGATAACAGAAGTTACTGCTCTGGAGAAATCAAACCATCCTATACCAAGTTTTCGTGTCAATTTATCCATTGGTTTGAAAATTGGGTGACCTAATAATTTTACAATAAAACTATAATTTCTGCAGTTCAAGTATTCTTGGTAGTTCATTGTGTTTGTTCCAACACATATCTGTTCAATTTCAAAAATTTTTTTTCCACGATACTCTCCGAATTGTTTTGGCAAAATTCTCCATTTTGATTTCATGTCGAATTGTTTAATTGCTCTATCTCTTCCAAGTTCAGCTCCACATAACATCATTAAAGTATAAGTCCTAGTTTGTACTTCATTATCCATTAAAAATTTTACACCTTCAAAATATGATTTTTCAGTTTCACAAGGTAGAGGTATAATCATTTCTGAAGTTGCATCTTTTCCTCTTTTTCTGACCTTTGCCAAAAATTCGACATACTGTTCTTTGGTCCAATTTCTTCTTTTTATATCGGTAAGGGTTTCTATTTTTAGAGATTGCATGGATAAACTAAGAGCAACTCTATTTTTTAACTTATCATTAATTTTAATTAAATTATTCCAATTACTTTTTGGAGTGAGACACTCAATATATTTAGGATAATCGTATTTATCCATTACTTTTAAAATTTCATCGGCTAGTCTTAAGTCTTTCTCAAATAGTCCCCAATTTGAATCAAAAATAGCAATGGTTTTTGTTCCTGTTTTTAACTTAAAAAATTTTTTAGCAACATAACCAACTTCTTCTGCTATCCTTTTGACGCTAAAGGTTGCAATTTTACTACTATCTAAACCTTGGTCACAAAAGGTGCACAAAAAAGGACATCCTCTTGCGGTTTCAAAAGATGGGACAAATACTCCGTCTAAAAACTTATCTAATAGTCCGGTTATATAGGGAGAGGGAATTATATCTCTTCCTTCATTTTTGACAGAGCCTTTCATTCCAATTCTGGGAATATATTCACCTATGTGTATTTTATTTTTTTTTTTGGATAAACTTACGCAACCCTTAATTGGTTCATTCTTATTTTTCATTGATTTTACAGAGAAATTATTTTCAATAAATTGTTTGACAATTTCAACAAATGTAATTTCACCATCGCTGTAGGCAAAATAATCAACAAAAGGTCTGTCAATTAAAAATTGTAAACATTTATCGTAAGTTTGATTTTCTTTATTGTTTTCTATCTTTCCAGCCCCAGTTCCAGCGGGAAACTCTGGTCCTCCTAAAATACACAAAACATTTGGATTTGTTTTTTTGGCATATTCACATATAAATTTTGAAAGATGTGAATTCCACACATAGTTTGAAATACCAATGATATCTGGCTTCCATTCATCTAATAAAGTAAAAATTTCTTCTGAATTAACAGAAAGTTTTAATTCAATATTATTTTTTTTAAAGTGTTTTAATAAATTAGACCCTATGTATCCAATACCTATTGGCACGAAATAAGAGTGAGATCCCACCGTATCGTGCCTGGAATCTCCAAGTAACACTTTTAAATTTTTCATTTTAATAGACATTTGTTAACTTTTTTTTACTCCGTGAAGATTAAATATTATACTAATATATACATGCAATTGTGTAAAAGCTTTCATTGATTCATATTAAAATACTGTTATTTTGCACATAGAAATGCAAAAAGACAGCATCAGGACATCGTTGTGTTCCATTCCGGTTGAAGGTTACGATCTTAAGATAAGAAAAAATCGTTCGCAGGGTCAAGTTCCAATAACTCCAAAAACGGCAATTATTAGCTTAATAGAAGCAATGAAAAAGGCTGGTTTTCCATCCTCGGCTTATGATTTTTTTGACATCGATATGCTTCATTTTGAACTTACGGACAACGACATTAAGAATTATTTTCAATCATACAAGCCTCATGTAATAGGATTAAGTGCCGTAACATCAACTTCGTATTTGCAAATAAAAAGAATATCTTCAATCATAAGAAGTGTGCTTCCAGATTCGTGGATAGTAATGGGCGGCAATTTAGCTACTAGTTCCGAAGCAGTTCTGCAAAGTACAGAAGTTGATTTAACGGTGGTTGGTGATGGAGAAATTGCTTGGGTTAAAATTTTAGAACATATAATAAATTATCCAGATAGAAAAAATTATAAATCAAAATCAAAATTAATTAATATCAAGGGAGTGGCTTACCTAGATGAAAACGATGTAATAAATTTAAATGGTTTTGGTATCCCAATTCCTTCAGAAGAAATGCCCTATCCTGATTATGGACTATTAAAAAGCGGTTTAAAAAATCGTCAAGATTTATTAATAAATTATATGCGACCTGCAGATGAAGTCGGTTGGTTTGATTTTGACGATCGTGCAAAAGATAAAAATCGAGGTAAATTTATGGCAGGAATTTATACTTCTAAGGGCTGCGTAGCTAAGTGCACTTTTTGTCAGAGATCAACAAAAGGGTATAAAACACAAACACTTAAGCATTTAGATAATCACTTAAAATATCTTCGTGAAAATTTTAACGTTGGATACATTTTAGTTTTAGATGAAAATTTTGGTTCTGACAAAAAACAAGCCTATCAAATCGCTGATATATTCAATAAAAATAATATGCTATGGATGGCATGCGGAGTTAGATGTACCAGCACAACAGATGAAGATATTAAATATTATAGAGATAATGGTTGTTCTACATTAAAATATGGAATCGAAACAGGCAGTCAAAAAATGTTGGATTTGATGGAAAAAGTGGTCAAAATTGAGGATAATTATAATGCTCTCATGGCCTGCAATCGACATAATATTTATTCACCTATAAATATATTGCTAGGAATGCCCGGTGAGGATGAAGAAACAGCAAAAGAAACTGGAAATTTTCTTGGAAGAGTTGCTGCGAAAATTGGAGTTCACCCTAGAATGATACAATCTGAAACTTCTTATGCCCTACCTCTTCCCGGTACACCCTTGTGGGAATACGGAGAACAAATTGGCATAATTGGCAAAGATACCGCAGATGTTATTGAATTTTTAACACGAGTTGCTGATGCAGGAACGTATAAACGTTACTATATAAATCTTAATGGAGCCCCAATTAGCGAAGTTCTGTTTTGGGAATATATTGTTAAGCTTGAAGCGTCTCGAACTTTTAGAAAGGAAATTGGTTCGTCAAAAAATATTAATAAAGAACTAACCAAGAAATATATTGAACAAAACAGCAGGATAAAGGCTGGCAATCCCGATCAATCTCTTAAATATAAGGCGATAAAGTTCACTTTTATAAGCTATTTAGTTGATAATTATATGGTTGGACGCAGATTTGTTGATTTGCTTCCAAGAAAAATTATTTTTCCAGTAATTAAGTATTTGATATATTTTGAATATTTGATTCAAAAAATGTTTTCATCAAACAAAAAAAATAATATTTTTATAAAAACTAAAAAAATTCCTAGAATAGATTTTGATAGTGTTGTTGGTGAAAAAAGTCTAAAGAAAAAATCTTTACGTGGATTTGTTACAAAAAAAAGAGTTCCTATAAAAGAATTTGATAATCTTGAAAAAATTAGACATCATTTAAGGGTTGGACTTTAATAATATTTTATACTTTTTAAATAAATTTTTTCTATTTTAGATTTAATTAATTTAACCTTTCAAAACTATCATGACAAAGTGGACCATTTATATGATTTAAAATATTTTCCTTGTCTCCTTTATCAAACTGATTAATTTCAAAAAAAATTTCTTCTAAAAAATCAAAATATTTATTAATTATATTTTTTTTATGCTCTGTACAGACATATATACTTGTTCCAGCCAAAAAACCTTTTTTTAACATTTCTTGTGTCAAATAAGTTTTGTAAGCTTTTTTATTTTTGGACACAAAGTCAAAAGTAGGTATGGAAGAAATTCCATATACCTGGATTTTCAAGTTAAATTTATTTGCTAATTTAATCCAATTTTCTTTTATTTTTTTACCAATGACAGAAATTTGCTTCCAGGTTTGATATTTTTCCATCATATTTAATGTTGCTAGAGCTGCTGTTGGACCTACTCTTTCAGTCCAAAATGTGCTGCTTATAAAAGTTTCTTGAGCAACTTCCATGATTTCCTTTTTTCCAATTATTGCAGTAATTGCATATCCATTTCCTAAAGCTTTTCCAAAAATAGCAATATCAGGTTTAACACCATACTTTTTATGTAATCCTCCATAGGTTTCACGAAAACCTGAAGTGCATTCATCGAATATTAAAACGATATTGTTTTTGTAAGCTAAATTTCTCACTTTTTTTAGGAAATTATTTTTGGGTTCACTATTTCTAGAAACCTCCATTTTAATGACTCCTATTTGAGGGTTTTTTTTAATTAAATCATTAATTTGATTAAAATTATTATATTCAAATGTAAATATTGTATTTTTAAGAAATTTCGGAACTCCTTTAATATTTAAATTTTTTAATAAATGAGCATTAAGGTTATTTTTATTAGATAAATTTGCAGCCAAATACCAATCATGCCAACCATGGTAACCACATACAGCAACCTTATCTTTACCAGAAGCTGCTCTAGCTATTCTAATGGCAATTGAATTTGCTTCACCACCAGATCTTGCAAATTTTACCATTTTAAACCAGGGATGCATTTCAATAAGTTTCTCGGCTAATTCTACTTCTTCAGGACAATTTAATGATGACATGTTTCCTTTAATAATTGATTTATTAACGGCCATATCAACTTTTTGATTTGAATAACCCAATACGTTCGTGCCAACACCCATAAATGATAAATCAAAATATTTTTTATTATCAAGGTCCCATATTTCACATCCTTTGGTTTTTGAAAAATAAGTTGGCCAAAAATTTGGCAAATGCATTTCGGGTCTTTTAGATAAAAGCATATTTCCACTTGGTATTATTTTTTTTGCTTTGATCCATAATTTTTGGCCACTATTAAATGCAAATTTTTTCTTATTAAGATCTTTTTTGAAGATTGAAGGTTCTATTTTATATAATTTTATTATCTCTTTAAATCCAAATAAAATGTTAGGGTAAAAGTAATTATAAATTTTTTTAATTAAACCTAGGTCGCCGGGCTCATTCACTGATAATTTTAACTTCGAATAGTTCTCTTTGTTATTAATAGTTAATTTATTAATTTTTTTTGAAAATCTCATATATGGGGTTACGTGTTCAATTTCATATTTCATTTTTGAATTTTTCCAAGAAATAAATAATGAATTAAATGAAAAACATTCCACGTCGAATCCATCTGGATATGTTAATGGAGTGGTAACATAATCTATTTTTTTTGAGATTGCTTTGCTAATTATAATATCAACAATTTTGTAATCTACTAAAGGACAATCAGCAGTAATTCTTACAATCCAATCAGCTTTATATTTTTTAGCTGTCTTATAGAATCTATCAAGGACATTTGCTTCGCTTCCTCTAAAAGTTTTAATTTTATTTTTTTTTAAATGATTAGCTAATATATTATCTTTTTTATTAACGCTTGTGGAAACTACAATTTCATCAATTTTTTTTGATTTTAATAATCTTTCATAAACTAAACTAACGATACTTTTACCATTAACTTTTTTTAATACTTTTCCTGGAAATCTTGATGAACCCATTCTTGCCTGGACAATTGCTACAATTTTCATAAATTTTTCCACATTGAAGGATTGATTAAATTCTTATTATTAGTAGCTAAGTTATCGGGTGGCTGAGAGGATAATATTTTTAATGACTTGATAATATTTTCTAGCTGTTTATCATTATCTACGCCCACAATAATCTTATCTATTTTTTTAAAAGAAAGAACATAACTTAAGGTAGCTTCAATAGGCTTTATCTTCTTTTTTTCTAACCAATCATGCCACAAATTCCAAATATCTACAAACTTATCAAATTTTTTTGGTCTCTGATTTCTTTTAATTAATAATAAACCCTGTAAAAAAATTGACCTACAATGTATTTCTATGTTTCTTTTTTTTAATTTATCAAGCCATCCAGAAGTGTAAAGTTTTCTATCTAGAATATTAAAAGGAACTTGCACTATATCAAATTTAAATAATTTTATAATCCAATCTAATTCTTTGATGTCGTAAATAGATATACCAATTTTTTTCACTAAGCCATTTTTTTTTAGTATTTTTAATCCTTTATATAATTTTTTACCCTTTTTGCCCATTAAATCAGAAGTGTTATGAACAAGGACGGCATAAAGATTTTTTCGTTTTAAATTTAGCAGAGATTTTTTAGTACTGTTTAAAACCCAATTTATCGGGTCATTACAATTAGAACTCATTTTTGGAATTTTGCTTATTATATGAAAATTATTTTTATTATAATTTCCAATTTTTTTTTCACTTTCATTATAAGCTGGAGCAGTATCAATATATTTAATTTTATTTTTTTTTGCTTTTTTTAAAATATTTATGTGATTTATTAAATTTTTTTTTTTTAAATTTTTTATACCGTAAGCACTTCCAAATTGAGCTGTTCCTAAAACCAGCCTTTTTAAGTGTTTATTCATTTAAAAATTTTATATTTCTTTAGTATTTCCCTTCCTTTTTTAAAAGAACTAAAATCGACTATGTCGTCTGTATCCATCGTAATGTCAAAACCTTCTTCCAAACCAGACATTAAGGTCATATGACCAATCGAATCCCACTCGGGTATATCATTATATTTTATGTTTTCATTAAACTTATTGGCATCAATCGAAAGAGATTTAATAAAAATATCTTGATATTTTTGTTCATTGCTCATTTGAGGTGTTTAATATCTAAAAGAATATCATCTACAATTTTTTCTGGGGTAAGTCTATGTTTCTCTTGAAGAAATTTATAATTTCCTCCTTTGCTATAAGTATCTTTAATTCCCAAAAATAATTGCTTGGGAGCTTGTTTTAAACTTGATTTGTATTCTGAAATTGCGCTTCCCAAACCACCTATCACATTATGTTCTTCCACAGAGACTATTAACGATGAATTGCATGCCTCTTCGATTGCCATTTTATCTATTGGTTTTATAGTATGCATATTAACTACTTTGCTTGAAATTTTTTTTGATTCTAAAATTTTTGCAGCTTCTAAGCTTTGATAAACCATTGTACCAGAACAAAAGATAGTGATGTCCTTTCCTTGTTTAAGAGTAATTGATTTTCCAATTTCAAATTCATAGTCTTTGTTATAAACAATAGGATTGTTCGACGATCCTGTTAATCTTAAATAAGATGGGTTTTTTGATTTTACTGCTGCTTCTAAAGCTTTTACTGTCTCTAAAGAATCTGCTGGTGAAATTATTATCATTCCAGGTATCGATCTAAGTATTCCAATATCTTCAATGCAACAATGTGTATATCCCAAAGTTCCAAGAGTTAAGCCACTTGCTATTCCTACCATGCATATTCTTTGTCCCATATATCCAAGATTTACTTTAATTTGCTCGCAACATCTCATTGTTTGAAAGGGGGCAAAAGTAGTTGTAATCACATTGAAATTTTCACTGGCCAACCCTGCAGCAACGCCTATCATATTTTGCTCGGCAATACCCAGATCTAGATATTTTTCTGGAAAAGTTTTTCTGAATCTGTCCAGGCCTGCTGAAGTTGATACATCACAAGTCAAAACCATTAGATTATCAATTTCTTTTGCCAACTCTAGAGCTGCAATGCCCAATGTAGCTCTAGCACCTATGGTTGACCAAATTTTAATATTCTTTTCATTAATATTCATGAAATTATTATTTTTCCATTAATTCTTTGAGTGCTTTTTCATGAAAGGATTTACTGAGTACAGAATGATGCCAATCGTTATTATTTTCCGAGAAAGAGAAACCTTTTCCCTTAATCGTATTTGCAATTATCGCCTTGGGTTTATTAATGTTTTTGCTTTCTTTGAAAAAATTGTGAAGATCTTTAATATTGTGACCATCAAGTTCAGCAGTATACCAACCAAAACTTGACCATTTATCTTTTAAATTTTCAACATTCATTATTTTTTTATTTGGGCCAGTTTGTTGAAAATTATTTTTGTCAATTATTACATAGAGATTATCAAGTTTAAAGTTAGGAGCTGCCATAGCTGCTTCCCAAATTGAACCTTCATTACATTCCCCATCTCCAACAACAACATATACATTAAAATTTTTCATTTTCTTTTTTGATGATATTGCAACGCCTATTCCAAGTGAAAGACCCATGCCTAGAGATCCATTTGAAAAATCTATTCCCAAATTTCTATTAATAACTGGGTGACCCAAAAGATTAGTGTCATTTTTCTCAAATGTTTTCAATTCTTCTCTTGAAATATAGCCAACTTCACATAAAGCTGCATAATATGCTAAACAAGCATGACCTTTACTTAATATAAATCTATCTCTTTCTTCCCAATTAGGATTTTTTTTATCAATTTTCATTTGGTAAGCAAATAAAGTTGAAACAATTTCAGTAATAGATAGAGCTCCACCAAAATGAGCACTAGCAGCTCCAGCTGATACAGCCATTTCAAGAATATTTTTTCTAACTTGGAGTGCAAAACTTTTTATATTTTTTATCTG